>Ga0315338_1000149_pt1 | contig 304603 bp, 274 predicted proteins | sample ASW8metaG_FD_204518 | JGI IMG/M metagenome (GOLD analysis project Ga0315338, IMG submission 204518) | Ammonia-oxidizing marine archaeal communities from Monterey Bay, California, United States - ASW #8 | ecosystem: Environmental > Aquatic > Marine > Coastal | place: USA: California | collected... | reverse complement strand
ACGACGGCAAGGTGGTGGTCTCTGAGGTGAAGAAATATCTCGATGAAGAGATGACCTATGAGGCGCGCTTGCGCTATGGGCGTGAGCAGAATGTCTGGATTAGTGGCGAGATGGAGCGGGTATTGGTTCAACTCGGTTCGCAGCAGAATTGACTAGCCATATTGGCGCGCACTGGCCAGTAAGAAACCAATGGTCTCAAGGCTCTCTTCCTTGGTGCCCCGAATCGCCACGCCGAGATAAGAAGAGAGTGGATCAGGGCGGTGCATGAGGTAGTCACAGAAGCCCTTGGCGAAGAGCCACGCAAGACGCGCTTCTATGATGTGGTCGAAGCGGCCTGCCCCGTTGGTGTTGATCTTCCGAGCCGAGATACCATCAAGAATGATCTGCGCCTCGTGACGCCATGACGTTAATGACGTTAGTGACGTTAACTCCCGGCCGTTAGCGTCATTAGCGTCACTAACGTCAAAGGTCACAGCTTCAAAGCCAATTCTTCGGCCCTGAGGTGGGTATATCGTTGGAGCATCCTTAGGTCCCGGTGGCCTGTTATGGCGGCGACCTCCATGACATTAAGGCCCTTTTCGAAGAAGCGGCTTGTTGCCTCGTGGCGCAGGTCATGGAAGCGCAGCCCCACAACACCTGATCTACCCAAGAGCCTACGCCATGCACTCTTCAGGGCTTCGAAGTGGACGGGGAATACTCTGCCCGAAAGATCGTGAGGTAGGTCGGTCAGTATGGCCTGGGCCTTGGGGCTAAGAGGAACATCGCGGGGGCTGCCATTCTTGGTGTCCGGCAGGTGCACCCAAGCCTGAGCCACATGAACATCCTTCCACTCAAGCGCAAGAAGCTCACCGCGCCGCATGGCCGTCTCGAGGGCAAAGCATACCAGAAGCAGGAGCCAGTGGTTGGTGCTCCTCATGCAGCCGTCCAGGAGCCTTTGCTCCTCATCGCCCTCTAGCCTTCTGTCGCGTCCTTTTGGCTCAGGGGGCTTCCTGATACCTGCCACAGGATTGCTGGGCAGATGGTAGTCCCATTCCTTTCGGGCGGTCTCAAGGGCATGCGAGAAGATGCCTAGCTCGCGCCTCACGGTTCCCGGTGCAACCTTCTTGAGGCGATCATCACGGTACTTGGCGATGTGGGTGGAGGTGAGGTGGCTCAGTGGTGTTTGGGTGATTTTGTGGCGCAGTATCACCCTTATCCTGAGCAACTCTACGGAAGCACCTTTCTTGAGTGGAGTGACTTCGCGGGAATAGCGTTGGAGCACCGAAGCCAAGGTTGCAGCGTCATCGCCCCCAAGAGGCAGGCCCAGGGTAATGGCTCTTTCAGTTTCGACTGCCCAAAGTGCGGCATCGGACTTCTTGGTGAAGGTCTTTGTGCGGCTGATGGAGTTCTTGCGGACACGCGCTCTCCAGTTGCCATAGTGCTTGTCGATAGTAGCCATTTCTCAACTCCGTTGGTACGTGAGTGGTCCGAAGACCGGGACAACGGAATTGAGGTGAGGGCTAAGTCATTGAAATAATTGGTCGGAGTGAGAGGATTTGAACCTCCGGCCCCTGCCTCCCGAAGACAGTGCTCTACCAGGCTGAGCTACACTCCGATACCGGGATTATTGTTGTACTTGCGTTTTCGCTGCGGGCGGCGGCTTTATAGCGCTATCGGTAGCGCGCGGCAAGCAGGCGGCGCGCGTGCCTGACGTTAGAATTCGTGGTCGTGGAGCCATTCGCCGTAAGCCTGCACGCCTTCGTCGAGCGGCCAGCTGGGGCGCCAGCCGATAATCGCCGCTGCCGCCGAGAGGTCCATCGGCGCATGATGCATGTCAGCGCCGGTGTTGCCTTCGTTGACGATCTTCGCTGCCGGTACTGCAGCACGCACGGCGGCGGAAATATCCTCAAAGCCGGCGCGCGTACCTCCGGTGATGTTGAAAGCGCGTTCACCGAGTTCAGCGCTGTCATAGGACGCGATGCAGGCATCGACGACGTCCTCGATATAGACATATTGGCGCGTGAAGCCTGGGCCAAAATCACGCTGGCTAGTGCGGCCATCGAGGGCATCACGCAGTAGTTCACGGATCAGACAATCTGTACGCCGGCGTGGGCCATAGACCCAGGAAAAGCGCAGCGCCACAGCATCCAAGCCATGCTGCGCGGCGTAGGCGCGGGCAAGAATATCACCGCCGGCCTTGGTCGCACCATACACATCAACAGCGTTAAGCGGCATCGCCTCGGTGCAGACCTTAAGGTCTTGAGGATGCTCACCATAAGCCGAGGTTGAAGAGCAATAAACCACGCGGCGCAAAGATCGCTGAAGAGCGGCCTCGAACACATTAGCGCTGCCCATTAGATTGGATTCGACTATAGCCCGCGGATTGTCGGTCATCAGCATCGGTCCAGAGACGGCGCCGCAATGGATGATGCCCGCCGCACCCCGGTCGATCGCTTCATAGAGCTTATGGACATCAGCCAAATCGGCGGCGATGAAGGGAAACTCAAAGTCCTCCATCGGTGCGATACGGTCCATGCCAATCACCGCCCGACCGTCAGCGTGGAGACGCGCCGCTAGTGTGAAACCAATCAACCCGGCTGCGCCGGTGACTACTATTGCATCGTTCGCCATCGCCATTCCCCGCCTAATGCGACCGTCGGATACAGAAGTCGATGACCGCGAGCAAGCCCTTTTTTTCCGCGCAATCCGGAAAAATTGCGAGCGAATCGCGCGCCACATCGCCATAGTGGCGAGCTCGCTCGAAGGTGTCTCGGATCGCGCCGTGACTCTCCATCAATATCACGGCGTGCTCAAGATCATCGTCGGTCTGCTCGCCATCTTCCATGGTGCGGCGCCAAAACTGGCGCTCCTCCTCACCGCCACGGCGGAACGACAGCACCACAGGAAGGGTGATCTTGCCTTCTCGGAAATCGTCGCCGATAGTTTTGCCGAGGGTTGTTTCACGCGCCGCATAATCGAGGGCGTCATCAACGAGTTGATAGGCGATGCCGAGATTAAGGCCGTAATTTTTCAGCCCCTCTTCCTCACTTGCCGGTCGCTCGGCAACGATGCCGCCCAATTGGCAGGCGGCAGCAAAGAGCGTCGCGGTCTTAGCGGTAATCACTTCGAGATAGGCAGCTTCGCTGGTTTCGGTATCGTTCGAGGTAAGGAGCTGCATCACTTCGCCCTCAGCTAAGACGGCCGAGGTATTTGCTAAAATAGCTAAAACTTTGAGTGAGCCATCTGCAACCGATAATTGAAATGCGCGAGAGAATAGAAAGTCGCCAACCAAGACGCTCGGCTTGTTACCCCAGACCGCATTTGCGGTTGCCGCGCCACGCCGGAGATCGCTCTCATCGACGACATCGTCATGCAACAAGGTCGCGGTATGTATAAACTCAATACAGGCCGCCAAACTGACATGGCGGGTGCCCGAATAGCCACACATCCGCGCCACAGCCAAGGTTAGAATCGGACGCAAGCGCTTGCCGCCCGAGGCGATGATATGGCCGGCTAGCGTCGGGATAAGCGCCACATTGCTCTGCATATGTTCGAGGATGACACGATTTACCTGGCGCAGATCCTCCGCCACGAGAGCCTGCAAGCGATCCAGCGTCGCATCTTCTCCCTGCGTCGCCGGCGCCTCTTTATCGAATTGAATGATCTCTCCCAAGGTTCCCTCTTTTTGATTGCGCCAGCCTGCCAACATAGACCGTGTCTTGACGCGAGGTGTGCAAACGGCAAGCATGTTTGCGCCCTTGCCGAAGCACCACATTAACACTGCCTGGGCGTGGCATTGCACCCATTTTCTGGTCCCCGCGCCGGTATTGTTCTCGGGTGCAGCGAAGATATTGGAAGAGTGGCGGATATTCGATGTTAGAACTGTTAAGATCGAACGACCCGGTTAAATTGTCTTTTTTGGAGGCCCTCTTGCGTGATGGCGGCATCGAATGCTTTGTTCTGGACCAGCATATGAGCGTCTTAGAGGGAAGTGCCTCAGCCATTCCGCGCCGTTTGATGGTGCTTGACGAAGATGCCGAGAGCGCCCGCCACATCCTGCACGAAGCCGGAGAACTCGATGGCGCAGCCTGAAGCAATCACCCGCGACACGCTATTGGGCGGCCAGGTGACGCTGCGCCAACATGCCGCCGGATACCGCGTAGCGATGGACCCGGTGCTGCTATCCGCGAGCGTCCCGGCAGCGGCCGGCGAAGCGGTGCTCGATGTCGGCGCCGGCGTTGGTGCGGCGATGCTATGCCTCGCCTGGCGCGTGTCGGGCATCAAAATTTTTGGCGTCGAGGTACAAAGCGACCTCGTTCATCTGGCAGCTGAAAATATTACCGATAATGGCCTTGCCGAGCGCCTCGAGGTGATGATCGGCGATTTGCAGCGCTCGCCGCCCCGCTTGGTGCCGCGCAGTTTCGATCATGTGATGGCAAATCCACCCTATTTTGAGGCGGGGCGGGTGCGCGCATCGGGCAAGGATGAAAAAGCCACCGCTAATATCGAAGGCACCGGCGGGCTCAGCGCTTGGGTGGAATACTGCCTGAGCATGGTGCGTCCCGGCGGCTCCATCACCATGACCCACCGCACCGATCGCTTGGCCGAGTTACTGGCCCTGCTCGGTGACAGGACCGGCGATCTAGTGATCTTTCCGCTGTGGCCACGCGATCCATTTGCCACGGAGGATGGCAGAGACAGCACCACACGGGACCCAAAGGACCCGGCCAACAACCCCACAGATAGCACTGGCACTGAGCCACCGGTAGTGGCCAAACGGGTGATCGTTCAGGGTACCGCCGGCGCTAAAGGGCCGCTTCGGCTCTCCTCCGGGCTGATCCTGCACAAAGCGAACGGCAACCACACCAAGGCTGCAAATTCGGTTTTGCGCCATGGCAAAGCGCTTATTCTATAGAGGGTGTGATATGTCCTCCCGCCTAATCGCTCGCCTCACCTTCCGCCGCCCGCCACCGGTGGTGGCCGTAATTCGCCTAACCGGCGTGATCGGCCAGGGCGGATTTCTGCGAGGCGGCCTTAATCTGGAATCCCTGGCGCCTTCCCTGGAGCGCGCATTTCGCCTGCCAGGCCTTGAAGCGATCGCACTCAGCATTAATTCGCCAGGCGGCTCGCCAGCTCAATCAGCGCTAATCCAGCGCCGCATCCGCGACCTGGCTATAGAGCGCGAAGTGCCGGTGATGGCATTTGTCGAGGACGTCGCAGCGTCTGGTGGGTATTGGTTGGCCTGCGCGGCTGATGAGATTTTCATTAATGACAATTCGATTCTTGGCAGTATCGGTGTGATTTCCGCAGGTTTTGGCTTCACTGATGCGCTAGAGAAGCTCGGCATCGAGCGCCGCCTGCACACCATGGGCGACAAGAAATCCCTGCTCGATCCGTTCAAGCCAGAGCGTCCAGAGGATGTCGCCCGGCTGGTGAATGTGCAGCACCAAATTCATAAAAACTTTAAAGACCTAGTCAGGAGCCGGCGCGGCCAGCGCCTCAGCCTAGACGAGGAGGAATTGTTCAGTGGCGATTTCTGGCTGGGAGCGCGCGCCGTAGAGATCGGGCTGGCCGATGGCATCGGCGATATCCGCAGTGTGTTGCGCGAACGCTACGGCAAAAAGGTTCGTATCCGCACTGTCAGCCGCCGCCCAAGCTGGCTGCGCCGCCGATTCGGCTTTAGCGCCACCGGTGGAATAAGCGCGACTTTAGTGCCAAACGATGGCGACGGCCTGGTCGATAATATCTTGGCGTCGATTGAAGCTCGCGCCTGGTGGAGCCGCTTCGGGCTGTAAAATGGTTAGGCCGGAGCCTTATGATTAATTTTTTGTACTAACGGCCGTGTAACATCCTCTCTCGACACTGATTGCTTAAATCCGAGGACCTCTCCTAAGGCTTGTCCACATTGGCAATCTAGTTCTAGTTCGATATGTCTGCTTCCCGCTCGAAAACAGTCGTTGACCAGGCGTAGTCAGAGCTTCTCTTCATAGTCGAGACTATTGAAGAACTCGATTGAGTTAGGAAAGCTACTCTGATTCTCTAAATCTGGCATTCAGTGCAGGGCTGTTACCTAGCGTGAGCGGCGTATTTACCGAATTTTTGAAGATAAAACATTGTGAGTGGCGCCATTAGCCAGGGACAAAAGTACGGTAATGGCGCGCAATTTTAAGGGTTCCGCGCTGCTGGATGGCTTGGGTGGCCGACTGCCCACCGATACTTTCGCCATGGTTGATACCCAAGAGCGCATCGCCGCGCGAGCAGGGTGCGCAGGCGGCCGACACCCTGGTTATTCTGTGCTCGCCAGAGTTCTGATAACTCCCGCTAGGTCTAGCCTAGCTCCGCTTTGCAAAATATTCCGCTATCACCCGCTGCGGTTCGCCGCTGTCATACGCCTCCCGTTGCGATCGCGTCGCGGCCTCGAATACGGCGTCGAATGCGGTTTGACCATCATCGCGAAAACGCTGCTTAGTGAGGCGCATCGCAGTGGGTGGCTTCTGCGCCAATTGATTCGCGACCTCGATGGCTTTGCCGCGGACTTGATCGGGATCGACTAAATAATTGAACAGGCCGCGGCGAAAGCACTCGTCGCCATCCATCAGGCGTCCGCTCAGGGTAAGCTCGACTGTACGAGCATGGCCGAGGAGGGGCGCCATTATGTGCGCCCCCAGAATGCTGGCCAATCCGACATTAATTTCCGGCTGACCCATTTGAGCGCCGCTATGGCCAACGCGTAAATCGGCCAGCAGCGCAAGTTGAAACCCAGCTCCGACGGCAACGCCATTAACCCCCGCGACGCAGGGCTTATCGAGCCAGCGCACTGCTTCGTAGAGCCGCTTCAGGCGCACCAACCAATCGGCGCAGGAATCCGCATCAAGTTGGCGGACAACATCCAAATCCATGCCGGCGCAAAATGCGCGGTCGCCTGATCCGCTCAAGACCACGGCGCAACAATCTTTATCCTGGTTGAGCAAGCGCAGTGCTTCCGCTGCTTCGTCGATCAATGCATAATTCAATGCATTGCGGACATCGGGTCTATCCAACTGAACGAGAGCGATCGTACCAAAGCGTTCGATTTCCAGATTAACGGACATGTTCAACCCATAAATATTTATAATCTCTGGACCGGATTATGACCGGACGTATGGCTAGGTACCAACGGATAACCCTCCAACAAACTCAAATAGGAAATGAACCTCACCCTATAAACTTTTAATTCGACTTCCAGAATATCGAAAGCAATGTTAACTCGATGATATTCATCGTTACGATATCCATTTCTTACTCTAGCTGCGCCACGCCAGCACCCGCTAGCACCCGCTAGCACCCCTTGCCCTTGCCCTTGCCCTTGCCCTTGCCCTTGCCCTTGCCCTTGCCCTTGCCCTTGCCCTTGCCCTTGCCCTTGCCCTTGCCCTTGCCTTTCACACGTAGCTAATCAATGCCGTCCCTGAGAACTGCCTGGAAAATTCACACATCGCCCGAGTAGCAGATGAAATCAAAATCTTGGCGAAAGAGGACAGCGCCCGTCGCCACATCCAGCAACAACCGGCCAAAGGATTTCTTACGTTTTTTACAGGCATCACCAACTTTCTTCGCGGCAGCCAACTGACCACTGCTTTGTGAATGTCAACAAACACTGGTTTTTTCGGAATTTCAGCGAGGACGTAATGAAGGGTGGCGTTGGTACGCACGGAATCACCTCTTTCCATGGTGGAGCTCGGAACATACCTTGGGCGAGGTGTTTTACATCAAATAGGGCGGAAAACATGGCAAGACTTTCTGGCAAAACAGCGGCGATTACTGGCGGCGCGGGTGGTATCGGCGCAGCCATTGCACGCCGCTTCGCGGCAGAGGACGCCACATTGGCGTTGCTCGATCTCAATGGCGATGGTGCAGCCCAAACCGCTGCAGCCCTGAATGGTCTGAGCTCGGGCCATTATGGCGCAGCAATCGATGTTGGCGACGAAACCTCGGTTGAAAACGCCTTTGCTGCTACCGCCGAAGCGGTCGGGAAGATCGATATTTTGATTAATGCAGCTGCCATAGCCGGCGCCTCGCCAGTGGAGGAAATGGCCGTAGCCGACTGGGATGAAATGCTGCGCATCAATCTGCGCGGCACATTTCTTTGCTGCCGCGCGGTGATGCCCGCGATGCGCCGGCGCAATTGGGGCCGTATTGTAAATTTTGCGTCGGAGGTCGCGCATCGCGGCAATCCCGGCCTCAGCCATTACGCCGCTTCCAAGGCGGCGGTCATCGCATTCAGCAAATGCCTTGCGCTGGAAGCCATCGATGGCGGCATTTGCGTTAATACGCTTTCGCCGGGTCCGACTGATACTTCCATGCTGGCTGGTATCGAGCCAGAGGTGATCGACAAACTGGTCAATGACCTTATGCCCATAGGGCGCCTTGGCAAGACCGAAGAAATCGCCGCAGCGGCGCTTTTCCTCGCTTCAGACGATGCTGCTTTTTGTGTCGGCACCACCCTCAATGTCAATGGTGGCACCTATTTGAACTGATTTTCATGGAAATAAGTCTTAATTGCCGAGATGACGATCCGGGCTACAGCAGCGTACTTGTCCAGCAGTGCTGGGCCGCGCCAACGGTGCGGCCTACCCGGTTGAATTTACCGTGAGCTCGCTCTTTTCACACTTTCCACTTGGCCCATCGAGCGGGCTGACAAGCTGTATTGCATAGTGAAATTAAGGGTTCTGCGCTAATTTTATTCATATCGGTGATGTGGCGATTGGCGATCGCCCCAGGGGGCCAGCCAGGTTACAGTGCGCGCAACTTGGGTTATTTCACTAGGCACTTGCAGTAGCATTTCGCGGTGCGCGGAATGTATTTCTGTCTCCGGACAGGCAGGAAAAGCGGTGCCGATCTGAACCCCGCTGGCTCCAAGCCCGAAAGCTGCTGCAATGCCACATGGACTAGCAACACCGCTGGCGGCTATCACCAGAAAACTTGATGCGTAGACATCTACAGCACCAACGCCAAGGTACCGACAGTGCTGGAGTCCACGTCACCCAGAAATGTGCCCTGGTGTCCGCTGGCGTTAAAAGCTTGCGCGATGACGGCTTCAGCGCCGCGATCCTGTGATTACCTTGTCAGCTGACTCCGGAGTCACCGCGCCCTCCATCGGCGCCTGAATAATCGGATGCCAGATGCCGAGGTGATCTGTGAAGTCGTTTCTGGAACGGCTGGCCATCACTTACCTTTTCACCGCCAGGTTATTTCTGCAGCGCCGCGAGTGCTTCGTCCATGGTCATCACATCGCCGAATTGCTGGATCATGGTTTCTAATGTTGAGCGGTGCTCTTCATCCGAAAGCGCGGCACAGCAGTCAGACAGCATCACAGTTTTAAAATCGAGCATCATGGCGTCGCGCGCCGTTGATTCGCAGCACACATTGGTCTTAGTGCCAGCGATTAGCAGCGTGTCAATTCCCTGGCCAAGCAACAGACTCTCGAGCGACGACGACCCCGCAATAAGTGCGCTATAGCGGTTTTTGAAAATCTGAGCGTCCTCGGACGCAACATCGAGCTCAGGCCAGATTTTTTGTCCCTCTGCACCGGGCGCCAGTCCGTCGACGGTCTTCTGCCTTACCTCCGCGGTGACAAAATGATCGAAAAAACCCGGCCAATCGCTTTTACCTTCGGAGCTACTGTTAGCGTGTGTTACCCAAATCACGGGCACGCTGATTTCCCGCAAACGCGCGGTCAAGCGATTGATGTTGGCAACGATCTCGCGGCCCTTCGGCACCTCGACGGGAGCACCGGGATAGAGAAACGTATTCTGCATGTCGATGACGACAAGCGCAGTTTTTGTCGGAGTCAATTTCTCGAACAGATGCAACCGCCCGCGCCGTGCCATGACGCGCGCGATAATTTCTGGGCGTATTTCGATAGCATGCATGACCGCGCCTAGATATGCACGACGTCGTTGAGAAATGGGTCTCCCGCCAGCGCTGTTTCGCTATCTAAAAGTACCGCGCAACCGGGGCAGTAAAAGCGCCGCAGCAGCACATTGGTCGCGTTCGTATAGGGCTCGCCGCCGGCGCCTTTCAAAGTGGTTTCACTGAAACGCGCCGCTTCTTTCCAGGGTTTGCCGGATGGACCGAACGCATGCCCGCATGCCATGCAGGCAATCTCGGCATTTGCGTTTACCACCAGTGAGGCCGAAATGCGGGTGCTCATTCCGCTGCCTCCTGGCTCAGGCGGTCGACGCGAATGGCGTCACGCGCTGCGGCGCTCGCGACGGCGTCCACGCCGCCTTCGGCGTTGAGCACGACTCCGTAAACATCGCGGCCCACACCTTCGCTTACATTACCTTCACGTACATCACGGGCGATCTTTTCTGGCTCGCGCATCAACGGATCACCGTATCCGCCACCGCCGTCAGATCTAACATAAAGCACATCCTGACCCATCAGCGGGAATACGCCCCAAGAGATCGATTCCTGCTCACCCTCCATTTGTTCCGGTGACATAGCAAATGGATTGACGTTCTTGCCCGCTTCAGCTGCCTCATTGGCGTGCACCCATCGGAAGTTGCACGGCGCGCCAGGAAATCCACCGCCCAAGCCATCGCTCATGGAAAATTTAGTGCCCTTACCCGAGACCACGTAATTGATGCCACCATCGGGAGAATCATGCTGTTGGATAGCATATTCGAGAGCCGTTCCACCGCGGTACTTTCCAGGGCCGCCAGAATCACTGGTAGCACGGCGGAACAGGTAGCGCACAGGGAAATGGCTTTCGGTGGTTTCCACATTCGCCATGCGGCCGATCGGGTTGGGTATTTCCCCACCGACATCGACGCCGTCGGCAAAGCTGCGCCCACCACCGGCGCCGCCAAAGGTCTCGGTCATGATGCCGATAGCTTCCTGGCCTTTTTGATTCTGCCCAAACATGAAAATTGCGAAATGGCTGCCATGCCACACGGCTGTAGCTTCTTTGGCATATTTCTCACTAGCCGACAGCATTTTAGAAATGCAGACACAGGCGGCATTATTGACCGATTGGATAGCGCCAACGGTGGCGAGCGAGATCGGCGCCGGGCGGGTGCAATTCACAATCGTACCCTCCGGCGCGATCATCGAAATTGGCCGCAATACGCCATCATTCCACGTGATATCGTAACAGAGTAATGGAAAGAGTGGTGCGAAGAAGCCGCCCCAAGCGGCCCAATATGCGCAGTTGATGCCATATTTCGATTGCGGACTCGAGCCGGTGAAATCAAAAGTGAGCGTATCACCCTTCTTAGTCATAGCGAGCAGTACACGGTAGGTCTCTTCCTCGATATCAAAATATTGACGCGATTCCCACCGCCCATCGGGCAATTCGCGCAAGCGGTCGCGGAAGTTCTGCTCCGACTGGTCAACTAGCATTTGGCATGCCTGATCAACACGCGTGGGGTCATATTTTTTGACCAACGCTACCATTCGCTCACGCGCCACATTATTGGCGGCGATCATCGACGAGAGGTCTAGCGCCACCATCTCGGGCGCCCGCACCATGTTCAGGAGCGTATCCATGATGTCGGTATTCATCTCACCGCTGTCGACTAGCTTGAGGCCGGGAGAAGAAAAGCCCTCGGTAAAGATATCACGTGAATCCGGACTGAAACCACCCGGCACCATGGCGCCGATATCGTAAACATGGACGAAGCAGGCGCTCCACGCCACCAGCTCACCCTCGTAGTGGATGGGCGATACGAGATAAACGTCGGAGGTATGCAGCGCCGCCGTATAGGGGCAATTGGTGAGAAAAACATCGCCTGCGTTAATACGCCCCTCGAAGCGCCGGATGATCGCCTTGCAGGCTTCTGCAGCGCTGGTCAGATGATGTAGGAAACCGACACCACCCATCAACAGAGAACCATCGGCACGATAGAGCGACACCATGAGATCGTGGCCCTCATTGGTGATGGCGCTGCCCGAGACATGCTTGAGGGTTATCACTGCCTCGTCAATGACGCGGTAAAGCCGGTGGCGAATGATCGAAAATGTGATCGGGTCCATGGCGTACCTCAGGTGAAATGAATGACCATGTTGCGGTATTCATCAAGATTACCAGTCTGTTTGTCTTGCAGAACAATGGTGGTGATCGGCGTGTGAATAACTGCCGGTCCGATAATTTCACTGCCTGGAGTTAGCAGCTCGAAATCATAAATATCGGACTCGACCAACGCGCCCACGGCATCGACGAAGACCGGCCGACGTCCGATTTTGGCAGCACTCGCGTCTTTGCCACCCAGCGCCATTTTCTCGATTTCCGGGCGCTTCATCTGACCCCTTGCGGTTAGTCGGAACATGGTCATTTCCATACCTGCAGCGCGGTAGGCCGAGCCTTTGCCAAACTTGCGTTCGTAGAGCGCCTCGAAATCATCGACCAGAGCGGCCAAGCCTGTTTCGTCCAAAGGCGTTTTGCCACGCACCGGGGTCGTCACCTCATGCACTTGTCGGCCATAACGCAGATCGATCGACCATTCAAAAGCAGTACCGGATTCGGCGAAGCCCTCCTTGGCGAGTTGCGCCTGTGCTTGGGCAATCATGGGCTCATAGATGACGTTGAGTTCTTCGGCCGGGCTCGGTACCGGCAATGTTTTGGTCACGCTGTATTCATGCACGATATCCGCAGAAACTAGACCAAATGCGCAATTTACCGATGCGGTGTAGGGAATGACGATGCGTTTGACGTTCAATTCTGCGCCGAAAATACTACAAACGATCGGGCAGCTTCCACCAAAAGCGTGAAGCACGAAATCGCGCGGATCAAGGCCGCGCTCAACAGTGATTTCATGAATAAGGTCAGAGATTTGTGCTGCGGCAATACGGAATATGCCAATCGCAGCTTCCTCTACCCCGAGACCGAGTGGATCGGCAATCTTCTCCTTGAAGATCGTGCGTGTGCGCTCCAGGTCGAGGGTTATCGCACCGCCGAGAAAATTTTCTGGATCCATATAACCAACCAGGATCATGACGTCGGTCAGTGTCGGCTCTTCGCCACCCTGGCCGTAGCAGATTGGTCCCGGCCGGGCGCCCGCGCTGCGCGGGCCGACGCTAGGCACGTTGGTGCGCGGATCAAGCGACACGATGCTACCGCCTCCGGCGCCGATGGAAACTACTTCGATTTTCGGCGCGACATAGTGAAAACGGTCGACCATCGGCTCGCGTGCGTAATCAAACTCGCCGCCCTGAATAACGCCCACCTTAAATGTGGTCCCACCCATATCTGCAGCGATAACATCATCGTCGCCCATCATTTGGCCAAGATAGCGGCTGCCGATAACACCCGCGGCTGGGCCACATTCAATCATGCCAACAGCCCGCCCTGCGGCCTCCTTGGCCGGCAACAGTCCACCGTAGCCCTGCATTACTAGAAGTGGCCCGTCATAGCCCTCATTGGTGAGCAGTTCCTGCAGGTTGTTGAGATAAAGAGACGCGATGTTGCCGGCGTAGGCATTAATTACGGTGGTTGAAGTTCGCTCATATTCTCCCGGCACTGGTGCAATGTCACTCGATAGCGACACATAGATGGAAGGTGCCAAACGCTGAATCACGTCGCGCACGGCATGCTCATGCTTGGCGTTATAAAAAGACCAGAGAAAGCAGACGGCGAGCGCTTCGACGCCCTTCTCCTCAACTAGATAGCGCACCGCTTTTTCGGTGGCGTCCACATCAAGGTCGCGTAGCACCGCGCCCTTGTAATCGATGCGCTCTGGTAGGCCGCAAATTCGATCGTCCGGTACCAGCGGTTCGGCCCGCTCAGTCGCCACCGGATGCTTGATGCCATCCTCGCTGAGCCCGCCCCAGCGACCATAAGCGCCGCGCGTGATCAGGAGCGTATCCTCAAATCCCTCAGTGGTCAGAAGGCCGGTTAGCGCGCCGTCACGGGTGAGCAAAGTGTTGTCGACGACGGTCGACCCATGCACAAAGAGCGACGTGGCAGCGAACAGTTCAGCGAAAGAAAGGCCCATGGTATCGCCTGCGGAACGAATAGAATTCATCACCCCCTCAGCGAAGTTAGGAGGCGTTGAGAGCGCTTTGCCGAGATAAAGTGGCTCGCCCGGCGCAAAGACAATGGTATCCGTGCAGGTGCCGCCAACATCGGTGGCGACGACATAGTTTTTGCTTTTTGATTTTCCCATAATGCGCTTGGTCTCGGTCGAATTCCGCAGACGTTATAATGGCGTGCCGGACGCAACGGAACAATTACTCCTGAGGAGGTATTTTACGTCCTTTTCCCGCCGACAGCAGGATTAGATGCGAACTTTGACTTGGAAGTCGATGCGCGTTCCGCGAACGAGGTCGAACGCATATTCGAAGCGGTGACACACAACTTTGATCGTTGCGAAGTGGAAGCCCTGGCGCCACTGGGTTATCTTCCCGCCAATATCTAACTAGGAGCAATTTATGTCCAGCCAATCGAACTCCGTCGGAACTATCCAGAATATTTGGCGCTATGCCGTGAAGTCGATGGGCGGCGAAGAATTGAATGAAGCGCTCGTCACCGATGGCGGGCTACTGGGCGACCGCGGCTATGCCGTGATCGACCAGGAAAACGGCAAGGTCGGCAGCGCCAAAATGCCAAAAAAATGGGGCAACCTGCTGACCCTTAACTCTGCCTATAGCGCGCCGCCCAGGGCCGGTGCGCCGTTGCCACCGGTGCAAATCAACTGGCCAGGCGGGGACAGCGTGTTCAGCGATATGGGCGATGCCGATGCCAGCCTGTCCGAGACTGTGGGGCGGCCGGTCAAGCTGACGACGGTGCGCCCCGAGACCGTCAGCCTCGAGCGCATGGACCCGCTGGTAGCCGAGGAAACCATTCTCGATATTGGCGAGATCATGATGGAAGGCCGCTTCTCGGATTATGCCGCAATTCACATGCTGACCACTTCTACTCTCGCCCACCTATCTGAACTCAGCCCTGGCATTACCTTCGATGCCAAGCGCTTCCGCCCCAACCTAATTATCGAGACGGCGGACGATCATAACGGCTTTGTTGAAAATGACTGGGTCGGGCGTACTATCGCCATCGGCAAAGACGTGCGTCTCCGCATCACTGACCCAACGCCAAGATGCCTGATCCCGACTCAGGCCCAGCATGGCGGCATCGAAAAAGACATGAATGTCCTTCCAGCAATCGTCAAACACAACCGTCTGCCGGTGCCGGTCCTCGACAATGAAGTACTACCTTGCGTCGGTGTCTACGGTTTCGTCATCCAGGGCGGCGATTTGCGCCAAGGAGATAGCGTCCAGGTTGAATGAAGTCGCAGCCCGATTAATCCAACAACTGCTTGAGCGTTTTATAAAGCGCGGCTTTAGTTTCGAAGCCAATGCCCGGGGCATCTGGAAGCGCCACATATCCATCTTCGATGGGGGTGTCGTCGGCAAAGCCGCCAAAGGGTTGGAAGACGCCGGGGTAAGATTCGCAGCCGCCCAATTTGAGCGCTCCGGTTAGTGCCAAAGCAAGAAGGTTGCCGCCATGTGGGATGAAGCGGCGCGGCGACCAACCTTGCTCCTCTATCATCTCAACGATGGCGATGGTCTCTAAGACGCCGTAGGCCAGGGCTGGATCAAATTGTAAATAGTCAGTGCTGCGGCGCAGGCCGCCATGGCGGATGAGGTTGATGGCGTCTTGCAGGGAAAGTAGATTTTCGCCGGTGGCAACGGCGTGCGGATAGCACCGAACAATTTCAGCGTTAAGTGCATAATCGAGAGGATCGCAGGGTTCTTCGAACCAGCGGAGGGAATAAGGCGCCATTACCTCGCTGTATTGGAGCGCAGTCTCAATGTCAAAGCGGCCATTCGCGTCTACCGCCAAGCGCCCACCATCGCCGTCCAACAGTTCCAGCACAGATTCGATGCGCCTGATGTCGTCGTCGATGGATGCACCACCAACTTTGATCTTCACCCAGCTATAGCCTGCATCCAAATAACCGCGCACCTCTTCCAACAGGCCAGAAATGCCCTGTTCATCATCGTAATAGCCGCCCGCAGCATAGACGAACGCCCGACTTTCGGCTGCATCGCCGCCGAGCATTCGCCAAAGTGGGAGGTCGGCGATCTTGGCGGCGGCGTCCCAGAGAGCAATCTCGACCGCAGCCACGGCAACGGCGCGCTCGCCATGACCGCCGGGCTTTTCGTTTTTCATCATGGCGGCACGGAGGGCGGCAGGGTCAAGATTATCACCGGTTAGGTTCTGCTGCTGCTTTGGTGTCAACTCCAGAATTCGTGGCGCCAGACGGGTACGGATGATTTCGCCTTGCGCATAACGGCCGTTCGAATTGAAGCCGTAGCCGATGATCGGGTTGCCGTTGCGCTTTACATCGGTAATAACGGCCACAGCACTCACCGTCATTTTGCTGAAATCGATGACGGCATTGCGCATGGCGGCGCCCATGGGTGCTGCTTTCTCGCGAATTTCGACGATGCGCATGCCGGTGGCCTACACCGCTTCTATGCTGTCTTCGCTGCACAGCGCATTGATGGAGCGCTTGCGGGCCTGCGCCTCTTCCACCGAGATGAGTTCGAACTCATAATGATCGTTGGGACGCGACTGGCCGAGCTTCCCGAACGCAGCGGAAGGCACCGTGAACGGGTTGATAAAACCACCTAGTGTCAAGGTATCCTGCAACAGAATGATCGGCGTCTGGCCGCAGAGATTGATCGCGCCGATGGGATAGCCGTGATCAATTGTGTTGGACGGGTCGGAGCCGTTCTCGGGCGCCTTGTTTGTAGCCTTATCGGCAAACGTCCATTCAGGGCCATCAAGGCGAAAGCCAACGCGGTTGCTTTTCGGTGAGAGCTTCCAATCGCTCGTCAGAAAGCGTCTCTGCCCGGCAACATCGATCCAGTCATCATTGGGTCCAGCGCAAACTTCAATTTGCCAACGTTGGTTCGCGGATATTGCCGGACGGCAAGCCTCTTTAACTCTTCTTTCTGGCACGCCTTCCCCAGGTCCAATGGGAATCTCGCTGCCTATTTTTAGTGGTGCGCCATTCAAGCCACCGCAATTGCCGAGTACAAAAGTTGCACGCGAGCCGAGAAACGGCGGCGTATCGATCCCGCCAGCAATCGCGATATAGGAGCGTGCACCATTTATCGCAGGTCCCAATCCAAGCACTTGCCCGGCAGCAACGGCGAAGCTTTGCCAAAGAGGCACTGGCGCACCATCGAGTTTGGCAGCCATGTCAGCGCCGCAAATAGCGATCACGGTAGCTGCCTTAAATTTTAGAGCTGGGCCGATGAACTGGCATTCGAGCGCCGCTGCTCCGGGCGGATTGCCGACCAGGACGTTGGCGAGGCGGAAGGACCAATGATCGATCGGCCCGGACGGCGGAAAACCCATGCCGAAGGCGCCCTTTCGGCCGGGATAATCCTGCACACAGGTTTCGAGTCCAGCTTTTAATACCTCTATCATAGGCGCGGCGCCTTCACCCCAGTACGCCGATAACAATGATCCGGGAAGGCAGAGAAATCTTGCCGTGAAACTTCGTGCTGTGCGTCAGACTGACGCTTCCGCAAACTGGCTCGATATCGAGCACGTTTAGGCAGAAGCCCTTGTTCTGAAGATATCTCACCATGCCTTTACCCATATCGCCAAGACCGATAAATCGAATGCGTTCGGTTATGATTGTTGCTTCTCTAGCTAAAATTTCCCGGCGGCGTCGAGCGACCCTACCCACTTCTTGTAGGCGCCGACCGAGAAGCGCTGATAGGCAGTGATATTGAACTCGTAACTGCCATCGGCCACGCGCTCCTCAATATATTCGAACTCTTCTGCCCCGATGCAGACGAATTTTACCCGGTCGGCGGCGTCGAGTAACACGACGCGGTCCTTAAAAATCGGGTGACGCTGTCGCGGATCCCAGAGCGGTACCGGCGTGCGGCCAATCAGATTATAGCCACCCGGCCCAGGCGTGGTGTAGATCGAGGTCGAGAGCCCACCAACACCGATCGCGCCCAGCGTTGTCCAGGTACGCGGCGGATTATATTTGGGTGAAGTGATAGCGCATCTCGGATCAAGCGCGCGCAACAAAGGCAAACCCGGCGTCGAACATACCGCGACCACCCAATGTTCAGTGCCAGAATGAACACGCGCCAATTGCTTGGCGTCTTCGAGGCCGTTCACGCGGGCGACGAAGTCTGGGTCATATTCGCGCGGCGATATCTTTTTGCTGTAGTCAGACACGCAATCCCGTGTCCAGGGATCGAGATACATCACCGGTAGATAGGCTAGACGACTCTCAAGCTCGAGTTCCTCGATCGAACCCAAATCGTCTATCAGACGTACCAGTTCCGTTTTCAAATCGACGTAGGATATTTCGTCGGATTCATATTCAACGACGAGGGAATTGTAAGACGGGTTGGTGTCAATGACGCCCCGTGTTTGATCTTGTTTGAGCGCAGCGGTGAGGCCGAGGGCGAGAAAATTGAGATCGATGCTGCCATCGTCGCCAAACTGCACCATGATAAACTGATCGCCCCCCAGTAGAAACTTGACCTCGTCAAATCTCATGCGATGCTCCCCTCGGTACAGAGCGCATCAATGGTCCGGCGCAGCTCTTGCGCTTCCTCCACTGAAATTCGGTTAAATCGGTAAATATCGTTGGGTTTGGACTGGGCTAACTTCCAAAATGCTGCCGAAGGGACAGTGAACGGATTGATAAAGCCCCCGGCGCTCGGTGCATCATTAACCAGGATAATCGGCGTCTGGCCGCAAAGATTGACCGAGCCCACCGGATAGCCGTGATCTAGAATGTTTGATGGGTGCTCGCCATGTTCAGATCCCTTGGTGCTAGCCTTTTCAGCGAACAGCCAATCTGGCCCTTCCAAGCGATAGCCGGTACGATTACTGCGCGCCTGTAGCTTCCACTCGCTGGCCAGGAACCGTTCAATCCCCTCTGCGCTAATCCAATCGTCATTAGGCCCCTGCACAACCTCAATCTGCCACTCTTTACCGTCGGCGATCATTGGGCGGCAAGCCTCTTTGACACACCGTCCGGAAACGCCCTCACCACCATTTGCATGCAGAATTTGACCATCCTTCAGGGCGTGACCATCGGCGCCGCCAATACCGGCCATATGAAACGTGGCGCGCGCACCCAGCACCGGCGGAACATTTATGCCACCCGAAATTGCGAGATAGGAACGCGCCCCTTTGCTCGCAAAACCACAGGCTAATTTCTGGCCAGCAGACACAGTCAGGCTTTCCCACATGGGAATGGCGGCACCGTCGAGCGTCGCGTTCATTTCGGCACCGCAAAGAGCAATTACACAATCGTCGCTAAAAACCAGTGTCGGGCCCATGAACTGGCATTCCAATCCGGCGGCGGCGGTTCCATTGCCGACCAGTATATTAGCGAGGCGAAATGACCACATATCGAACGGGCCCGAAGGCGGAAACCCTTGCTCCCAAAATCCGTATCGACCGGGGAAATCCTGCACGGATGTTTCTAGACCAGCCTTCTCTACTGCGATGGTGATAGCCATGGTTAAAACCGCTCTGTCATATCGAGTGTTTCTAACCAATGATGATATTCGCGGATGGAGAACTTGGCGTAGTGCGCGACGTTGTGGACATAACTGCCTTCTTCGACCCGACTCTCGACATAATCGTATTCCGCGCGCTCTATGGGCAAGAAGCGCACTCGGTCGCCCGGGCGCAGGAGTGCCAAATTGTCCTTAAACGCAGGCAGGCGCTGGGCGATATCACAAACAGGAGCCGGTGTGTGACCAATGACCTGATACCCTCCCGGCGTGTTAGCGGGATATACACATGTCACTGAACCGCCATAGCCGATCGTGCCCTTGGGCGTCCAGGTGCGCGGCGGATTATATTTTGGTGCGGTCATGCGGCAGCGCGGGTCAAGCGCAATTAGCGATGCCAAGCCGGGGTAAAAGCCGAGCGCCGACACCCAATATTCGGTGCCGGAATGGATGCGGATAAGCTGGGCATAACCGTCGAGATCGTTGAGTCGCACCATGAGGTCCGGATCATATTCTTTTTCTCCGATCTTGGCGCAGTAATCCTCCCAGCAGGCGCGCGTGATATGGTCACAATAAAGCACCGGTATGTAATAGATCGGACTCAACAGCTCTATATCTTCCAGCGACCCCATAGCGTGATAATGCGATAGAATTTCACGTTTCAAATCGCTGAACGAGATCCTATCCGGGTCGTAGCTGAGAACGATGGAGGCCATGTTCGGTAGCAACTCAATCAGCCCGGATATCTCCGCTTCCCGTACCTTCGCCGAGAGCGAGTGCACGAGAAAGTTAAGGTCGAAATTGAGCTCGTCTCCCAGCTCCATTTCGATATACCGGTCTCCACCAGGTAAAAATTTAGGCTCGTCGTAAATCACGCTATGGTCTCTCCTCGCACTGGCCGAGGGGCGGTTATTCTCCGCGCTACAGACACGCTCGGCGATCTGGTATACCTTGTAACCTGTGATGTGATCTCACGCTAGATGGCATTAATAATTCAGTGCGTCCGAGCACGCTGGAAATGATAAATTAGTGGAGATGTAGACGTGCCGAAACTTGCGCCACTCAAGACAAATACCCCCTGGTTTCGCGTTGAAAGCACCGACGCCGACTGGAAAAACGAAGATCCGGTTATTTTAGCACAGCTGCTGGAGCAGCTTCTTCTGGTGCGGAAATTCGAAGAACGCATCCTGAGTTTGTTCAAAGCTGGCTGCGTGCATGGTCCGGCCCATGCCAGCATCGGGCAGGAGGGTGGAGCTATCGCCGCGATGTCGGTACTTGGCGCCGGCGACAAAATAAATGGGACTCACCGCGCCCATCATCAATTTCTATCGCGCTTTCTCTATCATGAAATGCCAACTGACTATGATCCCCGCGGTACGGATTTACCCGATGCAATGCAAGACGCGGTGTATCGCTCAATGGCGGAAATAATGGGTCTCACGCCTGGCTATTGCGGCGGTCGCGGCGGTTCGATGCACATGCGCCGCGACGAAGCCGGCGTTCTCGGCACCAACGCCATCGTCGGCGGCAACCCGCCGCAAGCGACAGGATATGCACTAGCTGATAAAATTCTTGGCACCGGAAATATAACAGTCACCTTCTTCGGTGATGGCGCGATGCAGAACGGTGCCGCCTACGAGTCATTGAACATGGCGGCGCTCTACGATCTGCCGATGGTATTTATCGTTGAGAACAACCTCTATGGCGTCTCTACCCATGTACGGGATGCCACACGCGAGACACGCCTATCAGCGCGCGGCCAGGGCCTTGCTGTACCGTCGCTTGAAGTCGACGGTATGGATGTCATGGCGATGCGCAAGGCAATGGAATGGGCGCTCAAACAAATTCGCGAAGACAAGGGCCCGGTACTGATCGAATCGCAAACCTACCGCTTTTTCCATCAGCATGGGCCGATGCGCGGTAGCGCCTTCGGCTACCGCGAAAAGAAGGAAGAAGAATCCTGGAGGGCGCGCGATCCGTACAAGGTCCTGCCGGAGAAATTGCTGACACTCGGAGTGATCAACAAGAAAGAATTGCAGCATCTCAATCACAAAACTGACAACAGCGTCGCGTCGGCGGCGGCGGCCCTAACCGAAAATGACCCTGGTTCCAATCAGTTGCGCATCGTCCCTTCACTTTGGCCCGATCCGGGCACGGTCGAAAGCGGAATCCGCGGCGACCTCAGCGAACTAGACGGGCAACGTATGATGGAAGTCGAGGATATCGACCCAGCACAATCCAAAGAAATGAAGTTCATCGAAGCCATGGCCGCCGCTCAGCTTCATGCGATGGAACGCGACGATCGGGTAATCGTATTGGGCGAAGATGTGCACCGTTTGAATGGCGGTACCGTAGGCGCGACCAAAGGCATCGCTGAAAAATTCCCCGACCGACTAATCGCCACGCCAATCGCCGAAAATGGCTTTACGGGAATGGGGCTCGGCGCCGCAATAAACGGCCTGCGCCCGATTATCGAAATTATGTATGCCGATTTCTGCCTTGTCGCGGCCGATCAATTATTTAACCAGATCGCCAAGGTCCGGCATATGTTCGGAGGGGATTCGCCGGTCCCGCTGATCGTACGTATACGCGCCGCCGGTGGGCATGGCTATGGCTCGCAACATTCCATGGACCCTAGCGGATTGTTCGCTTTGTGGCCGGGCTGGCGAGTCATTTGCCCGACCACGCCATTTGATTATATCGGCCTGTTCAATTCGGCGGTGATTTGCGACGATCCGGTGGTGATCATTGAGAGCCAAACACTTTATCAGGCAGTGGGTCTGGTTCCAGTCGATGATCTTGATTATTGCATCCCGTTCGGCAAAGCGCGGATCGTCCGACCGGGAACGTCATGCACGATAATTGCTTGCGGCAATATGGTGCCATTATGCCTCGAGGCAGTGGAGAAAAGCGGCGTCGATGCCGAAGTGATTGATCCGCGCACGTTGGACTCGGTCAGCATGGATTGGCAAACCATCGGTGCTAGCGTGCAGCGCACTAACCGCCTGCTGGTGGCGGAACAAACGGCGCGCGGCCCCTCGCTCGGTGCTCGGATCGTGCAGGAAGGCCAGGAGCGCCTGTTCGATTGGCTCGACCACCAGATCCTCCGTGTCAGTGGCACCCAGTCCGCGCCGGTGGTCTCCAAAATATTAGAGCAGGCAGCACTGGCCGATGTCGATGATGTTGTAGCCGGAATCCATGCGTTAATGGGTGACGGTGCTCGCGAAGCGGCAGAATAGAACGGAATGGCGCTTGCTCCCTCAGCACTCGGACTATCAGACGCAAATCTTAATAGCTCCGATGACTTACTCCTGCATGAACATGTCTATCAGAAAATTTGCCGCAATCTGATCGTCGACCAATTTCAGCCGAGCGAGGCGGTGACGCTTCGCGGGCTCGCCCGCTAATTGGAGACCAGCGCCATGCCTGTGCGCGAAGCACTCAGACATCTTGTTGCCGAGCGCGCTCTTGATCTAGGACCCAATCGCACAGCGCGAGTGCCAATCGTCGCCAGTGCAAAATATGCCGAGGTTTGCGAGGTTCGGATTGCTCTGGAGGGACTGGCCGCAGAGAAGGCGGCGCGACTAATTCCCGATAGCGAGGTCGACCGCATAGGCGGCCTCTGTGCCGAAGCATCCGCTGCTGTGGAGCACCACGATTCGCCGACCTATTTCGCCAAAAATCAATAAATGCATTTTTCCTCTGATCGCACCGCGAGTTTACCGCTCCTACTGGATATGTTTGAGGGTATTTGGCTGCACATCGGACCAACGCTTAATTATTTGTTTGACGACATTCGCTTCGCGGAGCGGGCAGCTACCGCCAACATGCTGATCGTCGATGCACTGTGCTCGCGCAAAGGCAGCCCCGCGCGGGAAGCCGTGGTGCATAATATTTCCCATGCCATGGTGTGGTTGGTGCAGCATCTGCCGCAAAGCGACCCAGTAGCGAGCTTGGGACAGGCGGCAAGGTGAGCAAAATAGCAAATTCAGCGCAGCAGCACCCGTCACTCACCGGCAAACGCGCTTTGGTAACCGGCGCGGCGCGCGGTATCGGCGCCTGCACCGCGGAGGCGTTGGTGTGCGAAGGCGCCAGCGTCGCAATACATGCACGCCGACGAGAGCAACTCGACGCGATTTCAGAAAGGCTGCGGAAACTTGACGGGAATGCCCTTTGCGTAACCGGCGAGCTTACCGATGGAGCTTCCATTGCAAGGTTTTGCGCCGAAGTGATCGAAGGGTTGGGCGGTATCGACATCGTCATCAACAATGCGGGTATCGCGGCGCATGGTCCAGTTGTCGACCTGGAAGAAGAAGAGTGGGACCAAGTGATGGACATCAATTTAAAGGCTCCCTTCCTCGTCACCCAGCACACCTTGCCTACTATGATCGCCCAGGGCACAGGCGGCGCATATGTGTTCAACGCCTCAAGTGCGGCGCGCATGGCGCAAGCAGAGCGCTCTATCTACAACGCTACTAAGGCCGGATTGGTCGGCTTTACGCGCTGTCTCGCCGAGGAAGTCGGCCCTCATGGCATTACTGCAAATGCGGTTTGCGCCGGCTGGATTGCCACCGAAATGGCGGTGGAATTGCATGAACAGATGGCAAAAGAAAAGGGCGTACCCTTCGAACAGATTTATGATGAAGGCATGCGGGTCAACGCGATGCGAGCCATTATACCGCCCGAGGATGTCGCCAAAATGATGGTTTTCCTCGCCGGTCCTGGCGCGCGCCACGTCACCGCTCAATCCATTTACGTCTGTGCTGGGCGCAGTATCGTTTAGGAGATATGAAGGAAGCCAAGTTCATCGACGCGGAGATGCTGGCGGGGGTGGACAATAATATTGGCGGATGGTTCTTCGATGACCATCGGGCCATCGGCTTCGAAATCAGCGGGCAACAAGTCGCGTTCAAAAATACGCGCTTCATGGCGGCCGTCTTCGCCGAAATGTACAGAGCGCGTCCCCTTCGCCGCGGCCGCCTCAGATCGGCCCGCGCAATTCAGCGGCTTCACCGTTGGGCGCGGCACGCGTGCCGTTGCAGTCAGGCGAAAATTGACGAACTCGACCGGCGTGTCATCGAGCTTAAACGTATAGGCTCGCTCATGGGCGATATGGAAATCTTGCAGGATGGCTTCGACGCTTAGATTGTCCAACTGGGCGGCAACCGTAACCCAATGTTCCTGGCCAAAATACCGTAAATCGATGCCGAACTCAAAAACTAGTTTTGCCTCCTCCGCGCCATCCTGGTCGCGGAAATACTTCTCAGCCCCCATAACGAGACCAGCAAATATATTGTTCAGTTCCTCTGTTGTCATGTTATCCGCGCGGCCGAGCGCGGTCTGTACGAAATCACGCCGCGGCTCCGTCGCAAGCATGCCCCAGGCCGAGAAATAACCGGGATAGAGCGGAATGATGATCTCGCGTACGCCGAGCTCACGGCCGAGTGTTGCCGCGTGCATGGCGCCGCCGCCGCCGCCAACAATTAGTACGAAATCGCGCGGATCGTGGCCGCGCTGAATGGAGACCAACTTGAGCGCATTGATTGCATCAGCATCGGCCAGGCGCAAAACCGCCACCGCCGCCTCTTCAACGCTGATTTTCAGGCCATCGGCAATTTTTTGCATGGCACGCTCGGCGGCGGCAATATCGAGGGTAATGCGCCCGCCCGCGAAATAGCCGGGATTAAGCACGCCGGTGAGAAGTTTAGCATCCGTGACTGTGGGCTCGCTGCCACCCAGACCGTAGGCAGCCGGCCCCGGGTCGGAACCAGCGCTTACCGGCCCAACCTTGAGCGCACCGACCCTATCAAACCAGGCAATGGAGCCACCACCCATGCCGATCTCGACGATATCGACGACCGGCACCTTGACCGGGTAACCTGGATTGATGCGCGTCCATTCCAGTTTGTAATCGGTGGTTACCTTCACTTGCGCGCCTTCGATTACCGAGCATTTTGCCGTAGTGCCACCGATATCGAGATAAATTACGTCTTCTTCGCCACACAGCTTACCGACTAACGCGGCAGCGTTAACACCGGCGGACGGGCCGGATTCCACCAAGGTAATGGGGTGCGCCTTAGCCCAAGAAAAGCTGGTCGAGCCGCCATTCGACTGCATCGCTGCGAACGGACAGTCCAGCCCCTGTTCGCGCAGGCTACCTTCCAGGCTATCAAAATAACGCTGCACGATGGGCTGTACATAGGCGTTCAGCACGGCGGTGTTAGCGCGCTCATATTCGCGCCATTCACGTGTTATTTCGTGGCTTGCGGTGATCGCTACGCCAGGCAGTTTGTCGCGCAAATAGGTGGCGCAGGTCGCCTCATGTTCGGGTGCGGCATAGCTGTGTAGAAATTGTATGGCAACCGCCTCAACACTCTCCGCCTGACAGCGCCTGACCACAGCATCAAGATCGGTAAGCTGTAACGGCTCTAATTCGTGCCCTTTCGCATCGATGCGCTCGCGCACTTCAAAGCGCAGACGCCGTGGCACAAAAGCTGTCGGTTTCTCAAAACTCAAATTATAAAGGTCGGGACGGTTGCCGCGCGCGATCTCGAGTACGTCGCGAAATCCAGCTGTCGTAACCAACGCCGTTTTGGCACCTTTGCGTTCCGTGATAGCATTGATGACGGTAGTGCCACCATGCACGAAGAAGTCAACAGTGTTTGGATCTATCTGTGCCAGGCGAATTGTATCCTCAACACCCTTCGTCAGATTCTTGGGTGTGGTGAGAGACTTCTCTACTTTGAGAGCGCCGGTCTCATCATCGAAATAGACTAGGTCGGTGAATGTGCCACCGATATCACTTGCCAGACGCCCCATAGCCCTAAACCCGAGCCGCTCGTAGAGTTTCAGTTGCTGTATCGTCGACCCCGCCTTCCGGCGTCAGCACCACCCCATATTGGTCACGCGCAATTGCAGGGGTGATGTAATCGTTTAGCACGTCATCAAGAACCTCTTGCGGTGGGCGAGCGAAAGCATCGCCGTACCCGCCGCCACCGCCAGTGACGACCCGCACGCGATCGCCAGGCTGCAAGCCGTGATAGGGAATACGCGCTACGCGCCGTATCTCCTTGGTGCTTTTGATTTCCATGAAATTGCAACTTCCTTTGGCGCCGCCCTTCAAGCCCCACGGCGGCTCAACAGAGCGACCGAAACTGGCATAGGTAAAGGCATCATCAGCGAGAATATCAAATTCTCGTACCGCGCCGAAGCCACCACGGTAGCGCCCTTCGCCCACACCCTCATCGGTGTTGAGAGCGTATTGATGGACAAGAAGCGGGAACTTAGCTTCAAATAGTTCGACCGAATAATTATAAGTATCGCCATCGGTTGTGGCGATCAGGGCCGCAGTACCGTCACGAGTAGAGGTAGCACCCCAGCCGCCCACCGCTGGCTCAATATGAACGAATATTTCTCCGCTTTCGGGATCCTTGCCGCAAATATAGGCACCGCAGAGCGACATATAGCTACCGGCACTGAAGCGGTCAGGTGCAATTTCAGCCAAAGCCTTCCACACCAGATCCGACGCGTGGGCGGATCCTTCGTAATACCAGCCCGTCGGAGCCGGTTTGTTTGCCGTAAAGACGGTGCCATCGGGGCAAATTATTTTGACTGGACGGAACCAACCTTCATTGGACGCTCCTTGCGGATCGACAAGCGATTTAAAGACGGTCTTTACCGCCGAATGCAAGGCGCCATACGCGCAGTTAATAGGACCAGGTCGCTGCGCACTAGTGCCAGTAAAATCGAACGTCATGCGCTCGCCGTCTATCCGCACTTCAACGCAGACAGGGATTTGTTCATCGCTAATGCCGTCGCCGTCAATTATATCCGTCGCGCGGTAACTGCCGTCTGGCAAGGCGGCCACAGCCTCTCGGCTGAGCTGTTCGCTGGTTTTCAATATGTAGTTAAAAGTGGCATTCGTGATCCCGGAGCCGTATTTATTATCAATCTCGCAGAATCGCACTTCTGCAATGCGTACCGCCGCTAGTTCGGCATTTAGATCGCCAAGACACATCGTTGGCAGGCGCACATTTTCGCGGATCAGGTCGACGACATCGGGTAGTAACTTGTCATCGCGGCAGACGCGTATTCCGGGGAAGCGGATGCCTTCCTGATAGATCTCGGTGGCATTTGGCGCGATGCTACCGGCGACCGAGCCACCGACCTCACTCCAATGCGCTACCGCTATAGCAAAGGCCCGCAATGTGCCGCCATCGAACAGCGGGCGAATAAGCGCCACATCGCAGGTATGGGTACCACCCTCGAACGGATCGTTCGTCATATAGACGTCGCCTGGGCGGATATCATCGCCGAATTTTTTTTGAATAGCCTGAAGCTGAAACGAAAACGTGCCGGTAAATAGCGTGATGCCGTTGGTCTGGACGATCAATTGGGCCTTGGTGTCGAGGATTCCGCAGGCAAAATCGAGCACCTCGTAAATCACCGGGCTCATTGAGGTGCGGGCAATGACAATGCCCATCTCGTCGACCGCTGCCAGCAATTTGCCGCGCACGATCTCAAGCGTCACCGGATCGACATCTGTCACCACCACTGCATCCGCCATTGTATCCACCTCTAGTATATTGCGGCGGATTGTTGCCCCCGCCCGGGTAAAGTCAACTCTCCAAGTGCACCTGTGGCCTGCCTCGCCGCGCTGGTGTAGATTACCTGCCACCAGGACAAAATATTGGAGATCCCTGCATGGCCAAGATCGTAAAAATTACGGCAAGCGCCCACTCGCGTCCGTTTACTGACAATATTGTGCGCATGGGCCTCGGGCGAAACGTTAAGCGGGATTTCGTATTCGTCAAAATTACCGCAGATGATGGCACGGTTGGTTACGGCGAAGCGCATCATGGTCAAAACCTGACGGCCATGGCGGAAATTATCCAAAACGGTGTGGGCTCTCTGATCATTGGTGCAGATCCGTTTGACAGCGAAGGAATATGGGAACGCATCAAGCGCCAACAAATTCAAACCCACGGACTCGGCGCCGGCAGCGTGATCGCTCTGGCAGGCATTGACCTTGCGCTATGGGACCTCAAGGGTAAGCTCCTCGACCAACCAGTCTATCGCCTCCTCGGTGGGGCTTCAAAGAAAATCCGTGCCTATGTCGGTGGGCTGACCCTTGGCTTCCAACCGCTCGACACGCTGGAAAAAGAAGTCGCCGGATTTCTCGACCAAGGCTATTGCGCGATAAAGATGCGGGTCGGTGATACGCCCAAGAAAGACGCTGAGCGAGTTGGCCATATCCGAAAAGTCTTTGGCAACGATATCGATATCGCTGTCGACGCAGCAACGCGCTACACCGTTCTTGACCTGCCTGACGTGATCGAATATTGCGAGACCAATCGCGTCTTTTGGCTCGAAGAGCCATTTGCGCCAGACAATATCCCGGCCTATCAAGAGCTCTCAAGGCGCACCAGCATCCCCATCGCGGCCGGGGAGAACCATTATACCCGTCAGGCCTTCCGTGACCTGTTCGAAGCCCGTGCAATCACCATCTGCCAAGCTGATTGTACCAAGGCGGGGGGCATCACGGAGGTCAAGAAAATAGCTGACATGGCCGCCGCTTGGCATTATCTCGCGGCACCGCACACAAGCCACAGCATGATCGGCGCAGCAGCCAATGTCCATCTCCTATGCGCCATCCAAAACGGCATCATATTCGAAGCAGATGTGGCGCCGATCAACCCGTTTCGCACTGATTTGGCGCGCAATCCGCTTGAAGTGTTGGACGGCTATATCATGCCCAACGACGCACCCGGCTTCGGCCTCGACATCGATGAAAGCATACTCGAAAAATATCCGGCACTGCCCGGGCCCTGCTACATACCCGGCTAGTAGATAGAAGGAGTACTTCCGATGAAACTCGGTATGTTCATGCACCCGATTCAGGATTTTAAGCGCGGCTATCACACGCTCCTTTTGGAGGATATGGAAATTATCAAATATGCCGACGAGTTAGGCTTCGACGAAGTCTGGCTAGGCGAGCATTTTGCCCTACCCTCCGAACCCATCCAATCGCCGCTGATGCTCTACGCCGCGCTCATTCCACAAACCAAGAACATTACCTTCGGCGCCGGCGTCCTGTGTCTGCCCTATCAGCATCCGGCCATCATCGCCGGACAGGCGGCGCAGTTCGACCATATGTCGGAAGGGCGCTTTTATATGGGAATCGGACCGGGTGCGACACCGCCTGATTTTGAGATGTTTAAGATCGGTGATCTCGACCGCATGGCCATGCTGGAAGAATCGATCAACATGATTCACGGCATTTGGGCAAGTGATCCACCCTACGAGTTTCACGGTGAATTCTGGGATTTCGAAATCAAAGACAACATCCTTCCGGAACTCGGCGTCGGCGCCATGGGCAAGCCCTTTCAGACGCCGCATCCGCCGGTGATGCTACCGGCAATGAGCCGGGGTTCGGGCAGCATTCGCCTCGCCGCACGGCGTGACTGGATGTCGATTTCGGCCAACTTCGTACCTGAAGATGTATTGAAAGAGCATTGGAATCACTATGCAGACGAGCGCCAACAAAATGGTCTCCCCGTAACCGGAGAAAAATGGCGCGCTGGACGCACCTTACTTGTATGCGATACCGACGAAGAGGCGCAGGCCTATCTAAAAAGTCCGGATTGCGCCCTACGTTGGTATTTCAAATATATCATTGGCATCACCCGCTTCGGCGGCTTCGTGCATATGCTAAAATCCGACCCTAATATGTCGGACGATGACGTAACGATAGATTACTGCATCGACACCATCGTCACCGCCGGCAGCCCCAAAACGGTGGCTGATAAGCTGGTGGAATTTCGCGAGAACACCGGTCCGTTTGAGACCCTAATCATTTCGCACCATGATTGGGTGCACAAAAAATTATGGCGCCGCCACATGGAATTAATGGCCAAAGAAGTAATGCCGCGCTTCCGTGACGCCATCGGCTGGGACAAAGAGGCGGCGGAATAGGAACCAACACGTTGAAAATAAAATCGGTCATCGCGACGTGGATTCACGTCCCGATCCCCGAGGCCGAGCAACACACCAGTGATTTTGGAGCCGTCGCTGCATTCGATACTACCTTGGTGCGGATCGAAACCGAATCTGGGCTTGTGGGCTACGGTGAAGGCCGCGCCTCAGTCTTCAGCACCGGCAATAACGCACCGTTGGTCTCGCTTATTAATGACGATCTCGGGCCTGCGCTGGTCGGCGAGAATGCCAGCGACCCAGCGCGCCTTTGGGAGCAGATGTATAACGGCACGCGGGCGCATTTCGCGCTGTCTCGCGCTCGTCCCTTCCCGGCTCTCGGGCGGCGCGGTCTAACTATCGCCGCCATCAGCGCCATCGATATGGCGCTCTGGGATATTCTCGGACGCTCGCTGGATGTGCCGGTGTGGCAATTGCTGGGCGGCCTAACCCACGCCAAATTGCCGGCCTATGCCTCGGGCGGTTGGGCGCCGGCGGAAAAAATAGGTGAACAACTACAAAGCTATATCGATCGCGGTGGCTTCAAAGCGGTGAAAATGCGCGTCGGCACCGGCGACGGCGAAGTGGTAGATTCGGTACGCCGCGTCCACGCCGCACGCGACTATCTCGGGCCTGATATCGACATCATGGTGGACGCGCACGGCACCTATTCGGTCCCCGAAGCCAAGCGATTCGCCCGCGAAGTTGCCGATTGCCGCCTCGCTTGGTTCGAGGAACCGATCAACGCCGACAACAAGCGCGGCTGCGCCGAAGTGCGCGCAACAACCGATATTCCGATCTCGGCCGGTGAAAGCGAATTCACCCGCTTCGCCTTCCGCGACCTCGCATTGTTGAATGCCGTCGATATTTTCCAGCCTGACCCAGCGATCTGCGGCGGCATCACCGAATGCATGCGCATCGCCGCGCTGGCAGACGCACACCAGATTCGCCTAGCGCCGCATCTCTGGGGCGGGCCGCTGCATTTTGCGGCCGGGCTGCAAATCTGTGCAGTTTCACCGGCGGCCACCGTCATAGAGTATTCGCTTGGCGCTAACCCACTGCTGCACAATTTGGCTCAAGAGAATTTCACGGTTGAGAATGGCGAGATGGCTATACCTAATCGGCCTGGGCTAGGAATTACGATTGATCACGGGTTTGTTGATAGATACGCGCGGGGGTGAGGAGAAAAATTGCTTAGCGCGCGTTGCGCGCTTGGTTGGCTATATCAAACCAAACCTTTGCCTTTTATCTAACGAGGAACAACTTATGACACCTTGTCAATTGGTTAGACGCCCGACCTACCGACGCTTGAAGCTCCGCAGACATAAAGCGTTTGGCCGTTGATGAAGCCAGAACCTTCGGCGAGGAAAAATGCGGCTGCTTGGGCGATATCTTCAGGTGTGCCGATGCGCCCTGCAGGTATGGCGGCCAGCGAGGCAATAGTGCGCGGGTCACCGGCCGGATTGGCTATTTCGTAAAGCTCAGTGGCAATCGGGCCGGGGCAGATGCAATTGACTGTAATGCCATCTGCCGCCAATTCAAGCGACCACGTGCGCGTGAGGCCAATAAGGGCCGCCTTGCTGGCGGAATAATTAGTTCTGAGGGCCTTACCGAGGGCCGCACGGCTGGCGATGTTGACGATGCGGCCTATCTTGCGTTTGCGCATCGCCGGCGCTACCGCCTGGGTGCATTGGATGGCGCAGCGCACGTTGAGCGCCATCAAGGCGTCGAAATCTTCCAGTGATGTGTTTTCAAGCAGCGCCGGCATCACCACGCCAACGTTATTGATAAGGCGGCTGATCGGCCCCAACCCCAACGCCCAATCCAGCGCAGCCGCCGTCGCATCGAGGTCCGAAAGCTCGACGGAGCGAAATTCACCGAGGCTGGAATCTTCCGGCTCCACCCGATCGAAAATGATGGGGGTCGCGCCGTCCTGTATTAAGCGGCGGCAAATCGCTAGACCGATGCCTTGCGACCCACCGGTGACAATGGCGTAATCGGCCATATGTAGCCGACGCGCCTTTGCCGCCCTGCCCCTCGTTACTCCGCTGCCTGCTTGCTGCCGATAGCCGAATTGACCGCCGGCATAACCTCTTCGGCAAGTAGTTTCATTGAACGCTTCATGGCATCAGCGTCGGTCCAATCCTGCGCCGTCTGAACCAAAGTGCCGAAATCGCCGATCTCATCGCGGAAGGCGAGGATTTTCTCAGCCACCGTACTTGGACTGCCATAAATAGTGTAGTTGTCGCGCAAGTCTTCATGAGTGAGAGCATCTCCATCGTCGCCTTTGTTGATCACAAAAGCACCTTTCATCTTCGCACGCTCGAAAATAGTGTGGAGATATTTGAAATACCAATCGCAGCTACCGTTGGCCTCTTTGACGAATGCTTCTGCCTCGGCATCGGTTTCACCGACATGGATGTTGCGCGCCACACGCCAAATTCCAGAATCCACCGTTTGGCCATTTTTCTCACGTTCCTCGGCATAGACCTGCCAGTGCGATTTCACCGACCAATTGCCTATAAAATTAGCCGAAAGCGGGATAAAGTCCTGCTGGGCAGCGTAGCGAATAGAGCTTGAGAACGGGCTCATCGCCGAAATCCCTATCGGTGGATAAGGTTTCTGGTACGGCTTTAACATATGGCCCAGGCCGATATCGTCATGCACCCAATCTTGAATTTTGATGTGCCAATGTTTGCCCTTAATATCCCAGGGCGGTTCGCCAGACCAAATCTGGTGGATTATATCGATAGATTCGGCCATCATCTCGTTGCGCTCAGCATCCATGGTGTCGAACAATTCGAAGTCCGGCGGCAGGCCACCTGGCCCGACACCCATGATAAAGCGGCCCTTGGAGAGATGATCGAACATCGCAGCCTGTCCGGCGACCAGGCCAGGATGATATTGCGGCAGGCAAATCACGCCAGTGCAGAGCTTGATGTTGGTTGTTTCGGTAATTAAGCTCGCCAAGAACATCATTGGCGACGTGATCTGCTCTGGCCCAGAAGCGTAATGTTCGCCGATCCACGCTTCGGAGTAGCCCAGTTTATCGGCCAGAATGATCGCTTCCCGATCTTCCATCAGCCCGGTGTGATAATTCTTCTCACGCGCGTGAATTGGCATCATGAATAAAGCATGCTTCATTTACCTGTGCTCCCATATTTGCGAGTTTGCGCAATCTTATAGCGAATAATTCGTTGATGCACCAATCTCTCGCCACCAGCCCGCCAGCTACCGTTAAACCCTAATCTTTTGAGCTATTTGCTGGCGGCACAGGTCACGCAAACCGCCGCCATTGGATCTAGCGCCAGGCGTTTGGCAGCGATCTTCTCGCCGCAGGCCAGGCAATAGCCATATTCGTCATCGTCGACGCGCTTGAGCGCGGCGTCGATACGGACGACCTCATTATCGCGCCGCCGGGCGGTTTCCTGTGCCATAGCTTGTCCCTGCAACGCATCCATGCGGGACAACCTGCCCACCCGGGTCTGATCCAACTCGACAGGTTTTTGCGCGCTTTCAGCATCCTCTGTAAGTTCAACGAGAGCCTGTCGGCGCGCTACCAAATCTGCTTTGACCTTTTTGATATCCATCGCCACCGCTGAGCTTCGGACGCATAATGCTATCCTGGGCCAGATTTCATCTATTGCGTACCCTTGTATTCCGATTAGATTGGTCTAAGGCTGGCAACGCAACAGATTCCGAATAGGAACAAGGAGCGCGGCAGGGGAAAATCGCGGCATGGATCATGGACTTGGGGGGAAACGTGCGCTGGTGACGGGCGCAGGAAGCGGCATCGGGCTCGCCATCGCCGAAGCTCTGGCGGGTGCAGGCGCGTCGGTAGCATTGCACGGCCGCGATTTGGAGCGCACGGCTCAGGTCCGGCGCACCATCGAAGCGGCGAACGGCCACGCTATTTCCGTCGCCGCAGACTTACTCAATCCGGCCGAGATCAAGGCCATGTGCGCGGATACACTGGCGCGCCTCGGCGGTATCGATATCATTGTCAACAATGCCGGATGGGCAGATTCCGCATCGGTCTACGCAATGGACGAGCAGATGTGGGACCGTATCATGGATACTAACGTCAAAGCTCCCTATCTAGTTTCTCGGTATCTTCTGCCGGCCATGCTGGATGCGGGCACCGGCGGATGCATCCTCTTCAACGCCTCAACCAGCGGTAAATCGGCAGACGCTGAATGGACGGCTTATAACGCTTCCAAACACGCCGTGCTGCAATTTATGAAATGTCTAGCGATGGAGGTCGGCGAACAAGATATACGCGTCAACGCGATTTGCCCGGGCTGGGCGGAATCGAAAATGGCGAGCGCCGCGATACGCAAGACCGCCGATAAAAAAGGTGAAGACTTCGATACCGCTTACAAACGCACGATGTGCGGCAACATGCTCGGCGCTTTGATTAGCCCTGAAAGCCTTGCCGATATGGCTGTCTATCTAGCCGGTCGGCATGGGCGCTATATCACTGGACAAGCGATTAATGTGTGCGGAGGCGTGAATTATTACTGAAATTGCCGATATATCTGCCGATGATCTCTCCGCCTATGTCACGCTCCTGCACAAAGCGTGCGACGCTTCGGGTGAAATCATCAAGCGTTATTTTCGCAGTCCCGTAGATGTGGTTGACAAGGCCGATAAGCGGCCCGGGGTCTATTCACCAGTCACTAAAGCGGACCGAGGAGCCGAGCAAGTCATCCGCGCCCTGATTAACGAGACGTTTCCCAATCATGGCATCAAAGGCGAAGAGTTTGGTGACGAAATGCTTGATGCAGAATATGTCTGGGTGCTTGATCCAATCGACGGCACCAAAGCCTTTATCACCGGGTTTACCACATGGGGCACATTGATCGCGCTTTTGAAGGATGGAGACCCCATCCTCGGCGCCATGAACCAACCCTTTGTCGGCGAACGCTTTGTTGGCGTTGCCGGCCAAACCACCCTGAATGGCCAGCAACTGCGCACCCGCGCCTGCCCAAGGCTTGAACGGGCGAGATTAGGCATCACTGAATTAGATATGATGCACACAGACGCCCAGCGTGGCGCTTTTGAATCGATCGCATCACGGGTCGAATATCTACGCCTGGGCGGTGATTGCTATAACTACGCCCTGTTGGCGGCGGGACATATCGATCTGGTTATCGAGGGCGACTTAATGCCGTGGGATATTCAGGCGATGATACCCATTGTCGAGGGTGCCGGCGGGATCATCAGCCATTGGGACGGGGCCCGGATACATGGTGGCGGCTGGGTTGTCGCGGCCGGCGATGCAGCTCTGCATGCCCAGGCGGTTGCACATTTGAAACACGCGGCACCCGCCTGAGGCGACACGGAGAGCGTAGGGGAGGGGCTATGCTAAACGTAACGGGAATAACAACCGGCACCTTTACCGAGCACTTTTAGGAAGCTTACAGAGCCAATCTCTCCACCCCAATCTTCGCGGCCAAGCACAACCAGCTTTTACTTGGCCCCTAACGCGGCGAATTAACCCTTCTCGGCCAACATACCGCCATCGATCGCCATGATGTGGCCGGTGACGAAGCTGGCCTGTTCTGAAAGCAGCCATACCACGGCATTAGCGACTTCCTCAGGTCGGCCGATCCGGCGCATGGGTACCCGCCCCGACGCTTTTGAAGGATCGTTGTTCCAGCCGCGCAGCAGTAGAGGTGTGAGGATCGGCCCCGGCGCCACGGCATTGATGCGGATACCCTGTGCAGCCACTTCGAGTGCCGCCGATTTTGTCATACCGGAAACCGCATGTTTAGCGGTGATATAGGGCGACCATTCCGGATAGCCGGCCAAACCCCACATCGAACTCATATTGACGATCGCGCCGCCGCCGTCGGCGAGCATGGCGGGGATCTCAGCCTGCATAGCCAGATATACGCCGTTGATCATAATATCAAAAACACGCTGCACCCGCGCCATGTCTTGAGCAGGCAACGACGCTTGATCGCCCTCAACGCCGGCATTGTTGAAAGCGGCATTGAGGCCCCCAAAGGCGCTCAATGCGCGCGCCAACATGGCATCTACGTCCGCCGTATCGGATACATCTGCACGCTGGAACTCGGCCACGCCGCCTGCCTCGCGCACTTGGCGCACCGTCGCCGCACCACCTTCTTCATCAACATCGGCGACGAGAACCTTGGCGCCGGCCGCAGCCATGGCCAGCACCGTCGCCCGCCCGATACCGGACGCCCCACCCGTTACCAGTCCCACACGATCCTTCAACATTATATTTTGGCACCTCTCAAACTTAGATGATGAATAGATTAGCTCGCCGCCACCACCAAAGCTTTAAAATTTTTGGTATAGGCGATGCTCGTTAAATGAACGATTGCTGGTCGCCCAACAGCGTCTGGATCAATTCGGTCATGCATAGCGCGCGGAATCAATGGGTACTGCGCTTCTGAATTGATGACGTTAAGGAGCGAGCAGATATTTTCATCGCCACCAATCCCTACAATGGAAGCAACAAGGATTTACTCGCCATCGACATCGATTAATATCTTTATGAACCCTAGGGTCTCGCTGGTTTCTTTGTGCGGCCAGCGGGTGAAATCATCATGTCACCAATGAACGCCTTGCGGCAGAATTCCGAACCTAATTTTTGTTCATCAATCCGACCCAGGGGCGGATTGATGAACAGCCAGTAAGTCGTGACACGGCCTAAGACCCGTCTTGAATCATTATCAAACACGTTGGCGATAAGAATTTCATAATTGTTTCAGGAGGTATGGTGGAACGCAGTCACAACCCTTTAGCGCTTAGTTGGAATTATCTCGATTTTCACGTTCTACGATTGTGGGAATAGCTTTAAAGATTGGGGGTGGTCCGCGCGGTCGGACTTGAACCGACATCTCCTTACGGAGGACAGATTTTCATACCAAGCTACGACTTTCGCCGCCACTCCTTGCAGAGCTTTGTGGTCTGGACTTTCCCTTCACCATAGCCAGGATTTGACCGTAGGTGCGCACCGTCAAGTCTCTACACGTTCCTACCAGAACTTATTAGTAGGCTTCGCTCGCGATTGCCATCAGCCAAAACTGTTAAGGTTTCCGCGAATTTGATGCGTTCTACTCCCATCGTTTCCGATAGGGCACTCAAGCAACTAATTTGAACCAAGTCTGTTGTGTATACCATTCCACCACGCGCGGACAGACCCAATCAGGTCAACCATTATATCGCTTATCACACTTTGAAAAGAGAGAAGCAACCAAATGTTCAAAAGAATGAGGAAAATTATTATATAAATATAAAATAAATAATTATTTTGAAAAATGGGTTACAAATTTTACTTATAGAGAAATTATATTAATTAATAATATTATATGTCCGTTAATTATATTACTTATTTTAATATAATAATTATATATATTTAATATTTTGGTATTTAAACCACCCTATATTATTTATATTTAAGTTTTTACTATTCAGAAATCTATACATGATAGCGGTATGACGGAAATTTGGTACACTTGGTTCTCTACCTTGCTTATCTTCATAGAACATCGCCACCTTAAGTAAAAAATGTAATGTTATGCGCAGCGCTTGTGAAAATACGGGACTGTCAGACTCTAAAAGGTGCCATGAATTGCATTATGTTGAAGGCTATCTCCTTAAGCCCGTTGGCACGATGGCATCATTGTGATCTGGCACGGTCCTATGTTTCTACTTACTGTCAGTCTGACAAATTCATCTACCGCCTCTACGCCTTTATGACGCATAGACATGCATTCACCTTGTAGTGCACTAAACTGACGCAAAATATCATGAATTTGTTTAGATATTCACGTCTCTGATGAACCCTGACATTCGGAATCACTCGTATCCGCCTCCGACTAATCTCTTGTCGTTCAAATCTAGGCCTCAGGCCTTGGCCAACTTCCATCGGAAACAGCGGCCTCGTCTTCCGGCGAGCCACCGAGGTTCTTGAGGATGGACTTTAATTCTTCCACAGCCGAGTCCAACGCTACCTGGTCAACACCGCGCAGCACGAGGGTGGTGCCGAACTTGCCTTTGCGAACAAACGGATAGCTGCCTATTTCCAACCCCTCATTGCGCGCTTGTAGTTCGCCCAACGAGCGGGCGATATCGCCCTCTCCCATGAGCACCGCGACAGCGCGTGCGCTCACTTTGGCGCCACCTTCGAGTTTAGGGGCGATCGCTTCGAACATAGCGCGCATGACTGCGGGAATACCGGCCATGACGATCACATTTTCAACTCTAAATCCCGGCGCCCGGCTGATCGGATTTTCTACTAGCTCGGCCCCTTCTGGCGTGTATGCCATCCTGAGTCGGGCTTCGTTCAATTCACGCCCTGAGCCATCATAATAATCCTCTAGGATTTTCTGTGCCTCAGGGTTCAGAACATAGCGCCGTCCAAATGCCTTAGCTACGCATTCACAGGTGATATCGTCATGCGTTGGGCCGATGCCACCGGTGGTGAAAACATAGCTATACCGAGCGCGCAACTCATTGATCGCTTGCACGATTTCCGCCTCTCCGTCTGCCACTACGCGCGCTTCCGCAAGGCGGATACCCATAGCCGTCAATTGGCGCGCAAGGTAGTTGAGATTTGCGTCCTGCGTGCGGCCTGACAGGAGTTCATTGCCGATCAACAGAAGGGCTGCAGTAACGATTTTAGTCGAATCGGCCATGGTAGATGCTCCGGCATAAAAAAAGAGCGCGGATCATAGCCTATCGCTTGCTGACCGCCCAGCAACGGCTTGCCTTGTCTGAATTCAACCCATTGCATAGATTCAGGCCCATGCAGTTTCCCGAGCCGCTGATACGCGGCACTCTGATCAAACGATACAAGCGCTTTCTCTCCGATCACCGCCTCGAAGATGGCAGCACCGTGACCGCCCATTGTGCGAACCCGGGCGCCATGCTGGGCCTAACCGGTCCCGGTGCCGAGACTTGGCTTTCGCTAGCGCGCAACCCTAAACGAAAACTTCGCCATACTTGGGAGTTGATACGCGTGGCAGCGAGTGAAAACGGCCTGGTCGGTATCAATACGCTGCTGCCAAACAGCATCGTCGCAGAAGCCATCGCGGCAGGACGGGTATCCGAGCTCGGTGGTTACGCCAGTATCCGCCGCGAAGTAACATATGGCAAAAATTCACGCATTGATTTTCTGCTGGAGCAGGACGGTGCGCCTCCCTGCTATGTCGAGGTCAAAAACGTTCATCTCCAGCGCCAAGCAAAATTGGCCGAATTTCCGGATTCTAAAACAGCCCGCGGAACCAAACATTTGCGCGAACTTGCCGCCGTCGCCGAGGCCGGCGGGCGGGCCGTAATGTTTTATCTTGCGCAGCGCGCTGATTGTGAATCCTTTGCTCTTGCCAGCGATATCGACCCTGACTATGCAGCGGCCTTCAAGGCAGCTAGCAAAAGCGGCGTGGAAGCGGTGTGTTACGATTGTCACCTCGACAAGCGAGAAATCCGGGCTGCACGTCGCTTACCCATTCTAATACCTGACTGAATCACCGGCGAGACCAGCCAGAGTAAGCTAATTAATTTGTTTCAGAGTTTGTGACAGATGACATTTCCCATCAGCGCCCCATATGTTGACAACTATAAATTTGTCGTTGGGTGGCATGCGAGATTGAGATTAGGATATAAGTCCGTCGAATAACTCAACTTTCAGCAAAGCTGCTATAATGTTCAGTGCTCAGACAAAATTCAGATTACAACGGCGCCGGCGACGGCGTGCATTATCGGAAAGAGAAGAAATTGTGCGAACCCAACCAGCGCTAGCGATCTCTAAATTAGGCGGACGCTTCCTTGAATAGCGGAGAAATCGTCGAACGCGGCATTAAGATTCACGGCGAGGCCGAGTTCGAAGCGATGCGAAAAGCCGGGCGATTAGCCGCCGAAGTTCTCGATTATGTTACGCCTTATGTCGTTCCCGGCGTCAGCACGAACGAGCTTGATCGCCTCTGCGACGACATGACTTTGGCTGCCGGTGCAATATCGGCGCCCCTCGGCTACCGGGGCTATCCCAAATCCATCTGCACATCAATAAATCATGTCGTCTGCCACGGCATTCCAAGCGAGAAGCGCCTACAAAATGGCGACATTATCAATGTTGATGTGACCGTGATCGTGAACGGTTGGCATGGTGATTCAAGCCGCATGTTCTATGTCGGCAAGTCGACTGCTAAAGCCCGCCGTCTAATAGATATCACTTATGAAGCCATGATGCTGGGAATCGCCGCCGCCGGACCGAATTCCACTCTCGGCGATATCGGGCACGCCATCCAAAGCTATGCGGAATCCCATCGCTGCAGTGTGGTACGTGACTTTTGCGGCCATGGCATTGGCCGCATTTTCCACGACTCTCCTAATGTAGTGCATTACGGCGAGGCGGGTGCGGGCCTGAAACTCGAGCAAGGCATGATATTCACCATCGAGCCAATGATAAACCTGGGAACATGGCAGGTGAAATTGCTGAAGGACGGCTGGACTGCAGTGACCAAAGACCGTTCTCTGTCGGCTCAATTCGAACATTCCATTGGGATCACTGCCGATGGCGTCGAGATTTTTACTTTGTCGCCGGCAGGACATACCAAGCCACCCTACGACTGAAACCTGTGAGGCCCTGTCTAGATTCGCCGGTGCAGTAAGCTAATCATATCTTGTCACAAACAGCACATTATATCGGCCACCGACAAAGCCAGAGGGAGCGCTTCTCAAAAGCCAGTAGGATGTCTCACTAATCTGATTGCTGCTATATAGCCCCCTGCCGCTTGGCTAAGTTAAGCCTTTGGCCAGGAGCCTAATCAATTTCTCCGGCAGCGTAGCCATAATTCTCGCCGGCGAACACAGGGTCCTGACCAAAATCGAAGGTGCCAGTAAGGCGGTTGTTCATTCGTAAAATTCGGCTGAAGCCGTCTCCCTTTGAATACCCCGTAATCAACTCAAGGATCGGCCCGTAATCGCCAACATCCGATATTCTAGACGATAACAATTCTCTGATCGCGGATGAAACACAGCAAAAAATGGGGTCAATCACGTGCTGCTCTATCCGCGTGTGGTCTAAAGCCCAGAAGCACAACACATCGGCCATTATGCTCGTCCACAATCATCAAAGCAGGGATCCGACAGTGCCTGCCACCTAATTTGAAATGATAGAAGAAGTTTGGGAGGCACGCGGAAAATCAGGTGTCTCCACGCACGACCATCTGATTCGTAGCCGCATCGGTCATAACTCATTCAAATCAATGGGTCTGTTGTAATCCAAACTGGGGTGTCGCCATAAGAAATTATCGCCAGATACAGCCCGCAATTATTTCTGTGGCTGCAGCATTGTGCATGTTGTTGGTCCTATCGGGCAAAGCGGCAGCAAAAAGTGACGAAGACCTGACCAGCTTACGCGGTATTCGTTGGGGCATGACCGTGACCGATGCGATCACATTATTCGGGCGCTCGGTTTTAGTTCAACAGACAAAAACTTTACTTTTAGGCTGTTTTGTCCAACACGCCATCCCAATTGAATTGCTCGACGAGGAATGGTTCATTTGGCTCTGCGAAGCGCCCGAAAAATCCGTTGTCGCGGCCCTAAACTTTGAAACTGCGAACCGCCATACAGAACATTTCAACGAGCTCCTAGAGGCCTTTGTCAACGCCTACGGCCCGGCTCATAGTTACTGGCATACCTGCCACAATGTGAACTGGAATAAGACAGTTCAATATGACTGGTATTTCCCAGAACTGAAAATCAGTCTGGTTGACCGCGACGAGCCAGCCAAATGGGTGGTCATGCGCTATGAGCCCCCCTCTCCGACAAAGTCGAATACGGTCCCGGCGTCTGTATTGAACCGCCGCTTGATTTGCGGCGAGACACAACGCCAGGTTAGCCGCATTCTCGTTTGTAGCTCGCTTATTCCACCCAGTCCGATGTTTTGGAGACTTAGGCGTCAGCGCTTTTCGCCGCCGCGTCCATCATATCTCTCACCATAGACGGCTTGGGAACGCTCGGCTTGGGATAGGCCTTCCGACTGTGGGTAAGACCGAGCCCCAAAAACATTTCCGCCATCTTATAGGTAAGCGGACCAGGATTGATCACCGGCACCGGCAGGTTTGCTGCCATATGCCCATGCGCCTGATGCATGGTGGTAGACCCCAGCAAGATCACTTCGGCGCCATCTTCCTCGATGCAACGCATGGCGCACTCGACAAGCTTAGGAAATACCACTTCTTCCTTGCCGCCTAGCAGATTAGCGACATCAGGCATAACGTTGATCGAACGCACCGAAGCGAGGCGGTCATTCATGCCATATTCCTGCGCACTTTTTTTATAGAGCGGAATCCAACCGTCCCATTGTGTAACGACAGAAAATTTGTTGCCCATCATCAGCGCCATCAGATACGACGCCCGACCCGGACCGATTACCGGAATATCTAAAACCGAACGCATCGCGTTCATGCCGGAATCACTCATCGTATCGATGCAAACGGCATCGTAACCTTCTTCTTGGGCGCCCATCGCAGCTTCGAACAGCGCTATATCGCCCAACAGATAGTCATGATAACAGTCGAGAATTGCCGGGCCTGCCTTAACGCCACGAAAATCAAATTCGATATCCGGGCCAAAGGAGACTGAATCGATTTGTGATCGGCGATTTTGGATCCCATCGGCATCGAAGGCGAAGGGTACTATTACCAATACTTTGGCCATGACGATCTCCCTGAATGTTGTGATTAGTGGCGAAATATTTGTCCGGACATGATGCCCCATTCTGCATCATCGGGAAAGTACAAGCGGCTCTACCTGTTTATCAAAGCGTTTGAATAGCATCGGCACACACGTTCTTGACGGGGGCAGAAGTGAGTCCCAAACTGCGCCCGCCGCGACGGATATTCGCCCGGTACGCAAGTGAAATGGCAGGAATTTATGAAACTAATTGGCGTCGATGTTGGCGGCACGTTTACCGACCTGATTATCACCGATAGTGAAACGCAGCAAACCGAAATCCACAAGGTTCCGACAACTCCTGAGGATCCAAGCATTGGAGCAACCAGGGGCATTCGCGAACTGTGCGCACGTAGCGGTATCGAACCTGGCGATATCGATCATGTGTTTCACGGCACCACCATCGCGACTAATGCCGTCCTACAGCATGACGGTGCGCGGACCGGAATGATCACCAGTGAAGGCTATCGCGACATCATCCATATCGGTCGGCACCAGCGGCCCGAAAACTATTCTATAATGCAAGACATTCCGTGGCAGTCGCGCCCCTTAGTGCGGCGACGCCACCGTAAGACTGTGGCGGAGCGCCTGGTACCGCCTGTGGGCGACGTGCTGGTGCCGCTTGATGAAGAAGCTGTGCGCATAGCGGCGCGTGAATTTCAGGCAGAAGGCATCGAAGCCATCGCCATCTGTTTCTTATTTTCTTATCTCGAACCGAGCCACGAATTGCGCGCACGCGAGATTGTGTTGGAAGAATATCCAGAAGCGTTCGTCTCTACTTCGGCACGGGTAGCGCCACAATTTCGTGAGTTCGAGCGCTTCACCACCGCCGCCATGAACGCTTTTATTGGCCCCAAGGTTCGCACCTATGTGCAGCGCTTCGACGGGAAATTAAAGGAATCCGGATTATCAGCGGACTTACACATAATGGGCTCAAACGGTGGCGTGGCAACAGCGCAAACGGTGGCCGAACTGCCGGTCGTCACATTGTTGTCCGGGCCGGCGGCTGGCGTTTTAGGCGGCGCATGGGCAGCAGCGCTTTCTGAACGGAGCCGCCTCATTACCTTTGATGTCGGCGGCACCAGCGCCGACATCGGTATTGTCATCGACGGGCAATATAGCGAGGCCACGGCGCGCGACACCTGGATTGGCGGTTATCCGATCCTCGTCGCCATGATCGATATTGGCACCATTGGCGCTGGCGGCGGCTCCATCGCCCATGTCGATGCTGGCGGCGGCTTCAAGGTGGGGCCGCATAGCGCAGGTGCACGCCCGGGGCCAGCTTGTTATGGCTTTGGTGGCGAGGCACCAACGGTGACCGATGCCAATCTGGCCCTCGGCCGCCTCGATCCAGATAATTTTCTTGGCGGCAGCATGGCGCTCGATGCGTCCGCTGCCGAAAAAGTGATCGACACCCTTGCAGAGCATCTCGGCATTGATCGCTTGGAGGCAGCTGAGGGCGTGCTCACCATCATGAACAGCAACATGGCCAACGCCATCCGCGCCAAAACGGTTCAAAAGGGCATCGACCCGCGCGACTTTTCCCTGGTCGCATTTGGTGGCGCCGGGCCGCTGCACGGCGCCGAAGTTGCGGACCTGTTAGGAATCCCAGAAGTTGTCGTGCCGCCCCATCCGGGAATTACGTCGGCCGGCGGGCTGTTAACCACCGACCTCAAATATGATCAGATTAAAACCGAGTTCCAGGTCAAAGGTAGCGTCGACCTGAACAAGATCAACAGGGATTTTCAAGCCCTCAGTGCGGAGCTGCTTGAACAATTTGCATCTGACGGTCTCACAGAGGCCGAAGTCGAACAACTCAGATTTGGCGACCTGCGATATGTTGGCCAAGGATACGAATTGCGGGTCACGATTCCCCAGGGCGCTCTAGACAGTGCGGCGCTAGAGCAAGTCTGGCAAGCCTTCCACGAGTTGCACGCACAAGAATATGGGCATTTTTTCGCTGACAGCCCGATTGAGATCGTCAATATCCGGCTAACAGGCGTGGGCAAAATGCCAAAGATCGCCAACCCGCCGGCGCCGATCGGAGAATCACTCGATGCAGCACAGGTGAAAACGGCGACGTCAGTCTTCCGGGTTGATGGCGCTTTGCAACGGTTGAAAACGAAATTCTACATCCGTGCTAAGCTACCGCCGGAAATTACCTTCGATGGCCCCGCGGTAATTCTACAAAAAGACACTACCACCGTGGTGCCGCCCCGCTGGTCCGCCATTTTGGATAAGGGCGCCAATTTGATACTTACGGCCAACAAGAAAGGCTGAAGGATATGTCCATAGATAGCAGCAAAACTCATTCTAACCGCCGCGCCATCGATCCCGTTACCGCAAACGTCATCCAGGGCGCCTTGGAAAACATAGCGGTTGAGATGGGCTACAAGCTGATGCGCATGTCTTATTCGAGCATCATTCGCGAATCGGAGGATTTCGGCGCCGCCATCATCGACACCCAGGGACGCCAGCTATGTGAATCAAAGCAGAGCACACCGCTTCAGAGCGGTCCGATTCCGGGCTATGTGAAAGGCATGCATGAATTGTTTGAAGAGCGCGGTGATGTGCTGAATCCGGGTGACGTCATTATCCATAACTCGGCCTATCATGGAGCCAGCCACGGCCCTGACGTAGCCTTCATCGTGCCGGTCTTTATGGCAGCCAACAAATTGGTAGGCTATTCAGTCACCACAGCGCATCACCTCGATATTGGCGCGCTTAGCCCCGGCAGTTGCGGCATAGTAGATGCCATGGACGCCTATGCCGAGGGTCTGCAATTCAAAGCCCTAAAGGCATATGATCGGGGCGTGAAAAACGAAGTCTTGTGGAGCATACTACGTGACAACATCCGTGCGTCCGACCTTGTAGTCGGCGACATGGAAGCGCAGGTCGCGGCCTCGCGTATCGGCGCCGACCGGTTTTTAGAATTGATCGACCGCTACAATCTGGAAACTGTCGATGCGGCAGCGGACGCCTTGATGGATTATTCTGAGCGCCTAATGCGTCAGGCAATCGAAGAGCTGCCGGACGGAAGCTACAGCGCATTGGGCTACCTAGATGGCTTCCTCAACGATCCCCAACGGCGCGATTTCGAGATCGCCGTAACGGTCACGGTGGTGGGCAGCGATTTGACGGTCGATTTGACCGGCACGGCCGACCAGTGTGACGACCGGCCGATCAATATGCCGCTTGAGGGCACTGTGGATTGCGCTATCTGGTTGACGTTGCGCTCAATTCTTCTGGACAGCACAGTGTATGGCAGCATTCCGCAGAATTCTGGCCTGGTGCGCCCGATCAAGATCGTCGCGCCCCTTGGCTGCCTAGCTAATCCGATCTTTCCCGCGCCCACCATCGCCCGCTTTGCGCCCGGCAACATCGTCGCCGACACGCTAATGAAGGCTTTGACCGAAGCTGTGCCAACAAAAGTCGGCGCCGGCGTGGGCAACCTCAAGGTGGTGGCATTCAGTGGCATCAAGGGCGAACAGCACTGGGTGCATATGGAAATCCATGAAGGCAGCTACGGCGGTCGTTATGGCAAGGACGGCATGGACGCAGTCGATACGCTCTACGCCAACACGCGCAATAATCCGATCGAAGACATCGAATCGCATACGCCACTTCGAGTGAAGCGTTACGAATTGCGAGACGATTCGGCCGCCGCCGGACGTTGGCGGGGAGGTATCGGGTCGATCCGCGAAGTTGAATTCCTGGAAGACAGCTTTATATCCGTCGAGGGCGATGGCCATAAATTCCCGCCCTGGGGATTCGACGGCGGTGCCGAAGGCAACACCGCCAGCCTTGAGTATATTGACACGGGCAGGGGGCACACCAGCCTACCTTCGATGATGCCCAACCGGGCGGTCAAAGCCGGCGAATCCCTGGCGTTGACAGGAACCTGTGGTGGCGGCTATGGCAACCCCCTGACACGGCCGGAAAGTGATGTTTTGGAGGACGTGTTAGACGGGTATATTTCTGTTGAAAGAGCCAAGGACGATTACGGCGTCATCATCACGCCGTCTCTGGAATTAGATTCCGCCGCGACCGCTGAAATACGCGGCACCAGCGGCAAATGACGGCTGACGTGAAAGGAAATTAGTTAATGAGAATCAAAGTCATCAATCCGAACACAACGCTTGAAATGACGGCTGGAATCGGCGACGCCGCCCGCTCAGTATCACGGCCCGGCACAGAAATAATCGCCGTAAGCCCCGATTTTGGCCCGACCTCCATCGAATCCTATTATGACGAATATGTCGCCTCATGCGGTGTACTCGACGAAGTACGAAAAGGTGAAGATGAAGGCATCGATGCCTATGTCATCGCCTGCTACGGTGACCCCGGCCTCCACGCGGCGCGCGAAATGACAACAGCGCCAGTGATCGGCATTGCCGAGGCATCTTTCTACACCGCGGCCATGCTGGCGGCGCGTTTCTCCATCGTTTCGGTAGTGCCGCGGATTCACACTCTATTGGAAGAGCTAGTGCGAGGCTATGGCATGCAGGAGAAATGCATAGCCATCCGCACCACGCCACTTTACGTGCTCGATATCGAGAAAGATCCGATCGGCTCATTCGACAAGTTGCAAGACGAAGTTCGCCGCTCGGTCAGAGAAGACGATGCAGAGGCTGTCTGTCTAGGCTGCGCCGGCTTCGCTAAATTTGCTCAGGACCTGGAGGACGAACTCGGCGTGCCGGTTCTGGACGGCGTGGTTTGTGCCACCAAGCAGGCGGAAGTTTTGGTCGAACTCGGTAAAAAGACCAGCAAGCTTAAAACCTACCGTCCGCCAGAGCAGAAGCGTTTCGACGGCATATTCTCCAATTTCTCGACCGACGGTTCCGCCGATAAGAAACAAGCAGCGGCGGAATAGCGTGGTCTTGCACAAGCAAGCAGGCACTGTGCCGGGTTTAGCGGCACCATGATACCGCGTTATAGCCGCGCGGAAATGACCGCTATTTGGGAGCCGGAGAACAGATTCCGTATCTGGCTCGAAATCGAACTTTATGCCCTGGAAAAGCAGGTCGAGCTCGGCATTGCGCCGAAGTCGGCAGTGTCGGCTTTAAAGCGCGCGGCAAAGAAACACCTTGCCATGATCACCGACGCCACGGCGATCGACAAAATTGAGCGCGAAACCCGCCATGACGTCATCGCCTTCCTCACCAATCTGGCCAAATATGTCGGCCCCAAAGCGCGATTTATCCATCAGGGTTTGACCTCATCTGATGTGCTCGACACCTGCCTTGCGGTTCAGCTCTGCCAAGCCTCGGAATTACTACTTACCGATCTCGACGCGGTATTAAAAGCGCTCAAACGCCGCGCCCGGCAACACAAGAAAACCCTGTGCGTTGGGCGCAGCCACGGCATCCATGCCGAGCCCACCAGCTTCGGCCTCAAGCTCGCCGGCCATTATGCCGAGTTTGCGCGCGCCCGGGAGCGCGTGGTAACAGCACGCGATGAAATCGCTACCTGTGCAATTTCGGGACCCGTTGGCACCTTTGCTTCTATCGATCCACGCGTCGAGGCGCATGTAGCCAAGCGCCTCGGCCTTCGGCCTGAACCGGTTTCCAGCCAAGTCATTCCGCGCGACCGCCACGCCGCTTATTTCGCTGCGCTCGGCGTGATCGCTGGCTCGCTTGAACGCCTCGCCGTCGAAATTCGCCATTTACAGCGCACCGAGGTACGCGAAGCGGAAGAATTTTTTGCCAAGGGCCAGAAGGGTTCTTCGGCCATGCCGCATAAGCGGAACCCGGTCCTGAGTGAAAACCTAACCGGTCTCGCACGTATCGTTCGCGCCGCCGTTATCCCAGCCTTCGAAAATGTCGCATTGTGGCACGAGCGCGATATATCACATTCGTCTGCTGAGCGCGTGTTTGCACCCGACGCCACCATCGCGCTCGATTTTGCTCTGAACCGCCTAGCAGGTGTAATGGAAAATCTCATTATCCACCCGAAAACGATGCGGGCCAACCTTGAGAGTCTCGGTGGGCTGGTCTATAGCCAGCGCGTCCTGCTCACACTCATCCAGGCTGGCATTTCACGCGAGGATGCCTACAGATATGTGCAGGACAGCGCCACGCAAGTGTGGGAACAGGGCGGCAGTTTCGAAGATTGTTTGTGGGCGAATAAACCAATCAGCAGATATTTACGCCGCTCGCAACTGGCTGCTTGTTTTGACCCAGCGCCCTATCTTGCGCATGCCGACACCATATTTGCGCGCGTATTTGGTCCCGCAAGGAACAGAAAAATGCCGCGCCGAAAAGGCGCTTGATGCAAAAGGAATGAATACATGAGCAAAGCTACTGTCCTCATAACCGGTGCCGGTATTGGTATCGGCCATAGCTCGGCACTCGCCTTCGCGTCTGCCGGGTATCACGTCTATGTCACCGATGTTCTTGACAAGGAAGGCCAAGAAACCGTTAGCACCATTGAGGCAGCTGGCGGCACGGCGGAGTTTCATCGCCTCGACGTCACCGACACTGCCAATGTGAATGCCGTGGTCAAGACAGCGGAAAACGCCACCGGCGCGCTCGACGCCGTCGTGGCCAATGCTGGTATTGCGCACAAGGTGTTACTTGACGAAATGACCGATGAGAAATGGGCGCACACGCTGGACGTTGACCTAACCGGGGTTTTTCGAGTCTGCCGCGCCGCATCGCCGGCCATGCAGGCTGCGGGCAAGGGAGCTATCGTCGCCCTCTCTTCGGTCATGGGAACCACCTATGGCTGGCACGACCATGTGCAGTATAACGCCGCAAAATCTGGTGTGGTTGGGCTGGTACGCGGCCTAGCCTGTGATTTGGGTCCGGGCGGGGTCCGCATTAACGGTGTCGCGCCGGGATTTATCAAGACCGCGCAAGCGCTCTCGACCGTGCATTCAGTAGGTCTCGCCGGGTTAGAATCGTCAGCACAATATGTCCCTCTTGGGCGCTACGGCGAGCCGGAGGATATTTCCGACGTGATCCTATTCCTTTGTTCTGAAGGCGCGCGCTACATGACCGGCCAGACGCTCATCGTCGATGGTGGCTTGACGGTCGGGCGCTACTAAGCAGCTCTCGCGTTAAGATTGTGCGATTTCTTCGCCGAGCAGGGCATTGCGGAAACGATCTTTCAGGAAGGCGCCATCGCGCGGCGGCAAGACGCGCGGCAAATTTTCCGCCTTGATCTTGGTGATGGCGGCTATGGGTCCCGGAGCCTCGAGTATAATAGGTAGAGCATCGACCAGGCCGGTCTGATCACGCACCAAGCGCGTTGTGGCAAATCCGCAATTGCGCGCCACTCCGGCAAGATCCAACTGATATGCGGTGTGACCACGCTGCATGCCGGTTTCACCGTGACGCTCATTGTCCAACACGACGATAGCAAGATTAGCCGGTCGCTGCGTGCCGATGGCGGCGAGTGTACCCAGCCCCATGGTCATATCTCCATCTCCAGTAATGATGAGCACCCGCCTTTGAGGCTGGGCCAAGGCGAGGCCAAGGCCAATCGAAGCGGTGTTTCCCATCGCGCCCCACAGAACAAAATCTAGCGGGTTGTTTTCGACCGCAGCACAATCCCACGCTGGTGAGCCAAGTCCAGCAACAACCAGTGCATCGCGACGTTTTGCCATAATGGCGCCCACGACATCACGCCGATGGAGACTGGTATTCGGCGTTTTAGGCATTATTTTGGTTCACCTTACTGGGTCCCCTAAATTTTTTGACCCCAACGACGCGCTGGGCAATGAGGACGGCGACCGCGCTCATCGTCTCGAAAGCGAGCGCCGCTGCCCCGGCAACCATCTCGCCCGCCATATCGCCATCTTCGACGCGTTTCACGATGACGCCGGACTGCTCAAGATAAGTTGCAGCGCCCTGCCCCATCGGCAATTGCCATGGATTGAACTCGCGCCATTCTCCACGCATGGTGACGATCATCAGCAGCGGAAAACGGCATGTACGAATCATGGAGAGCGCATTAATGCAATTGCCGACACCACTCGACTGCATGAGAAGCGCCGCGCGTTCTCCGCCGAGCCATGCGCCGGCTGCAACACCAACCCCCTCCTGCTCGGAAGAGAGCAGTACTGGATTCATGAGATTATCATCAACACAGAGCTGTAAAAGCCCATCCAAGCCGCCGTCGGGAACATAGGGAATCTGCCGCACACCAGCTTCAGAAAGCGCCGCATGCGCATCATGTCCCCATTCTCGAACAGAATTAACCATTATTACTTAGCTTGCTATTAATATCTATTTTTAATTTGACAAGAAAGGCTCGGAAGGCCCCTACTCCTGCATCAATTCTGCCTTGGCTTGATCTAGAAGACTGTCCATTTGCTGCCGGACGTCGGTTTCACCCTCGCTGCGCCCATTTGTCTGAAGATCGCCCAGTACCTTGCGCAATACATCGTCATCGCCGGGCTCATCAAAATCCGATATCACTACTTGCTTTGCGTAGGCTTCCGCATCGGCACCCTCGATATTCATAAGGCTGGCGGCCCAAAGTCCGAGCATTTTATTGCGCCGCGCCGTGACTTTGAATTTAAACTCTTCGTCGTGCCTAAATTTGGCTTCTGCTGCCGTTTTACGTTCCTCAAATCCGTTGCTCATGACCGTCGGTTCCTCGTTTCTGTTATGCGGCGCTACGGGGCGCCCTGTCATTGTGCCAAAGGGGCATCTTGTGGTCTATGTTTCGTCCGAGACAAGCGCCGTATCTAGTCACAGGGATCTGCGACCCAAAAGATTCCTGGCTCTTATATGAGACGCGTTAGCCGCTTTGTAAACCGAGTATTGCCAACGGTAATGCGCAAGCGCCAAACCAGAAGAGGAATATTCTGGCACAATCTGGCAAGGAGACCAAAAAACCATCATGTGTACCCTAGTAATGCTTTGCCGTCCTGGTCATGAATGGCCAGTGCTGATGGCCGCCAATCGGGATGAAATGCTCGATCGCACTTGGTCCGCCCCGGCGCGCCATTGGCCGGACCGCCCTGAGGTAGTGGCTGGGCGCGACGAATTGGCGGGGGGCAGTTGGCTTGGCATAAACGATTACGGCGTCGTCGCCGGAATCCTGAACCGGATGGGTTCGCTCGGCCCGAGCGACGGCAAGCGTACGCGCGGAGAATTGGTGCTGGAAGCTCTCGATCACAGCGATGCGGCAGCTGCGGCGGAAGCACTCGCCTCCCTCGACGGCACCGCATACCGCTCTTTCAACCTAGTTGTAGCCGACAATACCTCTGCCTTCTGGCTCCGACATGACGGCAACACAGCAATTGACTGCTACACCATTCCGCCGGGCTTCTCGATGTTTACCGCGTACGACAGGAATTCACCTGAATCGCCGCGGGTCAAGCGATACTTACCACGCTTCGAGAGCGCACCCGTACCGGACCCAGAACAGGGTGATTGGCATATTTGGAAAAAACTCTTAGCAAGCCAAGAAAATAGTGAAAAAAGTGACGCTAGCGAATCCGCTATGTGTGTGATGACTCGATTGGGATTCGGTACGGTAAACGCCTCTGTGCTCGCTTTACCGGCTCCCTCGTCGCCGCCCCGACACCCGGTCTGGCGCTTCGCGCCAGGGCCGCCATGTAAAAATTCTTTTTCTGTTATAGAGTTTTAGGCCTATCAGGTGCGGCCTTGGTCGCCGCTCGACCCTGCCACAATATGTGCCACTCCGGGCGACATTGTTTTGCCAGCCCAATTTGACTATGGTCCTGTCCGATCGTATCTCGTTGTTGAGTTACGGCCCGGTATATGGTGCAAGCGGGTTTTAAGATTCTCTCCGTTATGGAGGTCCGGCGATGTCCCGTCGCAGGCGAATTTACGAAGGCAAGGCGAAGGTTATTTACGAGGGCACCGAGCCCGGCACACTTGTGCAATATTTCAAGGACGACGCGACCCGGGATGCAAGCGGCGATATCGCCACAATTACAGGCAAAGGCGTTCTGAACAACCGGATTTCAGAGCATTTGATGACTCGCCTCGCCGAAATCGGGGTGCCAACTCATTTGGTGCGCCGGCTCAACATGCGCGAACAGTTAATCCGCGAGGTCGAAATCATCCCTGTACAGGTGGTGGTTCGCAACATCGTCGCCGGAACCCTTGCCAAGCGCCTCGGCATGGAAGAAGGCACAGCCTTACCGCGCTCGATCGTCGAATATTACTACAAAAGCGACGAGCTCAGTGATCCGATGATCTCTGAAGAGCATATTACTGCCTTCGGCTGGGCTATGCCTCAGGAACTCGACGATATGCTGTCGATGGCACTCAGGGTAAATGACTTTCTTTCGGGGCTTTTCTACGGCGTTGGCATTCGCCTGGTGGATTCCCAGCTTGAATTCGGCCGTCTCTGGCACGGCGAGGAATTACGCATCGTTCTAGCGGATGAAATTAGTCCCGATTCGTGTCGTTTATGGGATCTTGAAACTGACGAGCGGCTCGACCGTGACCGCGCCCGTCTCAGCATGAGCGAGGCCGCCGAAGCCTATCAGGAAGTGGCCCGCAGACTAGGCATCCTACCTCAATCAGATGTTATCAATTTGCATGGCCGCAGCCAGCCAGTTGATATCAAGGAGCGACGGGCCAAGACTGAGAGATGAAAGCCAGAATTCATATTACTCTGAAATCGGGTGTTCTCGACCCGCAGGGCAAAGCGATCCAATCCTCTCTCGGTGCACTTGGTTTTTCCGACGTCGAGAATGTGCGCCAGGGAAAGTATATTGAGCTTGATATTTCGGCAGACGACCCCGCGAAAGCGCATGAACAGCTAACCCAGATGTGCAAAAAGCTGCTAGCCAACACCGTCATCGAAAACTACACCATCGATTTGGAGACATGAGGGCGGAACCGGGAAACTCTGGAGTGCGCCGCTTGAGGTGGCTTTGGCAGGTGCGCGTATGAAAGCGGCCGTTATCGTTTTTCCAGGTTCCAATTGCGACCGCGATGTCAAAATTGCTCTTGAGGCATCAAGCGGTAAAACGCCGACGATGGTGTGGCATGGCGACGGTACCCTGCCCGATTGCGACCTGGTCGTGCTTCCAGGCGGCTTTTCTTACGGCGACTATCTACGCTCAGGCGCGATTGCAGCAAATTCACCGATCATGCGTGCGGTTATTGCCGCGGCGCAGCGCGGCACCCGCCTCCTCGCCATCTGCAACGGATTCCAAATCGCCGCTGAGGCAAGCCTGTTGCCTGGCGTTCTCATGCCCAACGCCTCGCTTAAATTCGTTTGCAAGGACGTACTTCTGAGAGTCGAATGTGCGAACAGCCCGTTTACGCAGAATTATTCGTCAGGTGGCTTGGTGCGCATGCCAATCGCCCACCGCGATGGCAATTATTTTGCTGAGGCGCAGGAATTGGATGCCTTGGAAGACCAGGGCCTCGTTGCCTTCCGGTATTGCGACGTCGACGGGACCCTTTCGTCCGCCGCCAATCCCAACGGCTCAGCGCGTAATATAGCTGGCATTTTTAATAAAGAGCGCACCATTCTCGGCATGATGCCGCACCCAGAACGCCTTGCCGATATCCGCACCGGCGGCATCGATGGTAAAGCCATGTTCGATGGCCTTTTGGCGGCGCTAGCATGAACAGCGGCACCCCGGTCACAGAATCCACTCCGAACGCCGAAAATATTGCCGCACACGGCTTAAGTGCAGAGGAATACGCCCTCATTGAGAAGCGCCTGGGCCGCGCGCCGAACGAGACAGAGCTTGGCATATTTTCGGTCATGTGGAGTGAGCATTGCTCGTACAAATCCTCGCGCATCTGGCTCAAAAAATTGCCGGTCGAAGCCGACTGGGTGATTTGCGGGCCGGGGGAGAACGCCGGGGTCATCGATATCGGCGACGGTCAGGCGGCGATTTTCAAGATGGAAAGCCATAACCATCCCTCCTTCATTGAACCCTATCAGGGCGCAGCTACTGGTGTTGGCGGCATCATGCGCGATATTTTCACCATGGGCGCGCGGCCGATCGCCAATATGAACGCTCTCCGCTTTGGAGATCCGGCCCACCCGAGAACGCGGTACCTGTTATCCGGCGTCGTTGCCGGTATTGGTGGCTACGGCAATTGCATGGGCATTCCGACGATTGGAGGCGAATGCAATTTTCACAGCGCCTATGATGGCAACATCCTGGTAAATGCGATGACCGTTGGCCTCGCCGACAAAGAGCGCATTTTTTATTCTGCAGCCGTCGGGATCGGCCATCCCGTGGTTTATGTTGGCTCGAAGACAGGACGAGACGGCATCCACGGCGCAACCATGGCCTCAACTGAATTCGATTCGGATTCAGAGGAAAAGCGCCCGACTGTTCAGGTCGGCGATCCCTTCACTGAAAAATTGGTGCTCGAAGCCTGCCTGGAGCTAATGGCGACGGACGCCATCCTCGCCATTCAAGATATGGGCGCGGCGGGCCTGACCTGCTCCTCAGTGGAAATGGTGAGCAAGGGCGGGACTGGGATCGAACTCGATCTTGACCGCGTGCCAACCCGCGAGGGTCGCATGACGCCTTACGAAATCATGCTATCGGAAAGCCAGGAACGCATGCTCATGGTGCTCAAATCCGGCTCAGAAGACACGGCGCGTAAAATATTCGAAAAATGGGAACTAGATTTTGCCATTGTCGGTCGCATTACCGATAGCGGTCGAATGGTGTTGAAAAGCGGTAATAAGATCGTCGGCGATCTGCCGGTTGGGCCTTTGGTCGACGACGCGCCGATTTATGACCGCCCTTACGAGCGCCGAAATAGACCGATGCCAATTCCAGCCGCCGAACTGATTGCATCGGATGTTGCGCCGATGGAAGCGCTCCGCATGCTGATGGCAGAACCTGACCTCTGCGCCAAGCGTTGGATCTGGGAACAATATGACCACATGGTTATGGCCGATACGATTGTCCGGCCGGGCGGCGACGCCGGCGTTGTACGGGTGCATGGTAGCAACAAAGGCTTGGCGATTAGCACTGACTGCACGCCGCGTTATTGCGCCGCCCACCCTGAAAGCGGAGGTGCCCAAGCGGTGGCCGAGACGTGGCGTAACCTGACGGCTGTCGGTGCCACGCCTCTGGCGATTACCGATTGTCTAAATTTCGGCAACCCGGAACGACCCGAGGTAATGGGCCAGTTTGTCGGCTGTATTGAAGGTATGGCTGAAGCCTGCCGGGCGCTCGATTATCCGGTCATCTCGGGTAATGTTTCATTCTACAATGAGACCGAAGGTCGTGGCATTCTGCCGACGCCGGCAATTGGGGGAGTCGGATTGATCGCCGATATTGACCGCATGGCGCGTATCGCCTTTGCCGAAGCGGGCGAACATATTCTTTTGATCGGTGAGACCAAGGGCCATCTCGACGCGTCGATTTATGCGCGCAAGATGCTTGGGCGCGAGGACGGCCCGCCGCCGCCCGTCGACCTTGCTGTTGAGCGGCGCAATGGTGATTTTGTACGCCGGCTGATTGAAGCCAAACGCATCCGGACCTGTCACGATATTTCGGATGGCGGCCTGCTAGTAGCGATAGCCGAAATGTCTCTCGCCGCCCTCGCGGAAGGACGTGAACTCGGCGCCAAAATAGAGATCCCAGAAACCGAATGCCCGCTCCACGCCTGGCTTTTCGGCGAAGATCAGGCGCGCTACGTCATCAGTGCTGGCGCCACGCAAGCGAAAACCATTATCGATGATGCCACCCAGGCAAATATACCCATCTATTCCATAGGATTAAGTGGCGGGGCCACGTTGACACTAGGCGGCTCAGATGCCATATCCCTTGATGAACTACAGCGCGCCCATGAAGACTGGCTTCCACAATATATGGAAGCTGGCGATGGGTCTGTGAGCTCCGGAGAATGAGATAATGGCCATGGAATCTGGTGAAATCATGCGATTGATCCAGGAAAGCATTCCCGACGCAGAAGTGCGAATCGATGATTTAAAAGGCGATGGCGATCACTACGCAGCGCTTGTGCTTTCCTCCAGTTTTAAGGGGAAGTCGCGCATTCAGCAGCATCAGATGGTCTATAAGGCCCTGAAAGGCCGTATGGGAGATCAACTTCACGCGCTTGCCCTTAAAACTGAAATACCCGGCGAAAATTAAAAACCGGCTTGAAAATATTCAAGGAATGAATCGATGAATACAATGACCGACAACCCCGTCAGCCAGCGCATCCGTCAAACGATCGATAATAGTGACGTAGTGCTGTTCATGAAGGGTACCCCAGTATTTCCGCAATGTGGATTTTCGGCCACGCTTGTACAGGTGCTCTCGCTCATGGGCATCAAGTTCAAGGGCTTCGACGTCCTCGAAGATCCGGAAGTGCGCGACGGCATAAAAAGCTTTAGCGAGTGGCCGACAATTCCTCAACTCTACGTCAAGGGTGAATTTGTTGGTGGCTGCGATATCGTGCGCGAAATGTATGAATCTGGCGAATTGACCGAGTTCATGACCTCACACGGCATAGAACAGAAGCCCCACCAGGGATAGTCGCGCGAGGCTGCTTCAATGACGTTGGAGGCTTCTGAGCCCGTCGGCCTAGAAGCCATCCGGGAATACCACGCACATATTTATTATGACGAGGGGACCCACAGCGCCGCTGCCGAATTGCGCGCTGCACTTGCTGAGCGTTTTGACGTCGCGTTCGGGCGATGGCGCGATAAACCTGTAGGCCCACATCCCAAGGCGATGTATCAAGTCGCTTTCCCACCAGAGATGTTTGCTGAGTTCGTGCCTTGGTTGATGTTCAACCGCCGAGGCCTAACCATTTTAGTGCATCCTAATACAGGGAAGGACGTACCTGACCACGAGGATCATCCGCTTTGGCTCGGCGAAAAACTCGACCTCAACATTGAGATGCTGCGCACTTTTATACGAAGCTGAGTATTAACCAGGGCTGATAATCAGTTGGGAATTGAGCGGATGCACCGCCCTAGCCTTGGAAGCGGCAGCGGCTTCTAACTTATGTATTTGGGCCGCGCTCATGTTGATTGACTGGGAGAGAACGAACCCGCTCACCCCCTCACTGCAGGGCGGGCGTGGTGAGTGAGCCTGTATAATGGTCGTAGTGCCCGTTCGGCGGTAAAACCCCGCCGACGGTGACGCTCACGTCCTAGAGTACGTCTCTACAGTTTTCTGCGCTGGAAGATGCGCCCAGGCATTGGCCAGCGCGGCATTGGCAGCACCTTCTTCGATCATGACTTCGTTCACCACCAACCCGCCATGGCTATCCTTGTGCACGAAATGCGCTTCCATAGGGAAGGCCTTGCCATCCACCGTATACTCGCTCGACGTATAAAATTGGAACCGTAGCAAGTCATACTTTTGGCTCTCAATCGACCTCAAACTGCCGGGCGCATAGCTCAGTCGAACGGTGTGGTCATTTTGGATAGTGCTGAGTGGCACTTCCTGGCAGGCAAAACCATAGCCGGCCGACCCGGCTACAAGGCCAGTGGCAGCCGATGCGATGTCGATCGGCGATTTCATCCGCCCCAACTTGCAGGTCGCTATATTAGGCGATAAGCCGACCCAATGTTTGGATCCTTCGGTCCCGGCGAAGGTCCACTGGACTGCATGCCCCCCTGCGTTCCCGTGTTCTTCTTGGTCGCCGGCATCGCCATGCTCTTCATGCTCGCCCTCACCGTGACTCTTCAGCGGCCACAGAGACAGTGCGACGATAGCCGCGACAGCAATAAGAACGGCAAAATAATCAAGCTTTATCATTGCCCTTACCCCCTGAAGAAAGACGAGAGGTCAATTCTTACCTCTTTTTTATCGTCGCACAATCGCCTAAAGGGATCACTACGCAGATTAGCGCAAAAAAGGCCGCCTGAGGGCGGCCTTTGTTCCCAATCGCCTTTTAATGGTAATCAGCGCGAGTAATACTCGACAACAAGATTGGGTTCCATTTGCGCCGGATAGGGAACATCTGCCAGTTTCGGCGTGCGCACGAATGTGCCTTCCATGCGATCATGATTGACGTCCATATATTCAGGCACCTCGCGTTCGGGCGAATCGACTGCGGCCAGAACCAGCGACATCTCGCGGGATTTTTCCTTGATGGTCACCACATCGCCTTCATTCAACAGGTAACTCGCAATCGTAACCCGCCGACCATTTACACTAACGTGGCCGTGGCTGACCAATTGCCGCGCTGCAAATACGGTCGGCACAAACTTCATACGGTAAACCACGGCATCCAAGCGGCACTCCAGAATGCCTATCAAATTTTCACCGGTGTCGCCCTTCACATTCACCGCCTGCTCGTAATAACGTTGAAATTGCTTTTCGGTGATATTCCCATAGTAACACCGCAATTTTTGTTTGGCTTGTAGTTGGGTGCCAAAATCAGACGGCTTACGGCGGCGCTGGCCATGCTGGCCGGGACCGTATTCTCGCTTGTTGGTCGGGCTCTTGGCGCGACCCCATAGGTTTACCCCTAGGCGGCGGCAGACCTTATATTTCGATTCAATACGTTTGGTCATGTGACTCGCAATATGTGCGCAAAAACACTACCGCGGGCCGAACGGCCCGCGAGGTGGCGGTACTATATACAGGCCACTTCGCTTGTCAAACAGGTTACAAACGGTCTCATCATATATATTCACTTTTCTTCGGGGAATTTATTGGGCAACGGCCTAGTTAGTGATTTGACAATACCGAAGAGGCTCTTCACATCCTGTTGCGATAGTTCGATGCGTTGAAATAGATTACGGAGATTGCTCACCATCTTCGGCCGCATAGCAGTCGTTGGGTAGAAGTCGCGTGCGTCCAATTCTCCTTCTAACATATTGAAAAAATTTAAAATTTCTTTCTTTCTTGCAGCCGGGCTGCGACCAGCTGGTAAATATTCGGGCGCCGTCTCCTGGGCGGCAACGGACCATTCGTAACAAATAATCAGAACCGCTTGAGCCAGATTTAGCGACGAGAATGCCGGATTGAGAGGAACTTCGATGATGGCGTCGGCAAGCACCACATCGTCATTGCTGAGGCCGCTCCGCTCCGGGCCAAACAGAATACCGGCGTGTGAGGTCGAATTCGGCCGAAGCTTGGCGGCTGCCTGACGCGGGGTGAGAACGGATTTGACCATTTCACGCCCGCGCGCGGTACTGGCAAAGACACTATTCAAATCCGCCACCGCGTCGGCTACGGAATCGAAGAGACGCGCCTGCCCGATTACGGCGTCGGCGCCCGAAGCCGCATTTAGGGCTTTGACATTGGGCCAGCCGTCACGTGGTGCAACCAGGCGCAGGTCCATCAGGCCACAATTCAACATGGCCCGTGCGGCGGTTCCTATATTCTCGCCCAATTGCGGGCGGACCAGAATGATCGCCGGCCCATTCGTCGACGCGAACGCTGCCGCTTCTGTTTTTGAGTGGCGCCTTTTAGTCTTTACCATCGGGTGCCTCTAACTACCGGATGCTACGTAGAGCTTCAATTCAGTGCGAAGAAGCAACGTGAAGATGATGCCGTCGTTGAGGGCGCTATAGATGGCGTCGATGACATTATCTGAAACGCACACAGCCGACCAATTGTCGACGCCATCGAAGGAATCAATCATTACCTGGATGGGCGCTTTGGTGCCGTCTTCCTAGTTCAATATTCATACCTTGTAATCTACCTGCCGCAGCTCACTGAGATTGGGGTACGTCTTACTGAGCGATTTGCGCAACGCCACTATACGCCCGTCCGCCATCTACCGACCTACCCGGTCCGCCGCCAATGAGTGGTACCGTCCGGACTATCCTCCAGGATGATACCTTTGTTTGCCAGCGCATCGCGAATGCGATCTGCCTCTTCAAAGTCCTTATTACTTCTCGCCATTGTACGGCGGTCTATTTGGGCTTGTATTTCTGGCTCTTGGACCCCGGCTTCGACTGAAGGGCTTAGTCCCTCAAGTCCAAATTTCTTGTTGGGAATTTGAAACCACTCTTTTGGATCTTTTTGTAAAATGCCAAGAAGGTTTCCGATGGCCAATAATTTTCCGCCAAGTTCAGCCTGATGTGACAGTGGCCTATGATTAATCGCTAAATGCAGATTCGAAGCAATTTCATGCATTCGCGAAATCGCCAAAGGTGTATTTAAGTCATTGTGAAGCGCATTAAGAATTTCGGGTGGAACCTTTTTAAACGCTTTCAATTGGATGCCACTCCGCTGCACCAATAACAGTGCTTTATAAATATAATCAAGCTGTTCCCTTACCTGTCTCACCCCCTCCTCCGTCCAGTCCAGCGGGTGGCGATAGTAAGTACTAAGCAGCATCAGACGCAGAACCTCCCCTGGCGCGCGCTCAAGCGCCTGGCGGATGGTGATAAAATTGCCGAGCGATTTTGACATCTTCTCACCGTTTACCGAAAGAAAGCCGTTGTGCATCCAATGGCGTACGAAGACATGGCCGGGGTGGGAACATTCGCTCTGGGCGACTTCGTTTTCGTGGTGGGGAAAGATTAAATCGGCGCCGCCGCCATGGATATCCAAGGTGATGCCCAGATGTTTGCGGCTCATGGCTGAGCATTCGATGTGCCAGCCCGGCCGCCCCCGCCCCCACGGGCTGTCCCAACCGGGAAAACCTTCGTCGCTCGGCTTCCACAGCACAAAATCCGCCGGATCGCGCTTGTAGGGCGCTACTTCAACCCGTGCGCCAGCCAACATTTCCTGGTGCTCTCTATGGGAGAGTTGCCCGTAATCCGGATAGGACGGGACGTTAAATAGAACGTGCCCGTCCACAGCATAGGCGTGCCCCGAAGCAACCAAAGTTTCGACCATCTCGATCATTTCGGCGATATGATCCGTGGCGCATGGCTCGACATCTGGTGGAAGGGCGTTTAGTTCAGCTATATCCTCATGAAATGCTTTTGTTGTCCGCACGGTAATGGCCGAGATCGGCTCGCCGGATGCCTGCGCCGCAGCATTTATCTTATCATCCACATCAGTGATGTTGCGGACATAGATGACGCTGTCCTCGCCATAAATATCGCGCAGCAGACGATAGAGCACATCGAAGACAACGATTGGGCGGGCATTGCCAATATGGGCTAGGTCGTAAACCGTCGGCCCGCAGACATACATACCGACGCGCCTCGCATCAAGCGGTTCGAAGAGTTCTTTCTTTCGTGTCTGAGTATTATATAGAGAAAGCGCCACCCGCTGCTCCGCTGCTTCTTATCGTTCTACCGTCTCGCCGTGCATTGAGGTAACGCGTATCAGATTCCGCGATTCGGGTCCACGCTCGGCACGCCTATCGCCATGTAGCGGAGGCATGCGAGATTCGTACCAACACGAGATCAGGGTGATCCGCGAAAGCGATTGGTAATCGGATAGCGCCGGTCTTTGCCCAGAGCACGTCCAGTTAGCTTGACCCCCGGCGGTGCCTGCCGACGCTTATACTCGGCAACATCAAGCATACGCCAAATGCGTGTCACCAACCCCTCGTCATGACCACGCGCGACGATCTCCGGCACCGGCATTTCTCTCTCAATCAAACATTCTAGAATGTCGTCGAGTTCGTCATAGGGCGGGAGTGAATCTTGGTCGGTTTGATCGGGCCGAAGCTCAGCGGAAGGCGGCTTTTTGATTATATTCTCAGGAATCACGAGCCGCTCCGGGCCTTTAAATTGCGGCGCCCAATTCTGATTGCGCCAGTGCGAAAGGTCAAAAACTACTGTTTTATAAACATCCTTTAGCACTGAATAACCGCCGCACATGTCACCGTAAAGAGTGGCGTAACCAACCGACATTTCCGATTTATTGCCGGTTGTAAGCACCATGTGGCCAAGCTTGTTACTCAGCGCCATAAGAACAATACCGCGCACCCGCGCCTGAATATTTTCCTCTGTAGCATCGACCGCGCGCCCGGCGAATGCGTCCACCATCATGGTATCAAATACGCCAACAACCGGCTCAATGGAGATGGTTTCGCAATTCAGGCCGAGCATCTCCGCGCAGTCCGCTGCATCGTCAAGCGAGGTTTGCGAGGTATAGCGCGATGGCATGCGCACGCAGTGTACCCGCTCGGGGCCCAATGCGTCGACTGCAACGGCGGCAGACAAAGCCGAATCGATACCACCAGAGAGCCCAATAAGCACGCCAGGGAAACCGTTCTTGTCGACATAGTCCCGAAGACCCAAAACCATGGCCCTATAGAGCGCTTCTAGTCCCACCAATTGCGGGGTATGTGCGATCATCTCGCAGTGCCAAACGCCGTCAGTATTACCGGACCAACGCGTTAACAGCATATCCTCAACGAACATCGCCGCCTGGGCGCGAAGCGAACGGTCAGCGCCGAGGACAAAAGAAGCGCCATCGAATACCAACTCGTCCTGGCCACCGACTTGGTTCAAGTAAATTAGCGGCAGGCCGGATTCGAGCACCCGCGCGACTGCATAATTAAGCCGCACATCCGTCTTGTCGCGCTCAAACGGCGAGCCATTTATCGCCAACAAGATTTCGGCCCCCGATTCCGTAAGGCACTCGGACACTTCGTCGACCCACATATCCTCACAGATCATCACACCAAGACGGAGATTTCGGAAGGCAATGGGGCCGGGCAGCGGCCCTTGGGCAAAGGTTCGGATCTCATCGAAAACGCCATAATTGGGCAGCGCATATTTATAACGGCGCGCGGCAACCTCTCCACTGTCCAGAAGCAGGGCTGCATTGTAGAGCTTGCCGGCATCGCGCCAGGGTGCGCCGAGCAGGATTGCCGGGCCGCCATCAGCAGTCTCTGCGGCAAGCTCCAGTACCGCTAGTTCTACCGCACTCTGGAACATAGGCTTCAGAATGAGGTCTTCCGGCGGATAGCCGCTCACGACAAGTTCGCTAAACACCACCAGGTCGGCTCCAGCGGCAGCGGCTTCAACACGCTTGGCGAGAATCAACGCACAGTTTCCAGAAATATCGCCAACCGTCGGGTTGGTCTGGCAAAGCGCAATAGTGAGCGTGTTGGACATAAAAATTGAAAATTTCTATGCGGCGTCGGGCTCAAGCATTTTTCTTTGCGCTTGCTTCGGCAAAGCCATTGCGCAACAGAAATTCACGCCCGGTCTTTACTCTGATATTTCCGTCATACGCGACAATATCTGCAGTGGCGTATGTTTCCGCCCAAGCATCGGGAAGGAATGAGCCGGTGCCAATTACATCAATGGGCGCGCCAGCGCTGGCCATAATTTTACATTTTTCGGGACCGAAGCCTGAGCTCGCAATGATTTGAACTTTAGGGAAATCAGCCGCATCCAGGCTGTCACGCAGATGGAATATGGCGGCGGCACTCACACCTGTGCCGACCAGCCACTTCAGTTCCGTCTCGCTACGGTATTGGCGCACCGCTCTTGGCCTGTGCTTTTCCAAAACCGCGTAGCAGGCGGCCATGTCGAGACCCTCAACATAACGGCCACCATGGGTGTCGAGACGCAAGCGAAGTTCACCGGCGGCCGCGAGTTCCGGAAAGGTTCGGCAAACTTCAAGTGCATCGGTAATTTCCTGACCGAAATAATCGATCAGCACCGTTAAGCCTTCATTGGGAAATACCTCACGGTACATTTCTGCCGCACGCAGGGTCGACCCGGCATAGCCAATGAAGGCATGCGGCATCGTGCCGAAGCCGCAGGGTTTACCAAAATAATGCGCCGTCGCATCGTTGGAATTGCCGATGAATCCGACCGCATCGCTATCCCGCTTGGCGCTCTCGGAACCGACAGATGCTGCATAGGCCATCATCTCTGCCATTTCCTGGCCGGCGCAATGGCGGGCGTCCATCGCCATGAAGCCCACATCCGGAAGGGTCACGCACATGGAGTAGGCGTTATAGGCGGCAACGCAGACGGCGCCCAAACGCTGCAAATACAAGGTTTCTAAATCGACCAGATGATAGAGCGGCCCACTTATGAACAGCAGTGGCTCACCAGCGCCGACCCAATCACCTTCCTCGAAACGGCTCTCGATAACAAACTTGGTACCGCGTTCGGCAGCGACAGAATGTAGCCATTCAGAGATAAGGCGTGGTGCGTAACAGACCGGACGGCGCATGAAGATAGCGTAGGTAACGTTGGTATCTCCGAAGCGACCAACCGCTTCACGAGTCTTCACAAAATAGCGGTCCGTTTGCCGGGTGATATCCGCTTGGGAGGGTGAAATCGCCATGTTACGCCCTGACGGTTGCTCGGAAGCCGAAGCGATACCTTTTTTTAAGAAGCCTGCATATAGAGGGCTTCACCGCCCCGTTCGGCTTGCAGGCGCTCGGCAATCAAAAATGCCAATTCCAGAGCCTGCGAGGCATTCAAGCGGGGATCGCAATGGGTATGATAGCGATTGGAAAGAAGCTCTTCAGTAATGGCCTGCGCGCCGCCTAGGCATTCAGTCACGTCCTGACCGGTCATCTCAAAATGAACGCCGCCGGGACGGCTGCCTTCAGAATGGTGAGCTGCAAAAAATCCACTTACTTCGGAGAGGATATTGTCAAACACCCGCGTCTTGTATCCATTCGAGGATTTGATCGTGTTGCCGTGCATCGGGTCGCAGGTCCAAAGAACCTTACGACCTTCGCTTTCAACCGCGCGGATCAACGGCGGGAGAGCATCTGCGACTTTATCCGCCCCCATGCGTGCAATAATCGTGAGGCGGCCAGGCTCATTATTCGGATTGAGTAGATCCATGAGACGAATAAGGTCGTCCGGTTCCAGCGATGGTCCTGCTTTAAGGCCGATCGGATTGCGTACCCCCCGCAGGAATTCGACGTGAGCACCGTCCGGCTGACGCGTGCGGTCACCGATCCACAACATGTGTGCAGAGCAGGCGTACCAATCGCCCGAGGTTGAATCAATGCGCGTCAACGCCTGTTCGTAACCGAGGATGAGAGCTTCGTGCGAAGTGTAGAATTCTGTCTCGCGAATTTGCGGTGTTGTCTCCGAAGTCAAGCCGCAGGCGGCCATAAAATCTAGGCTCTCGGTTAGTCGGTCGGCCAAATCCTTGTAGCGTTCGCCGAGTGGGCTCTGCGCCACGAAGCCTAAATTCCAGCGTTGCACCTCATGCAGATCGGCATAGCCACCCTGTGCAAAGGCACGCAGCAAATTAAGCGTGGCGGCAGATTGACTATAAGCCTGCAGCAATCGATCGGGATCGGGTGCCCGGGAAGCGTCCTCAAACTCCATGCCGTTGATCATGTCGCCGCGGTAAGCAGGGAGCGTCACACCGTCGATAGTCTCCGTATCAGCGGAGCGTGGCTTAGCGAACTGGCCGGCGAGCCTGCCTACCTTCACGACTGGGCATTTGGCGCCGAAGGTTAAGACCACCGCCATCTGCAATAAAACACGGAAGGTATCGCGAATATTATCGGCGTGAAATTCGGCAAAGCTCTCGGCACAATCGCCACCTTGCAGCAGAAACGCGCGGCCTTCGCATGCTTCTGCCAATTTGGCGCGCAGATTGCGCGCTTCGCCGGCGAAAACCAGCGGCGGAGAGTCTTTCAGGCGCGATTCGGTCTCTTCCAATCGCACTACATCGGGCCAATTTGGCTGCTGGAGGATCGGCAAATTGCGCCAATCCTCAGGGCTCCAATTTAGGGCCATGTCATGCCTCCTAAAGCATCGAATGATAATTTAGGCGCTGCCTATACGCTCTTATCGCAGGTTTAGCTAATAATTCATTACAAATAAATGGCACATTCATTTTCGTCGCGGGAGACTACACAGCGGATTTACGCTATCGTTGGCGTATACATGGTGACAAATTCTTCTGCTGAAGTGGGATGCACGGCTATTGTCTCATCAAACTGAGCTTTTGTGGCCCCGGCTTTGATAGCTACGCCGAGTAACTGAGATAATTCACCGGCCGCCGTCCCGATCATATGGCAGCCCAAGACGCGGTCGCCGGCACGATCTACCACCAATTTCATAAATACGGTCTCATCACGGCCGGTCAACGTGTGTTTAAGTGGGCGAAAGCGGGTTTTGTAAATATCGACATCAGCGCACTGGGCTCGGGCATCTTCTTCGCTCATGCCCACAGTGCCGATTTCCGGCTGAGTGAACACGGCAGTCGGGATATTGCGGTGGTCAGGAATTTGCGGATTATTATTGTAAAGCGTCTCGGCGAGGCAGCGGCCTTCGTGAATGGCAACCGGCGTCAAATTTACCCGGTCGGTACAGTCGCCAACCGCATAGATATTTGCCACATTACTCTGTGAACTAGAATCGACCGTGACCGCCCCCTTTTGATCAACTTCGACCCCAGCCTTTTGCAAACCGATAGCCGCCGTATTGGGCGCGCGACCGGTCGCAAACATGACTTGATCGGCCTCTAAAACATCACCTTGGCTGGTGGTAAGGGCAATGCCTACTGCCGTTTTCTCAATCTTAACCGGGTTGGAGTTCAGGAGCACATCGACGCCGGATTTACGCATCTCATCACAGCATATTTCGCGGATATCCATATCGAAGCCACGCAGGATCATATCCGAACGATAGAGCTGTAGGGTCTCAACGCCAAGGCCATTGAAGATACACGCAAATTCGCAAGCGATATAGCCGCCTCCGATGATAACAATGCGTTTGGGCAATTGGGGTAAATCGAAGGCCTCATTCGATGTAATGGCCAATTCTATACCAGGCAGGTCCGGCAAAGTGGGCCAACCACCCGTGGCGATCAAGACGGTGTCGGCACTGTATTTCTCCCCGCCGATGGCTACGCTGTTCGGGTCGAGCAACGCGCCGCGACCGTCTATGGCGGTAACGCCGGAATCTTTCAGTAAACGGCGGTAGATCCCTTCAAGCCGCACCAGTTCAACATTTTTAGCCGCAACCATATTGGGCCAATCGAACTGGCTTTCGCCAACGCTCCAGCCATAACCTGCCGCATCTTCAAAATCATGCTTGAAGTGCGAGGCGTAGACGAGAAATTTTTTCGGAATGCAACCGCGATGCACGCAGGTGCCGCCCATACGGCTTTCTTCAGCCAGGGCCACACGCGCGCCATGGCTGGCGGCGCGGCGCGCACAGGCGACTCCGCCCGAACCGCCGCCGATTACAAATAAATCAAAATCAGCCACCGGTTGCTTAGGTATCGATTCCGCCCATGCAGAGATATTTGACCTCCATGAACTCATCCAGGCCGTAATGCGAGCCTTCGCGCCCCACGCCGGATTCCTTCATCCCGCCAAACGGCGCCACTTCGGTCGAGATGATGCCAGCATTGATGCCGACAATACCATATTCCAGCTGCTCAGCGACGCGCCAGATGCGACCGATATCGCGGCTGTAGAAATAGGCAGCAAGGCCGAACTCCGTATCGTTGGCGAGGTGCACGGCCTCGTCATCTGTATGAAACCGAAACAACGGCGCCAAAGGGCCGAAAGTTTCCTCGCGGGCGACCTTCATCTGTGTGTTGACATTTGCTATCACGGTCGGTTGGAAAAAACTGCCTCCCAATTCATGACGCTTGCCGCCGGTAACGATCCGAGCACCCTTGTCAAGCGCGTCTTGAATATGCTCCTCAACTTTCTCGACCGCCGCCATATCGATCAATGGTCCCTGCTCCGTTTCGCCTTTGAGCCCCGGGCCGACCCGCATCTTGTCACTGGCTGCAGCGAGCTTTTCAGCAAATTCGTCATACACCCCATCCTGAACTAGAAAGCGGTTTGCGCAGACGCAGGTTTGCCCTGTATTGCGGTATTTTGAGGCCATTGCTCCGTCAATTGCCGCATCCATATCGGCATCGTCGAAAACGATGAAAGGCGCGTTACCGCCAAGCTCCATGGAAACTTTCTTTACCGTGGCAGCGCATTGCTCGATCAAAATCTTGCCGACCTCGGTGGAGCCAGTGAAGGAAAGCTTACGGATGATCGGGTTAGAGGTTATTTCAGCGCCCATCTCGCGCGACGGACCGGTGAGGATGTTGAGCACGCCCGGCGGAATGCCGGCGCGCTCGCCCAACTCGCAGAGCGCCAATGCCGAATAGGGTGTTGAGGTGGCGGGGCGCGCAACCACGGTGCAGCCCGCCGCTAGTGCTGGACCGGCCTTACGTGTGATCATCGCGTTTGGAAAATTCCACGGCGTGATCAGGCCGACAACGCCGACCGGTTCCTTGGTCACGACGATGCGCCTATCGTTTGTAGGTTGCGGAACCACATCGCCGTAAGCGCGCTTCCCTTCTTCAGCAAACCATTCGACGAACGACGCGCCATAGCCAATTTCACCGCGCGATTCAGCCATTGGCTTGCCCTGCTCAGCGGTCATGATAATTGCTAGATCCTCCTGGTTTTCCATCATCAGATCGAACCATTTACGTAATATCTTAGAGCGTTCCTTGGCCGTCTTCGCACGCCATGCCGGATAAGCACGATTCGCAGCCTCAATGGCACGCCGGGTCTCGGCGCCACCCATGGCAGGAACGGTACCGATCACATCATTATCCGCCGGGTTAGTCACATCAATGGTTTTGCCGTTGTCGGCATCAGCCCAGGCGCCGTCGATATAACATTGCTGGCGAAGTAGCCTGGCGTCCTGAAGAAATATGCCAGAAACGATTTCAGCCGTGGCAGTAGCCATTTTTGAATATCTCCATGTTCAAAAGTTTATACGCCCGGGCTGAGACATCGCTCCGCCGAGCCCGGATTTAGCCTCACCCTATCGTTCCGGACCATCGGCGGCAACCGCATCTCATAGGTAGGTTTGGCGGGAGAAGCGAAAGGTCAATTTCTTAAATTCTTTTGATATCCTGCGCGCTGTACATAAAAAATTCTGTCCAGTCGCGCCCTGCACGGCAATAAAGTCGTGCCGGTGTGGGCGCTATATATGGCGACGCGGCCTCACCGGGCAGCGCCACACCCAAAACTTTCAGGTTAAGGAGCGCAGGTTTGTGTTACTCAATCTCTCGGTAGAGTAATATCTCGATCTTACTTATTAACGAGACAGCGATTATCTATTGGACCTGCTTACCGATTACGACGACCTCTTGCGCGATTGGCGGAGCGGCAAGTTAGGCATGGGCAGGGATGAGCCCTATTGTCCCTCAAATTTGATCCATCTTGACGATGGTCCGGTGCAATCATGGGGCGGATAGGCAAAATATGAAAATCGTGGTCATGGCGGCAGGCGCCGTCGGCGGCTATTTTGGCGCCCGACTCGCAGCAACCGGCGAAGATGTGCACTTTATCGCCCGCGGCGCACATCTTGAAGCCATTCAGCAAACCGGCCTTCGCCTCGAAAGTTTGCTCGGGGATGTTCACATTAAAAATGCGCGGATTTCGGACGATCCCACGGAGATCGGTGTCGCTGACGTAGTGCTGTTTGCAGTCAAATTGTGGGACACCGAAGATGCCGGCAATGCCTGCAAAGCGCTGCTGGGCGACAACACTGCCATCATCATTCTGCAAAATGGCATTGACGGTGTCGCACGCTTAACGCCGGTGTTGGGCAGCAATCCTTTAGTCAGCGGTGTCGTCTATATTTCAGCATTCATCGAGCGTCCCGGCGTCATCCGCCATCACGGCAATTTTGCACGCTTGCAGTTTGGCGAAAAACACGGTGATGAAACTGCGCGCCTCACTAGTTTTTTGAAGGTTTGTCAACGAGCGGGCATCGAAGCCGAAATATCGGCCAACATTGAGCTGGCACAATGGCAGAAGTTTGTATTCCTGGTTGGCTTAAGCGGCGCGACTACGGTGACCCGCAGTGGGATCGGCGCCATTGTGGCAGATTCGGATTGCCGCCTTCTTTTATTGAACTTGATGGAGGAAACGGCCGCTGTCGGGCGCGCTCGTGGCGTCGCGCTTGCCGACGATTACGCGCTCAACCGTCTCGCCTATGCTGAAAATCTGCCGGCCGACATGAAAGCTTCCATGCTCAACGATTTGGAGCGCGGCAAACGTTTAGAAGTGAATTGGCTCTCCGGTGAAGTTGCACGGCTCGGGCGCGAACTCGCCATCCCCACACCGGCCAACGATGCCGTCTACGCCGCTCTCAAGCTACATCGAGGCGGCACAGATTAGGGTTTCCAGAGGCTAAGGTCCTGGCGTGCCATTTATCCAGTATGCGCTCGCACAGGCCAGAAAACACCAGGTGCCGTGCACCTGGTGCAGCGGAAACAGATAATCCGACGTATCGACGTCAAAGCTATAAGCGTTAGCTTATCCGCTCCCCGCGCCTCCGGGCAGCAGCTCGCCTTCTCCTTCCAACTCTTGTTCCTCCAACGCTAGACGTTCGGCCAATTCTTTTTGAAGCTCAGCGGTTTCCTGCTGGCGGTGCCACATGTCGGCATATTTGCCGTCTCTCTCCAGCAATTCCGCGTGGCGGCCACGCTCCGCGATACGCCCGTTGTCGAGGACTAGTATTTGATCTGAATCAACGATCGTCGACAGGCGGTGGGCGATCACTAGAGTTGAGCGGTCGCGGCTGACTTCCTTGAGATTATCTTGAATTTCTTTTTCGGTCCCAGAATCAAGCGCCGAGGTCGCCTCGTCGAATAGCATGATGCGCGGATTTTTCAGGATCGTGCGGGCAATGGCGACACGCTGCTTTTCGCCGCCGGAGAGCTTGAGGCCACGTTCGCCAACCTGTGTCTCGTAGCCATCTGGCAGGGCGTGGATGAATTCATGAATATGGGCGAGACGCGCCGCTTCCTCAATTTCAGAACGGCTCGCGCCCGGATTGCCATAAGCGATATTGTAAAAAATACTGTCATTAAACATCACCGTGTCCTGAGGAACGATGCCGATCGCAGCGCGCAGTGACTGCTGCTCTACCTCACTTATGTCCTGACCGTCGATACGTACGCTACCACCTTCGATATCATAAAAGCGGAAGAGGATGCGCGAGACGGTAGATTTTCCGGCGCCGCTGGCCCCGACGATCGCCACCGTCTGCCCGGGCGGCACGACAAACGACACGTTGTCGAGGATATTACGCCGCGCATCGTAACTGAAGCGCACATTGTCAAACTTGATTTCGCCGTCGCGGACGTCGAGCGGCTTGGCTCCCGGCTTGTCCTCAATATCGGGATAGACATGCATGAGCTCGAACATCGCCTCCATGTCGGTTAGTGATTGCTTTATCTCACGGTAAACGAAGCCGAGAAAATTGAGCGGAATATAGAGTTGAATCAGATAGGTGTTCACAAGAACAAAATCGCCGATGGTCATGGTTCCTGCAGCGACTTCGTAGCCCGCCTTGATGGTAATGCCGGTGAGACCGATGGCGATGATCGCACCCTGACCAATGTTGAGTAGTGACAAACTGGTCTTGCTCTGTACCGCCGCTTCTTCGTAACGCCGGCGTGATTCGTCGAAACGCTGCGCCTCATGCGCTTCGTTGCCGAAATATTTCACCGTCTCGTAATTGAGCAGGCTATCGATGGCCTTGGTATGGGCCTGAGAATCCTGTTGATTCATACGGCGGCGAAATTTGAGCCGCCACTCCGTCACCGTAAGCGTGAATGCGATAAACGCGGAAATAGTGATAAAAGTGATGGCGGCATATTCCACGCCATAGAGCCACCACAATATGCCGCAAACCATAACGATTTCGACCAAGGTGGGGAGAATGTTGAACAGCATGAAGGTGAGCAGAAACTCAATGCCCTTCACGCCACGTTCAATAGCACGCGACAATCCACCGGTGCGCCGTTCCAGGTGAAAGCTCAGCGACAATCGGTGCAGATGTTCGAAAACACGAAGCGATACCGTGCGGATGGCACGCTCGGCGACTTTGGCGAATACAGCATCCCGCAGTTCGCCAAATGCCACCGTCGCGATACGCAAAATACCATAAGCAATCAAGATAGCGATCGGTACCACAACAAGGGTTGCCTGATTGGCCCCTAAAATATCTATCGCCTGCTTGTATAGTATTGGTACATAGACGTTCGCGACTTTTGCGAGAACGAGAAGCATCATGGCCAGCACGACACGCCCGCGCATTTCAAACGAGCGCTGCCATAAATACGGCAACAGCGTGCGGATCGTATGCATATGCGAACGCGAAGCCGGAGGCTGCATTTCTCGGGCTTGACGGGGCATCTCGACCATGTGCTTCCAGGCGTTGCTTCGAAGTCGGACCGAACGGCCCAAATATTAATTAGGGATTACTTCGTTGATTCACAATCGCCAACAAAGAACAATGTTGATGTCACAGATGCGGCCGCACGAAAAAGATTACCGAAAAATAATGGCATGTGGCCCCGGCCAGGACAAATGCGTGCCAAATCACGTTGTGATAGCGCAAATTCGTCCAGAGATAAAAACCTACGCCGGCACAATAAAAAAAACCGCCGATGCCAAGCAGCGCGAGGGCCGCCCAATGCAAATTGGCGACCAATGGCTCGATCGCCGCAAGGCCGGACCAACCGATGCCCAAATAGAGATAGATTGACAGCCGCTCAAGACGCCCTGGAAATATCAGTTTGAGCGCCACGCCGGTTAACGCCAAGCCCCAAACCGTGCCTAATATGCTCCACCCCCAGGCACCCTCAATACTGTTCAACGCCACCGGCGTGTAGGTGCCCGCAATCAAAAGATAAATCGCCGAGTGATCCAACAGGCGCAGCACATTCTTAAGCGTGCCGCGGCGTACGATATGGTAGAGCGCCGACGCAGTAAACACGAGGAACAGCGTACCGCCGTACAACGCAAAGCTGGTCACTGCTAGGGCTCCGGGATAGCGGCTGGCCACAATCACCAACATGATCAATCCAGCAGTGCTGGCTGAAATACCGAGGGCATGGCCGATATTATCGGCCACTCTTTCTCCAAGCTTGTAAACCGGGGCCTGATTCAGGATCAAAACAAGTTCTCCCTCACGACGGTCGTCAGCGTGTCATGAAATGGTTGGAGAAACGCCGAAATACAATCCGGTCGCCAAATTACCTGCTTTCGATCGCGGCCATGATTTCGGCGGCAGCCTTGGGAATGTTAGTCCCTGGGCCGTAAATGGCGGCAACCCCCGCCTTAATGAGAAATTCATGGTCATTTGGTGGAATGACGCCACCGCAGATCACCAATGTGTTGCCCGCGCCATGAGCCTTCAATTCCGACAGCAGTTCCGGCACCAGTGCCTTGTGGCCGGCGGCGAGGCTGGAGACGCCCACCACATGCACATCGTTCTCTACCGCTTCGCGGGCGGCTTCCTGCGGCGTCTGGAACAGGGCGCCCATATCGACGTCGAAGCCGATGTCGGCGAAGGCAGTCGCGATGACTTTCGCGCCGCGGTCATGCCCATCCTGGCCAAGTTTGACTACTAATAGTCGCGGTCGGCGGCCTTCACGTCGGGCAAAGGCGGCGACGTCCGAACGGATACGAGTAAATTCTTCGTCATTGGCATAGGCAGAAGCATAGACGCCCGACACACTCAAGGCTGCCGCGCGGTGGCGGGTAAAATGTTCTTCAAGCGCGTTGGAAACCTCGCCGACCGTGGCACGAGCGCGCATGGCATCGATTGAAAGGGCCAGGAGGTTGGCATCGCCCTGGGCGCCGGCCTTGAGAGCATCAATCGCCGCACGCCACGCGTTCTCGTCACGCCCGTCACGGATTTTTGCCAGACGCGCGATCTGCGCTTCACGGACTGCGCTATTATCGACATCCAGCAATTCAGGCATGTCGGCGCTGTCATTTTGATATTTGTTGACTCCGACGATGGTTTCCTCGCCACGGTCGATGCGCGCCTGCCGCCGCGTCGCCGATTTTTCGATATGCAGCTTCGGCATGCCGGCGCTAACGGCCTTGGTCATACCACCCATTTCCTCAACCTGCTGGATCAGCTTCCACGCCTCGTCGGCGATAGAATGGGTCAGTGATTCGACATAATAGGAGCCGCCTAAGGGGTCTATGACCTTCGGTACGCCGGTTTCCTCGGCCAGAATCAGCTGCGTGTTGCGCGCGATTCGGGCCGAAAAATCGGTTGGCAACGCGACCGCTTCGTCAAGCGAATTGGTGTGCAGCGATTGGGTGCCGCCAAGCACTGCCGCCATGGCCTCGTAGGCGGTACGGACGACATTGTTGTAGGGGTCCTGTGCGGTAAGCGACACGCCAGACGTCTGAACATGCATGCGCAACATCAGCGAGCGTGGATCCTGTGGCTCAAACTGCGACATGATCCGTGACCATAAGAGGCGCGCCGCGCGCAGCTTTGCGACCTCCATGAAAAAATTCATGCCGACGCAAAAAAAGAAGGAGAGGCGCGGAGCAAAATCATCTACCCGCAGTCCGCGAGAAATGGCGGCGCGCACATATTCAAGCCCGTCGGCTAGCGTGAAAGCCAATTCCTGTACCAGCGTCGCACCGGCTTCCTGCATGTGATAGCCGGAAATAGAGATGGAATTGAAGCGTGGCATCTGCTTGGCCGCGTGGGCAACAATATCCGCAACGATGCGCATTGAGGGCTCGGGCGGATAAATGTAGGTGTTGCGTACCATGAACTCCTTGAGGATATCGTTCTGAATGGTGCCGGATAGCTTGCCCTGGGCGACGCCCTGTTCCTCCGCAGCAACGATAAAGGCCGCCAACACCGGCAACACCGCACCGTTCATGGTCATCGATACGCTGACATCACCAAGCGGGATGCCGTCGAAGAGAGTTTTCATGTCTTCGACGCTATCGATCGCGACACCCGCCTTGCCGACATCGCCGCGCACCCTCGGATGATCGCTGTCATAGCCCCGATGGGTCGCTAAATCGAAGGCGACCGAGAGCCCCTTCTGACCGCCGGCAAGATTGCGTTTATAGAACGCGTTCGATTCCTCAGCGGTGGCGAAGCCGGCATATTGGCGGATCGTCCAAGTCCGGTTAGCAAACATGGTGGCGCGCACACCCCGGGTAAAAGGGGCAAAACCGGGAAAATCCGCCTCGAACTGCATATGCTCAAGGTCTGCAGCCGTATACAGAGCTTTGACGTCAATGCCCTCATGCGTTTTCCAAATCAGCGAGTCCGCATCGCGGCTTTTCAGTTCCTTCGCTGCAAGCGCGCGCCATTCGTCATATGTCTGTTTGTGAGAAACCGTCATCGCAGGATTCGCTCAGCATTTCGCAACCGCAAAAAATTATGCTGCATAGCAGGATACTGGTCAATTAGCCCCATAAGCTGGCTTCCGGCGGATGCACCATCGCGCCGTCATAACTCAGGCCCGGTTGACAATCGCGCGCCAACAGCAACGGCCCGTCAAGGTCGACATAATCGGCAAACGAGGTGAGCAGCACAGCCGGCGCCATGGAAAGCGATGACCCCACCATGCAGCCCACCATGACCCGAAAGCCACGCGCGCGCGCCTCACGTGTCAGTGCCAGCGCCTCGCTCAGCCCGCCGCTTTTGTCCAACTTCACATTGATCATGGGGTAGCGCCCCTGCAAGCGGTCAAGATCGGCGCGAGTATGGCAAGATTCGTCTGCGCATACTGGAATGGCAAACTCCCGCCCGAGGAGAGCTTCATCATATGCTGCCGGCAGCGGCTGTTCGACCATTTCCACACCTAGCTCCGCGAGAGCGGGTAAAAGACTGTCCAGCATTTCTGGCTGCCAACCTTCATTTGCATCTACAATTAGTCGCGATTGGGGCGCTCCGCTGCGGACTGCAGCCACCCGCTCCAAATCACCCTCGCCAATTACTTTGAGCTTGAGTAAAGGAAGATGCGCCGAGGCGCGCGCCGCTTCGGCCATATTTTCCGGTGAATCCAGGCTGAGTGTCATCGCACTGACAACCGGCACCGGAGGGTCAATTCCAGCCAACTCCCAAGCGCGCTTTCCGCTAAGCTTGGCCTCCAGGTCCCACAGCGCACAATCGAGCGCATTGCGTGCCGCACCGGCTGGCAAGGCGTCTTGCAGTTCAGCGCGCGACATGCCGCTTTCGATGCCCGAGCGCACCGCCTCGATTTCAGCCATGACGCTATCGGTGCTCTCGCCATAGTGTGGATAGGGAACGCACTCCGCCTTCCCCACCTTGCCTGCTTCTTCAATTTCTGCACAGATGGTCAGTGTCTCTGTACGGGCGCCTCGGGAAATGCGGAAAGTGCCACGCATCGGCCACAAGTGCGTCCGCGCGCGAAGTTTGCGCATCGCTTAGAGCAAGCGGTCGACGATGGGCGCGACGCCGCCGAGCTCAAAATTATCGCATTGGCGCATCGGGTCTACGCAAGGAAGTCCCAGCTCTTCCGAGGTTTCGCTCAGCATCCGCGCCGCCTGATCGGTGCTGAGTTGGCTGGTGTTGATCGCCACGCCGGCACAAAATACTTCCGTATTGGTCAGGCGTGCGGCTCCGAGATTAGCGGCCAAACATTCATTCAAATTTGGCAGTGGCCAGCCTGGTAGCCCGCGCATGTGGGTGCGGGTCGGTTCATGGCAAAGCACGATTGCATCGGGCTGCGCACCGTGGATAAGCCCCAACGTGACACCCGCGAAAGAGGGGTGGAATAGGGAACCTTGGCCTTCAATTAAGTCCCAATGGTCGGGCGCATTTGCCGGCGAGAGCCATTCGGTAGCACCGGATATGAAATCCGCCACCACAGCATCGACAGATGCGCCATCTCCAGCAATAAAAATACCGGTCTGTCCAGTAGCGCGAAAATCTGTCTTCACACCGCGCGCTCTGAGCTCCCGTTCAATCGTCAGGGTAGTGTACATCTTGCCCACCGAGGCGTCGCTGCCAACGGTGAGCAAACGCTTACCCGCCCGTTTCTTGCCAGAACCCAAAGGAAATTCTTGTTTCGAGTGACGGACGTCGAACAGCGACGCACCCATTTCATTGGCTTTATCTCGAAGCATTTGTATGTCACTAAGACGCATGTGCAAACCGCTGGCCAAATCCATACCCCGGTCAAGCGCTTCGGTAAGCGTATCGAGCCATTTTTCAGGAATAAAGCCGCCGCGATTCGCCACACCTACTACCAAAGTTCGCGCGCCTGCTTCTGCAGCCGCCGCAATGGAGATATCAGCAATACCGGCGCTCGCCTGGCAACCCTCGAGACGCAATTGCCCAAGACACCAATCGGGTCGCCAGTCGACGATGCCGCGCGCAGTTTTTGCCGCCAATTGGTCGTGCGCATCACCGAGAAAAAGCAGATAAGGTTGCTCGATGGTTTTTTTACCGCTCATTTTCTCTATGCTTTCCGCCTTTATCGATTGCTGGAGTGTGCCGTGCTGCTCCGTATCCCGCAAGAGCTAGTCGGCAGGAGAATTAGCTTGAAGACGCCGGTTATCCGGCTTGATCGTAATCATTCAGCAAGCTAGGTTGCCGGGAATGGGAATCCCTGGAATTCACGACAAATGCCTGTAAAAAGAGATTTCATCGAACTGATCGGCAACACGCCGATGCTTCGCCTCAACGCGGCCTCGGAGCGCACCGGATGTGAAATTCTTGGCAAATGTGAATTTCTTAATCCGGGCGGCTCGGTGAAGGACCGTGCGGCGCTATTCATCGTGCGGGACGCGGAAAATAGGGGCCAATTGAAGACTGGCGGCGTGATCGTCGAGGGCACGGCAGGCAATACCGGTATCGGCCTATCCCTAGTTGGTAATGCGCTTGGCTATCGCTCTGTGATCGTCATACCAGATACGCAGAGCCAGGAAAAAAAGGACATGATCATGCTCTGCGGTGCAGAACTGATCGAGGTCCCGGCGGTTCCATACAGAGACCCAAATAATTATATAAAATATTCGGGTCGCCTTGCTAAGAAAATTGCCGCCAAAGAGCCGAACGGTGCGATCTGGGCCAACCAATTCGACAATGTAGCCAACCGCCAAGCACATTTTGAAACCACCGGGCCAGAAATTTGGGATCAGACCGATGGCAAACTGGACGGCTTTGTTTGCGCCGTCGGCTCCGGTGGCACATTGGCCGGCATCGCACTGTATTTGAAGGAACGGAATCCCGATATTGTGATTGGCTTGGCTGACCCGATGGGCGCTGCGCTTTACAATTATTTTTCCCATGGCGAATTGAAGGCCGAAGGTAGTTCGATCACCGAGGGCATCGGCCAGGGCCGCATCACCGCCAATCTGGAGGGCGTACCAATAGATGTACCATTTCAGATCCCCGACGATGAGGCACTACCCATCATTTTTGATTTGGTTTTTGAAGAAGGTCATGTGCTGGGGGGTTCCAGCGGCATCAATATCGCCGGCGCGATCCGTTTGGCCGAGAGGCTCGGCCCCGGCCACACCATCGTGACGATCCTCTGCGATTATGGCACACGCTATGTGAGCAAGTTATTCAATCCAGAATTCCTGCGCGCTAAGGATTTGCCGCTACCCAAATGGCTTGAAACCGGCGGCGATCATGGCAGAAACTGAACATATCTTCATTGAAGACGCCTATTTGCGGGCGTGCGAGGCTTGCGTAACGCGTTCGGGTCCCGGTGCTATACAGTTTGATCGTACCGTATTTTATCCCGCTAGCGGCGGCCAGCCAGGCGATAGCGGAGTTGTTAAACTCACCGGAGGCGCGACCATTCAAATTTTGAACACGGTTAAAGGCGAGGGTGCCGGTGAAATAATCCATGTCGTACCGGATGATGAAGCAATTCTGGCGATCGGCACGGCAGTGACTTTGGAAATCGACTGGATGCGCCGGCACAGACATATGCGCATGCATACATGCCTCCACTTGCTGTGTGCCGTTGTCGATGCGCCGGTCACCGGCGGGCAATTGTCTGAAGATAAGGGGCGGTTAGATTTCGACTTGCCCGAACTCTCTTTGGACAAAGCCAAGATCGAGGCGCATCTAAACCAGTTGATCTCGTGTGACGCCGCAACGACCACCCGATGGATTAGCGATGCGGATCTTGCGGCACAGCCGGAACTCGTGCGGACGATGAAAGTGAGGCCGCCGAGCGGCGAGGGCCGGGTTCGTTTGCTCGATGTCGAAGATATCGATTTACAACCCTGTGGAGGCACTCATGTCAAATCAACCGGCGAGATCGGTCCTATTACAGTGCGCAAGATCGAGAACAAGGGAAAACATAACCGCCGAGTAAATATTGTCTTCAAGGAAACCCAATGAGCCTCCAACTACCGGGGCCTCTTGTGTCGCCCGCATGGCTCGCAAGGAATCTGGCGCAAGTCGATCTCAAATTGATCGACGCTTCCTGGTATCTGCCGGCGGAGAAAAGAAATCCGACCGCCGAGTTTGAATCCGAGCATATCGAAGGCGCGGTTTTTTTCGACATTGACGGTGTTTGCGACCCCGATAATCCCCTGCCGCACATGTTACCAAGCCCGGTTTTGTTCTCCGAGGAAATGGTGAAGCTGGGCATTTCAAATAGCGATGCGATTGTCGTCTATGACGGCGCAGGCCTGTTCAGCGCGCCGCGTGCCTGGTGGACCTTACGGATCTTTGGGCATGATAATGTAGCGGTACTGGACGGTGGTCTACCGGCGTGGCGCGCCGCAAATCTGCCTATAGGGACCGGCCCCGGCCCCGGCCCCGGCCCCGGCAAGTTCGAAGCTACGTTCCGAGTGGAACTGATACGCTATTTTGCGGAAATGCTGAGAAATTTGGACCAGCAGTCGGAGCAGGTCATAGATGCGCGCGGACGCGGTCGTTTTGATGGTAGTGAGCCGGAAATTCGGCCCGGCGTCCGCTCGGGCCATATTCCGGGCAGTACTAACCTTCCCTACCCGGAACTCATCAACGCGGCTAATAAATCTTTACTGCCGCCGGACCTGTTGGCGGCGGCGTTTGCGGAGCGCGGTGTCGACCTGGCGCGCCCGATTGTTACCACCTGCGGCTCTGGCATCAGCGCATCCCTGTTGGCCCTGGCGCTGTTCGTTTGTGGCCATACGGGCGCCGCCGTTTATGATGGCTCCTGGACCGAATGGGGCGGACGCAGCGATACGCCGACAGAGCCTTCGTAGAACCCTGAGGTCAGATTCACGGAATTTCATATCCGCTCGGGATATAGAACCAATTATTCCTGGTCTTTATTAAAAAATATTCGCGCGTCAAGTTTCCTAAACTAGAGAAAATCTATCTATGATCGCATGTCGGATCACTGACCTGCTAAGCGGGGTGAGTTTAGGGCTCTGATGATAGCGCCGCCGCCTGCTCGAGCCGAAATTTCATTGGGCTGGGGCATGCTCAGCCCATTACGCAGTCATGCCACCATATAGAATGACACATTGCTCGATTTGGCGCGCGACCATCTTTGAACCGGAAAACCTCAAGCCCGGTTTTCCAGCTCCCAAAGTCTTAATGGGCGAACACTAAATGGTGATCCTCAAATGCCGAACCATGTTCGCCCGAGACTCGGTTTTGGACAGTCGTTTTAAGAGTGCCCCTACACCCCTCGATGCCCTCATCGCCAACCTATTCACACAGGCCATTGATATGGCGATGTTGTTCTTGTCATTAACCTGCTTGATCAATGGGTCTCGAGCCCGGCTCATTTCTTGAAAATGGCATCAGCCTCGCTGCGCACCACGTCTCTGTTCTCTATTTCCAGCTTCACGCGTTCCAATTCACGCTCTAGATCTTCGATATACTTCTTCAGCGCTTCGATCGAAAGATTATCCAGCACGCGGGGTGCCCAATCAGCAGGTTTTGGAATTACAATCTCGATGTCATCCACAAAATTTTTCCCTCCATCCGATACGCACTATTATAACAACTTCTAGGAGCAATCCGGGAGTACAAATACTGTGAGAAGACATAAATGAACGATTCAGGCGACTGCATACCCCAGCATATGCTGGCTATCGCAATATCGACGCCGGGCGGGCCAGAAAATCTTGTCCCAGTACGACGCCCCGTACCGCAACCAGGGAATGGTGAAATATTAATTCGGGTTGCTGCCGCCGGAGTCAATCGGCCAGATTTAATGCAGCGTGCGGGTGACTATCCGGCGCCACCAGGTGCGTCTGATATTCCCGGACTTGAAGTCAGCGGAACTGTGGCCGCCTGCGGCGCAGGTACCCAGCGCTACCGGCAGGGTGAATCCGTCTGCGCCTTGATTGCAGGCGGCGGCTATGCGGAATTTTGCGCTGTGCCGGAGGCCCAAGTGTTGCCGTTTCCGCAGAGTTATACAGCCGCAGAAGCCGGCGCCTTACCCGAAACATTCTTTACCGTTTGGACGAATTTATTCGAACGCGGGCGCTTGCAGGCGGGCGAGCGGTTGCTGGTGCATGGGGGCTCCAGCGGTATCGGCACTGCCGCCATTCAGCTTGCCGCCACATTGGGCATTCGCGTCTTCGCAACCGCCGGCTCGCCGGAAAAATGCACAGCATGCCGCGATCTCGGTGCCGAACTAGCGATAAATTACCGCAACGAGGATTTCGTGAAGGCGGTGAAAGCCGCGACCGGCGGCGAAGGCGTGGACGTGGTTCTTGACATGGTCGGCGGAGAGTATGTTCAGCGCAATTTGAGCTGCCTGAGAGCTGAAGGCCGGCTGGTGCAAATTGCTTTTCTTGACAGGCCAAAAACTACACTGAATTTGGCACCTGTGATGCTCAAGCGCCTAACGATTACCGGCTCCACACTACGCGCACAAAGCGTGGCTAGCAAAAGGCGCATCGCGGCAGCGCTAGAAAAAGAAGTCTGGCCACTGCTTTCCGCACGGACAATCGCACCCGTGATCGACAGCTCGTTCCCTTTGGTAGAGGCCGCAAAGGCCCACACACGAATGGAATCCAGCGAACATATTGGTAAGATAATTCTCCTAACCAATTACAATAAATCCTAACCGGCCCAATTGACCCCTATCCACCAAGAGCGATATATCAATGTCATTCGAACATGCGCAGCCGCGAAGACTATTTGTACGGCTGAATACAAAGCCCTGAGCAGCAACAAAATTGGGGCGGAAGGATAAACGATGTCTGAGTTATTGATGCCCAAAGCGACGGCCGTCTGGTTGGTCGATAGTACCGCGCTCACATTTGAACAAATCGCGGCGTTTTGCGGCTTGCACGATCTTGAAGTTCAGGGCATCGCTGACGGCGAAGTCGCTGTGGGAATCCGCGGCCTCGACCCGATCGCCAACGGTCAACTCACGCGCGAGGAGATTGCGCGCTGCGAGCAAGACAAATCTTTGCATCTGAGTTTGACCTTGCCGACCACGAAGCTGCCGGAACGCACCCGCCGTGCACGCTATACCCCTGTGAGCAAGCGCCAGGATCGGCCAAACGCAATTTCCTGGCTGATCAAGAATTACCCGGTGTTGAACGACGCGCAAATAGGTAAATTGTTGGGCACCACAAAATCGACCATTACCGCGGTGCGCGAACGCACCCACTGGAATACTCCCAACATCTCGCCACAAGACCCCCTACTTCTCGGTATTTGCTCTGAGCAGGAATTATTGGCGGAATTGCGCAAGGGCCAAAGACGCCAAGAGCGCGAGGCAAAAAAAGCCGCACGTGAAACTGCAAAAAAGGCAGCAGCAAAGGCAGAGGCCGCCGCTTCCGTGGCGCCCCTGGGGCAACAGAGTCCGGCACCTACACCCGGGCCAATACCGGCCGCCGGTACAGATTTGACATCAAAGCCGGACTTGGAAACATCGCCGAAAGCCAACGTGACAGGCACTCCGGAGTCCGGAGCGCCATTCGATGCGGCGCCGGAAACAACGTCCGACATCTGAATTGCCGCTTATCGTTTTGTAGGTTTCGCGGATAGGCCGCGCATTGCCGCTTCTTCCTGGAGCATATCCCTAAATTTTGGATGAGCGACGGCAATAAGAGCCTGAGCACGCTCGCGCAGAGACCGGCCGCGCAGTTCAGCGATTCCAAATTCCGTGACCAGCATATCGATATCAGTGCGCGCCGTGGTGACGACTGAACCCGGCGAGAGACTGCCGACGACGCAAGATACCGCACCGTCTTTAGCGGTGGCATGGGTGGCGAGAAATGATTGGCCACCGTCAGCCATCATGGCACCACGGACGAAATCGACTTGGCCACCGGTTCCACTATACTGCATCCCGCCGATTGATTCTGAGCATGCTTGGCCAGTAAGGTCGACCTCGATGGTCGCGTTAATCGATATCATTCCTTTATGTTGGGCGATGACGAAAGGGTCGTTGGTATACTCCACTGGATGGCCCTCGATGGAGGGGTTTTCATGTAGAAAATCATAAGTTTCCCGGGTTCCAGCGGCGAATGTGTAAAGAGTCTTGCCAGGATTTATCAATTTTCGTGAATTGTCCACCACGCCCGCATCCATCAGGATCCGCATAGCATCGACAAACATTTCGGTATGGATGCCGAGATGTTTATGATCGAGTAAGGACAGACCGACGGCACTCGATGTGGCACCATAACCCAATTGAATTGTTGCGCCATCGGGAATGCGCTCAGCGATCAAAGCGCCGATCTTTTCATCTTCGGGTGCCCTCGGCGGGTTGGGCAATTCAAAAATATTGCGATTGCTTTCGACGATGGCGCTCACCTCTGACACATGCACTCGACAATCGCCAAGGACACGGGGCACGTTTGGGTTGACTTCAACTACAGTGAAACGTGCCCAATCGATCAATGATTTGGTGTAGTCAATACTGATACCAATACTCATGTAGCCGTCCGAATCGGGCGGCGAGGCCAATGTCATGACAGCACCCACCTGCAGATCTTCGCGCATGATTTTGGGCATCTGACCGAAATGCATCGGTGTCATGTCATAGCGGCCCTCAAATACGCCGAGACGGTCGGGATTGCCGCAAAACAAGCTGTCCCAGTCGAGGCAGTCTGAATGCTCAGGCTGCAACAGAGCGCTGGCGAGATCAGGGGTAGGCAAAATCGTACTCAGTCGCACGCGTGCTAGCTTGCCATCCCGCAAGCGACGCCCCATCGCCGCGATCAAGCCCGGCGGTTGCCCCGCAAAAGTCGGTAGAATCAGGCGCTGGCCATCTTCAAGACGCTTTACCGCGTCGTCTGCAGATTGCACCCGGCTCTGATACTCAGACTGCCAATGGCTTTGTTGAACCATACCTCCCCCTTTAACGGTGCCTAAGTTTGGCGCGCCGTCACAGGAGGAGCAAGTATTGGAGAGGGTATTGTGGCCATGGAGGACCAACATCGGGTATATTGCGCAGGCGTTTGCCGGATTTAAACGCCCCAGTGGATAAAACCTTAACCGACACTACTCAAACAATCCTCTATACTGGATTTTTCGGCAGGAGAACGCCCGCAGCCGATGCAGAACCATTGCCAAGGGCGTTCCGGAATCGAGAGGCTGGAATAGGGGATTGTCTGGGTAGTGTCGGTTAAGGTTTTATCCACTAGCTGGCAGAACTGCCACGAGACAATTAACGTGCAAAGTATGATTACCCCTTCAGATTTGGTCTGCCATATCGAATGGCTAAGCCAGGCCCGTGTTCTTTGTATCGGCGATCTCATGCTTGACCGATTCGTCTACGGCGAGGTTGAGCGCACGTCACCGGAAGCGCCGGTGCCAGTCCTTGGGATTGAACGACAAACTGCGATGCTAGGCGGCGTCGGCAATGTTGCACGAAACTTGATTAGCCTCGGCGCAAGCACCGCGCTGCTCTCGGTAGTTGGAGATGATGAAGTCGGACGGACTCTGACCCAAATGATCGGCGAACAGGAGCGGATTGAGCCACATTTGCTGGTCGAACCTGGTCGACCCTCAACCGAGAAAACCAGATTTCTGGCGGGTGGCCAACAGCTTCTGCGCACCGACCGCGAAACGCGGAACTGGATCAGCGGCCGCAGTGCCGAGAACCTTCTCCGTATGGCCGAAGATATCATGCCCCATTGCGATGTGTTGGTGTTATCGGATTATGCAAAGGGTGTATTGACGGCAGAACTGTGCCAGGCATTGATCAACTGCGCGCGCGCCGCATCCAAGCCCGTAGTGGTCGACCCCAAGGGCCCGAATTACGGTCGCTACAAGGGTGCCAGCGTGATCACGCCAAACCGGCGCGAATTGGGCTCTGCCACCGGCGCACCAGTGGAAACTGAAAGCGAGATTGTCTCTGCCGGACAAGCGCTGATCGAGCAGGTAGCAATCGATGCGCTGCTGGTAACGCGTAGCCGACACGGTATGACGTTGCTGTCGGCTGGCGGCGAGGTCGAACATTTGCCAGCTCGGGCCCGCGAAGTGTTCGACGTTTCCGGGGCAGGCGATACCGTGGTGGCAACCCTGGCCAGCGCGCTGGCAAAGGATGTAGACCTGATCGAAGCCTCGGCCCTCGCCAATTTGGCGGCCGGCGTGGTGGTGGCAAAAACCGGTACAGCAGTGGTATTTGCCACTGACCTTTTACATGCCGTACGAGCCGGTGACGTGTCCTCATCTGAGGCTAAAATTGTGCCCCTGACGGCAGCACTCGAGAGCATAGTGAGATGGCGCGACGGCGGCCAGTCGATCGGATTTACCAACGGCTGTTTCGATCTTTTGCACCCCGGGCATATATCATTACTGCGCCAAAGCAAGAGCAATTGTGAGCGGCTGGTAGTCGGTCTCAATAGTGATGCATCGGTGCGCCGGCTCAAGGGCGAGGACAGGCCGATCCAAACTGAAAGCGCGCGTGCACAAGTCCTCGCATCGCTCGAAAGCATCGATCTCGTGGTGATTTTTGCCGAAGATACGCCAATAAACATGATCGAATCCGTTCGCCCAGATGTGCTGATAAAAGGGGGCGATTATCAGATCCATGGAGTAGTTGGCGCGGACTACGTGCAAGCCTATGGTGGCCGAGTCCTGATAGCGGAAACTGTCGCTGGATTCAGCACCAGTGGGACTATCGCAAAGCTCCAGCGCTAGGCTAGTAGCCCGGAGGTACTGAAATATTAAGGCGGCGGTGCGGTGGTGCGCCGCTAAGCTCCGAAGCGCCGCTCTTGGCCGCGGGTTTGCGCCTTAACTAGAAAAATTCGATCTTTAACCCTCAATTTTCGGCGTTTTAGTTCACCAAGAGAGAGTGTGTTCGGTACAGGCCTTTCAGCCTCGTCCTGAATCTCTTTTTCTAGATTGGCATGTTTAGCAGCGAGGCTTGCAACATAATCATCAAACCCCAGATCATTACTTATCTCTTCAGGATCTAGACTTGAATACATGGTCCCCCTATCGCAAAAAAATTCATGTCATGACTTGGTGACGATGTATCGCCACACCAAACCCAAATTAACAGCCCCGTGATTGTGTCATAAGTGCCGTGCATTGACCACTATATCTAGCATGATTATACGCCGCGCCTGGTCGTACATTGCGGCCTGCGGCCACGCAGAGAAGCTAACACTATAGGTTGATAAACTGGCTTTAGGCCACTGAAATATATTCTAAACCAAGCAGGGTATTTTTTCTCAACCCGCGAATATTTCACTGGCAAATAGCCTGAAATACGGCGCACAGCCTATATTCATACTCGATTTTTTGGAGGTTTTTTGATATCCTAAGCTCCGTAACAATTGGGTCATGTCTCAATGCTGGATAAATAATGGAATCTCAAGGTCTCGATCAGCGCCTCGTCTCCCTACGAATTGAACATCGGGATTTAGACGATGTGATTAACAAATTGGTTGGAAATCACGAAGCAGACGATGTCCGAATGCGACGAATGAAAAAGCGAAAATTGGCCCTAAAAGACGAGATTGCTAAGCTTGAAAGCGATCAATTACCGAATTTGATCGCGTAATTCCGCGACGCTTTTCCCAATGTCGTCCTTACCCAGACGGACTACGATCGATTAGCCGCCTCTGAATAGCCTCCACTGATCAGCCGCAACTGATTGGCCTCCCCTGATAGGCTATTGTTGCAACACATTCGTTTTACGGCCGCTGCTGTGTTTTTTTCTCATACATGTTCTTGTCAGCTTCGGCGAGCGCCTGGCCAGCGTCTTCTGTGCCACATAAGGTATATTCGCCATAACTTACGCCTACGGCCACTTCACGGTCATTGAATTGAATTAGCTGTTTGCCGATCTCGTGCGCCAATTGACCTAATTTTCTTTGCCCGACAGCGCCGTCGGTTTGATAGAGAATCACGCCGAACTCGTCGCCGCCCAGGCGGCCGACAACGTCCGAATCGCGCACCTGCTCAATCAACGTTTTGGCCACATGGCGAAGCGCTGCGTCGCCGGCAGGATGGCCATAGGTATCGTTGATGTGTTTCATGTTATCAACATCGAAATAGAGTAGGGTGCTTGGCGCACTATAGCGTTCGGTCATCGAGATCGCGCGCGTCAACTCCCGTAAGAAGGCGCGGCGGTTATAGACCGGCACCAACGAGTCTTGGTCCGCCAGGCATTCAAGATGCTCAATCCGCCCCCGGCTGCCGGTCAATTCGTGGCGCAGCCGTGCCACTTCCTCCATCAGAGTTATGATCGCCAAGCGAACTTTGGGCGTTAGCTCGGCCTCGGGAATCCTCATCAAGGAGGTGCTGTTCTGGACTTGGCAGCTGGATTCAGGAGCGGCACTCGTAGCGGGGAGACTTGTGCCAACGGGACGGTCAGCCAAATCAACTCGTGACGCTCTATTTTCCTCTGTCTTCATGCAACTTTGCCTTCGGTCAATCCCAATTCTAAGCACATCAATGTTGTCATTGATTACTTTAATGCCACAAGTAAATCACGAAAGAAAAATTCGCCCAACTTTTTCTAGATGTGTACAAAATGTACCTTCCCCTAGCCGGGCCAGCCCTTTAAAATCACCTTTGTCGGGTTTAGTAACAGTGAACACTTCTGTTTGTTCTAGTGAGTTTTCCATAAAATTAGTGAATTTGGATAAATCGTGAATACGAAAATACCTGTTGTTGGGATCATCATGGGCAGTCAGTCGGATTGGCCAGTGATGCGCCATGCTGCGCTGACCTTGGGAAATCTTGGCATAGCTTATGAGTCACGCATAATTTCGGCGCACCGAACACCTGAGCGCCACAGCGAATATTGTAGCACAGCCAAACAGCGCGGATTGCGGGTGATCATCGCCGGCGCCGGTGGCGCCGCGCACCTGGCGGGCGTGACTGCGGCGCTGACACCACTTCCGATTCTCGGCGTGCCGATGGAAAGCGCCGCCCTCAAAGGCATGGACAGCCTGCTGTCTATCGTGCAGATGCCGGGTGGCATTCCCGTGGGGACACTGGCAATTGGGAAACCTGGCGCTGTCAACGCGGCGCTTCTAGCCGCCGCAATACTCGCTCTCGGAGATACCACGATTGCCGCTGCGCTCGATGACTGGCGTGCTCAGCAAACCGCAAAAGTGCCAGAATTTCCGGTCGATCAGGCTGAATAGGCGCGGCCGACGCTATGGTCGGTCCGTGCGGCCATAGCGCGTCCTGCCCGAATCCCAGCCCGAACCGCCTTTGATCAAATTAGCGATAAATTGCGGCGACGGCAGCAAGCGCTGCAGATTCGCTTTCGCCCGGCCGACGCGCATGACATCTTCAAGGCGGCGGTCGAGAAAAGCCCAGCTTTCTTCATAATTCTCGGAACTGTCGTCAAGCCAGTACAGCAGCGTCGCGCCGTATGCCCCGGCCAGCAGGGCCCGCTTGCTGTAAAAATTAAAATCCGTCGATTTATCGCCGATTGCAAACCACACCGTATCGACCGTGTGGTAAAGGCATGTCAGCGAAAGGCGCGCGTTTTGGGGCATCGCACAATAAGCTAAAGCAGCGCGTACCGCCTCGCGGTTGGACTGTTCAAGCTCAAGACGCAACCGCACTGCCGCGGCAATGCGTTGGCGCACCCCCATACCCTTCAGCGCTTCAGTGCCACCCAAGCCTTCTTCCATGCACCGGTCGATCCGCGCCGCGTGATATTGGATCAGGGAGGAGGCGCCGCGCGGAAAGGCGCGGTGCATGGCAGCGGTTTCGACGGCGCATTCATCGGCCGCAGCCAGCAGGGCCTTTTCGCCCCAGCCATCGAACGGCACATGGCGGAGGACTGCCGCAATCAGTAGCTCGCGGGTGGCGTCAGAAGTAGTGTCTTGCCGCATCATCACTCAGAATCTTCTTTTTCTTCTTCGCTCTCTGCCCGCGATAGTTCGCTGGTGAAACTTAGCGTCGACAGATCGCGCATCCGCATCGGATAGAGAACCCCATCAAGATGATCGCATTCATGCTGCACTACCCGGGCGTGAAAGCCGTGCGCCCTTCGTTCGATCGTCTCACCGAGAGGGGTGAGCCCGCGATAATGGATTTGGCTATAGCGCGGCACGATGCCGGCCAGCCCGGGTAGTGATAAACAGGCCTCCAGGCCGTCAACCATGTCGTCGGCCAAATCTTCGACCGCGTCGTTATTCAAGACCTCGATTTCAGGGTTGATGAGGACGGTAAATGGGCAGCTCTCTGCCGCTTCGCCACCTTCCTCACGAGCGCGGGCAGCAGGCACATGGAACATCACAAGACGGAGCGGAACATGTACTTGAGGTGCCGCGAGGCCGGCACCAGCGGCATCGGCGAGAGTATCGATCATGTCAGCAATCAACTGGCCAATTTCCGGCGCCTGGGGATCAGCGATCGGTTCGGCGGCTCGCATCAGCATCGGATGCCCCATGCGGGCGATTTTGAGAATAGCCATAAAGCGCACTATGGCGCGCTGCCGCCACCGGGTAAACTGGGAAAAATTGGCATTACCGCCCTTCACAGACCGCCCCCCGCATGGTATGACCCGCGCGCTTTCATAAAATCGAATGGTTAAGGAATAAGGATTTGGTACAGGTCGTCGTCAGAGAGAACAATGTCGACCAGGCCCTCAAGGCGCTGAAAAAGAAAATGCAGCGCGAGGGCATCTTCCGCGAAATGAAGATGCGGAGACATTACGAGAAGCCGTCCGAGAAGCGGGTACGGGAAAAGGCCGAAGCCATCCGCCGCGCACGCAAACTGGCGCGCAAACGCTCTGCGCGGGAAGAATAGACCCGCTACAACGCCTTAACGATCGCTTCGACCATTTTCTTCGCGTCGCCAAACAGCATCATCGTGTTGGAATTGTAAAACACCGGATTGTCGATACCGGCATAGCCGGGTGATAGCGAGCGCTTGACAAACAATACCGTCTTGGCGTTTTCGGCATCCAATATCGGCATGCCGGCTATTGGGCTTTGCGGATCAGTCTTGGCGACCGGGTTGACGACATCATTGGCCCCAATCACAAACGCTACGTCCGTGCTTGAGAGATCGCTGTTGATTTCATCGAGCTCGAAAACCTCGTCATAAGGGACACTAGCTTCGGCCAACAGCACGTTCATATGACCCGGCATCCGCCCGGCGACGGGATGGATGGCAAAGCGCACCCGCACCCCCTTCTTAGTCAACTCTTCGGCCATCTCGCGCACCGCGTGCTGGGCCTGGGCGACGGCAAGGCCATAGCCCGGCACGATGATCACCGAGCCGGCGTTGGCGAGGATGAACGCGCCATCGTCGGCGCTGCCTGCATTGTGCGGTTTGTCGCTGTTCACGGTTTGGCTATCTTCACCGCCGAAGCCACCCAAAATAACGCTGATGAAAGAGCGGTTCATGCCTTTGCACATGATGTAACTCAAGATGGCACCGGACGAGCCAACCAGCGCTCCGACAATGATTAGCACCGTATTCTCCAGGGTGAAGCCAATGCCAGCCGCGGCCCAACCAGAATAGGAGTTCAGCATCGAAATCACGACCGGCATATCGGCGCCGCCGATAGGAATGATGATGAGCACACCGAATACCAGCGCCGCCCCAGTCATGACCCAGAAAACGGTGGGTGATTGATCAATGCAGAAGATCACCGCCAGGGCAACGATTGCTAGCGCCACGAGGAGATTGAACAGACGCTGCCCGACAAAAGTCACCGGCGAACCTGTCATCAACTCCTGCAGTTTGGCAAAGGCGATAATCGAACCGGTAAACGTCATCGCGCCGATCACCATGCCGACGCTCAGTTCGATACGACTGATTAAGCGGATATCGCCGTTGACCGCTATATGAAACGTTTCGGGTGCCAACAATGCTGAGGCAGCGACCAAGACAGCGGCGAGGCCGACCAAGCTGTGAAACGCCGCCACTAATTGCGGCATGGCGGTCATCTTGATTTTTAAGGCGATCGCGATACCAATCAGACCGCCGGCCGCGATGCCAATTACGACCCAGAGATAATCCTCGACGCCGGGTTGCGCCAAGGTAGTGCCGATGGCTATCACCATGCCGGCGATGCCGAATATGTTGCCGCGCCGCGCTGAAGCCGGCGAGGACAGGCCGCGCAAGGCCATGATGAAACATACGCCAGCGATCAAATAGAGGATCGCCGCTAGATTGGCGGTCATAACGGCGGTCCTATTTCTTCTTGTACATTTGCAGCATGCGCTGGGTCACGGTAAAACCGCCGAATATATTGACGGCCGCCAATCCGACGGCAATGCCACCAAGAACCTTAGCCAACCCACCCTCCATCGGCGCGGCGGCGAGTAGCGCGCCAACGATGATGACACTGGAAATCGCGTTGGTGACCGACATCAACGGCGTATGCAGCGCAGGGGTCACACTCCACACCACGTAATAACCGACAAATACCGCCAGCACGAACACCGTTACCGCAATGACCAGCGGATGAATTTCCAACATAACTTCCATACTAAAGTGCCCCTATGTACCACTGACTTCTCATAGGGCGCACTAGGCTTTCAGGTCGGTCAAGGCGGCGTGAACCACGGAACCGTCCCGCGTCAATAACGCGCCCTTAATGACTTCATCGTCCCAGTCAATCTTGATGCCACCGGTTTCGCCGTCGATCATCGGGGAGATAAAATTGTAGAGATTGCGGGCATAAAGCGAACTAGTATCGCCGGGCACACGCGCCGGGTAATTTGCGTAGCCAATGATAGTAACGCCATATTTTACCACCACCGCGTCACGCTCACTCAATTCGCAATTGCCACCGGTTTCGGTCGCCAAATCGACGATCACTGAACCGGCTTGCATATCCTTGACCATCGCTTCAGTAATCAGCACAGGTGCAGCTTTGCCTGGAATTTGCGCTGTAGTGATACAAATATCCTGTTTCTTTAGCGTCTGATGAACGAGTTCCGCCTGCTGGCCCAGGTAATCCGCACTCATTTCACGCGCGTACCCCCCTGCCGTCTCGGCGTTAGCGCTTTCGGAGTTTTTGATCTCAAGAAACGTCGCGCCGAGGCTCTCGACCTGCTCTTTTACCGCCGGGCGTACATCAATTGCGCTAACGATAGCACCGAGGCGATGCGCCGTGGCGATCGCCTGGAGCCCGGCCACACCCGCGCCCAAAACCAGCACGCGGGCCGGCACGATGGTGCCCGCGGCCGTCATCATCATCGGTAAAATTTTGCCATAAGTTTCTGCTGCATCAATCACAGCCTTGTAGCCTGAAATATTGCTCTGAGACGAAAGCACATCCATGCTTTGAGCACGACTAATGCGCGGTATCAATTCCATGGAGAAGCTGGTCAAACCATGCTTGGCATATGCCTCGGCCTGATCTTGGCGATACAGTGGATTGAGAAGACCAATGAGAATGGCGTCAGGCTTCATCATAGCCAGTTCGTCCACCAAGCCGTTGCCGTTACAGCACGGCCCACCGACCTTGAATATCATGTCTGCCTCAGCGTAGAGAGAGGCCGCGTCGGGAACGATTCGAGCGCCAGCTTCCTTCAGCATGTCGTCGGATATCGAGGCCGCTTCACCAGCTCCCGATTGGATGATCATTTCGACACCGAGCGCGGTAAACTTTTTGACTGAGTCCGGCGAGGCCGCAACGCGGGTTTCGCCGGGGAGAATCTCTTTCGGAACCCCGATCTTCATAAGTTTTCCTTGCTCAAATTCCGCTTGTGATTCGGAACCCCAGAGGTAAAACGCCGCACTGAATACCGCGCCATGTGTGGTTTGCCAAGACCAGTGTGTTACTTCGTCACGGTCTTGTTACGAACGTTGAGTGCAACGTGCCAAATTGGCCGGCTTCAGGCAGCTTCAGGGACGCCGATTTGCTTCAGTATTTCCCGCTGCCCGAACCGTCGATCAAGCGCACGCGGTCATCCGTCAGTGGGCCATAGATGTATTTGGCCCAGATCAAAAGTGCATTGACTATCTCTGAACACAAGCCGATGAAGCCCTAACTTTCAAAGCCGTGCAACAATTGCGCGCGGTCATCCAGACCAAGGGCAGGGTGAACTTGGCCGAGCGAAGCCGCCGCTGCTGCATCCTGCTTAAACGCCTAGAAGCGCTGGCGCTAGTCGGCGCCGAGTTCGCTCTGCATACGGCGCTTGATAAAGGCCCAGCCCATCGCCGGTGCTTCCAACTGAAGCAACGGCAGCTCCTCAATATATGCGTCGGGCAGGCCGTCTAGAATGGTGGCACGCAATTTCCCTACTTTCATAAGCGGTCCCTTGAGCCCACCCAACGCCCGGCTCAGTTGCCCCGCGTTGCGCGCCGAGTCAGATGGCATGCCGAGATAGCGCTGGCCCGCCAGCTGGATCGCCAACCCGTCCACCGAGTTTCCAACCCGAGCGTAGCGCCGCATACGCCCGCTCAACCGGTTATTTTCACCGTCCTTAACTGCCACTGGTCTTGATTGCCATGATCGCGTGGGTCTAGAACTCGGCCTCCAATTGATCGACGAAGCCAGAGACGATGTCGAGGCCGCGCAACCAAAAGTCTGGCTTGCCGGCATAGAGGCCAAAGGGCGCCAACAATTCCTTGTGGCGGAGTGTGCCGCCAGCACTCAGCATGGCCAGGTATTTTTCTTCAAATCCGTCACCTGCATCCTGATAAACAGCATAGAGTGCGTTCACTAAGCAATCGCCGAAAGCGTAGGCGTAAACATAGAACGGCGAATGGATAAAATGTGGGATATAGGCCCAGAAGTGGCGATACTCGTCATCGAAATGCAGCGCCGGGCCAAGGCTTTCGCTTTGGGTCGAGAGCCATATGTCCCCAAGACGCTCGGGGGTTAACTCGCCGATGCGGCGCTGTTCATGTACCTGGCGTTCGAATTCGCAAAATGCCACCTGGCGCACAACCGTATTTAGCATGTCCTCAACTTTGCCGGCCAGCATCACGCGCCGGCGCGATGGCGAGCGTTCTGCTTGTAGGAGGGCGCGGAAGGTCAATTGCTCACCGAACACCGAAGCAGTCTCAGCCAGCGTCAAAGGCGTATCCGCCATTAGCGCGCCCTGCGGAGCGGCCAATACTTGATGCACACCGTGCCCGAGTTCATGCGCCAATGTCATCACGTCGCGCGTCTTTCCCTGGTAATTGAGCAGCAGATAAGGGTGCGCACTCGGTACCGTCGGGTGGGCAAAGGCGCCCGGCGCCTTGCCCGGCGCTGCCGGCGCATCAATCCACGCATTGTCAAAAAACTGCCGGCCGACATCAGCCAATTGTGGCGAAAAGGCGTGATAGGCAGAGATCACCAATTCGACCGCCTCGGGCCATGGAATGGTACGGTCATCATCCTCAGGTAAAGGCGCATTGCGGTCCCAATAATTCAGCTTTTCACCGCCGAGCCAGTGCGCCTTGAGATCGTAATAGCGATGTGACAGGCGCGGATAGGATTGCTTGACCGCCTCGACCAGCGCATCGACCACCTGATCTTCAACATGATTGCTCAGATTGCGTTCGGAAATCGGGCGGTCGAATTTGCGCCATTTATCTTCGGTCTCTTTATCCTTGGCCAAGGTATTGGTGATCAGAGAAAAGGTGCGGATATTTTGGCTGAACACCTTGCCGAAGGATTTAGCTGCGGCGCGACGGCGGCCCTCGTCAGGGTCGGAGAGCAGGTTGAGCACCTCAGTGCTAGTTAAGTCGTCGCCCAAAACAGGAAAGCGGAGCGCTGCAACCGTTTCGTCAAACAGCCGCATCCAAGAGGAGCGCCCTGACACCTGTTTTTCATGCAGCAGGCGCTCCAAATCATCGGAGAGCTGGTGCGGACGGTATGCACGCACATCGCGCAGCCAAGAGCGATAATAGCTAAGCGGAGCAGCATCCAAGCGTGAGTTTAGTTTGTCATCGTCAATACGGTTTAGCTCCAGTGTGAGAAACAGCAAATCGCTGGAAATTTCGGTTGCCGCTTCCGACATATTCTGGAAAAACTGCGCTGTATCCGGGTCCTCCATGTTGGTGCAGTAGCGCAAATAGGCGTAGCTCGTCAGGCGACCGAGAATTTCCTGAACCGTCTCATAATCAGCAATCAGTTGACCCAGCACCGCGCCGTCGAGCGATGCTATATTTCCGGCGTGGCTCTCGCTCAGAGAGCGCGCTCGATCCCGAGCGTCGGCGATGTCGCTTTGGAGTTCTTTGCATTCTGGACCGGTATAAAGATCGCTCAAATTCCAGCGAGGCAATTCGCCGAGCTCTGCCACTGTTGTGCCTTGTGCTTCGCCCTGTTGGTTCATATCAACGTTCCTGCGCCATAGGTGAATTCGGATCATAGCGGGCCAGAGGCCTGCTCGGCAAAGCGTGTCTATCCAAATTTATCGTGCCGCTTGGTGTGCACGTCATTCTCGCATTATCATGTGACAAATCAGAAAGCCAGAGAGGGACTTTGGAGTGACCTACGACACGTGGAATAGCCTACCCAGCATGTTTTTCGAAATTGCCGAGCAAGGCGGCAAAGGTGATTTCATGTGGGTAAAGGTGGCCGGAAGATACGCGCCACTTTCCTGGCGCGACACCGCCCGACAAGTTCGCGAAATGGCCAAAGGCATAGCAGCACTCGGGGTCAAGACTGGTGACCGAGTCGTGATCGCGGCAGAAAACCGTCCGGAGTGGGTGATCGCTGACCTCGCAATCATGGCACTCGGCGCGATCAGCGTGCCAGCCTATACCACCAATACAACGAGCGACTACCGCCATGTACTTGCCGATTGCGGCGCCAAAGGCGCCATCGTCTCGACGCAGACCCTCGCCGCTCGTCTATTGCCTGCAGCCTCCGAGACGACCGCGACTGAGTTTATTGTCAGCATGGAAGCAACTGCGTCCGGCGCCTCCGATATTGCACTCTATGAATGGACAGCGGTCATGGCGATGGGTGCGGCGTCGGAGCATGACCTGGAGCCCAGTCTGCAACAGCTGACACGCGGCGACGTCGCCTGCTTGATTTATACCTCTGGCACCGGTGGTAATCCCAAAGGCGTCATGCTGAGCCACGGCGCAATCTTAATCAATTGTCACTCGGCGTGCGAATTACTGCGTCTTTTAGGCCTCGGCGATGAAGTCTTTCTCTCCTTCCTGCCGCTCAGCCATGCGTATGAACATACCGCCGGGCTTTATTTTCCGATCTCGATCAAAGCGCAAATCTATTACGCCGAGAGCATCGAAACGCTGAGTGCCAATCTCACGGAGGCGCGACCCACGATCATGGTCAGCGTGCCGCGGCTCTATGAAGTTATGCACCGGCGGATTCTGCTTGGACTCAAGCGCCAAAGCGCACTCAAGCAATCGCTGTTTGCAAAGGCGGTGGCGCTGGGGCGCAAAGACTACGAAAAACCGGGCAGCCTCGGAGCCTTGCAGGGTATGCTCAACCGGGTGCTAGAACGTCTGGTGCGCGATAAAGTGCGCGCGCGTTTTGGCGGGCGCCTGAAAGCGATGGTTTCGGGCGGCGCGCCGCTTAACCCGGAGGTCGGTATTTTCTTCACTGCTCTGGGCGTCCGGCTGTTGCAGGGCTATGGCCAGACCGAAGCGGCACCGGTCATCAGTTGCAATCCCCCCCACAAGGTCAAACTGCACACGGTGGGCCCGGCGCTCGAGCGGGTTGAAGTCAAGATTGCCAAAGACGGTGAGATTTTGGCGCGTGGCGAGATGGTCATGAACGGCTATTGGAACGATGAAACCAGCACCAACGCCGTGTTGCGCGACGGCTGGCTGCATACTGGCGATATTGGCCACCTCGACGCCGACGGCTATATCCAAATCACCGACCGCAAGAAGGATATCATTGTTCTGTCAGGCGGCGATAATTTATCGCCGCAGCGGGTCGAGGGCGCACTGACGTTACAGCCGGAAATTGGTCAAGCCATGGTCTATGGTGACAAACATGCCCATCTCGTGGTGCTGTTGGTGCCAGATGAGGATTTTTTGCGCGATTGGCAGCGCGAACGCGGCACCGAGGACGGTCTTGACGCGCTCGCTGGCGACCCCGATTTCATGAAGGCTCTCGGCGACGCAGTAGACCGCGCCAACAGCGATCTCTCGCCCACCGAGCGCGTCAAACGCCATATGCTGGCGGCGGCGCCGTTCACGGTCGACAACGAATTGATGACGCCAACATTGAAAGTGCGGCGGCACAAAATTTTGGAATTATACCGCGTCGCGCTGGAGGCGCTGTACTGAACAATTTTTGCTATGTGGCGCTGCCGGCGCTCAGACGGCGTCGAGCGGGAGCGCCGTTTCGTTTTTGACCGGGGTCAGAAGGAAGTTCGTCTGAGTGCTGGAAATGCCCGGTAGGCACAAGATGTGATCACACATCAAGCGCTCATAATCACCAATATCCGCGGTGACCACTTTAAGTAAAAAATCGGCTTTGCCGGTCACCGGCCAACATTCAAGAATTTCTGGGCACTCGGAGATCGCCGCTTTGAACACTTCCTGCGCCTCCTCGACATTGCGCTCCAGGGTGACGTTGATTAAGCAGGCAATACTAAGTCCGACCTGCTTAGAATCGATCACCGCGCCGTAGTGCCGGATGACGCCATCGGCTTCAAGCCGTTTGACGCGGCGCAAACAAGGAGATGGTGAAAGGCCGATACGCTCGGCAAGCGCTACATTGGTGAGGCGCGCGTCGATTTGCAGCTCCCTCAGGATGCGCCGATCAATCTTATCAATAGTCATATTTAGCATATTATTATTAATAATAATCAAATCACACCATAATTAGCTAAAATTTTAGGAATTTTTGCAATGGCTTTGCAATGATTAGCGCCGCCGTCCTGGGATAGTATAGTGGGCCCTGCGACGCACTGGATGGTGATCGGCGGCGCAGCGTTCGAAGGGCCTAATGCAGGATCACCATATGTATATTTGCGAGGCGCCCATGAAACTCGCCGAGGTTTCTCTCGACGACAAATATTCAGCCAAAAGCGGTCAGGTATTTCTAACCGGCACCCAGGCGCTGGTGCGCCTGCCGATGATGCAGTATCGGCGCGATGCTAGCGCCGGGCTCGATACGGCGTGCTATATTTCCGGCTATCGCGGCTCGCCACTCGGTAACTTTGACAAGGCATTGTGGCAGGCAAAGCAATTTCTTGAGCGCCAGAACATCCATTTCCAGCCCGGGATCAACGAAGATTTAGCAGCGACAGCGCTGTGGGGCACGCAACAGATCAACTTGCTTGGGGATGGCAACAAAGACGGTGTATTCGGTATTTGGTACGGCAAGGGCCCAGGCGTTGATCGCTCCATAGACGTTTTTAAGCACGCCAACAATGCCGGCACCGCGCCGAATGGTGGCATCCTCGCCTTCGCCGGCGACGACCACGTATGTGCTTCCTCAACCACGGCGCACCAAAGCGAATATAATTTCTCGGCCGCCATGATGCCGGTGCTTAATCCATCGAGCGTGCAGGAAATCATCGACCTCGGGCTTTATGGTTGGGCACTGTCACGCTACTCGGGCCTATGGGTTGGGTTTATCTGTATCGCCGAGACGATAGATTCCTCGGCCATCGTTTCTGTCGATCCTGAGCGTATTAATCCGGTGATTCCGGAGCATCATGTGCTGCCTGAGGGCGGCCTCAATATCTGCTGGCCCGACACGGCCCTCGACCAGGAAGCGCGCCTGCATGAACATAAGCTCGACGCGGCACGTGCCTTTGTACGCGCCAATAAGCTCGACCGTGTGATCACCGACGGCCCTGCGCGCCGCGTCGGCATCGTCACCGCTGGTAAGGCCTATCTCGATGTGCGCCAAGCACTCGACGATCTCGGTCTTGACCTCGACCAGGCCAAACGCCTGGGTCTCTCGCTCTACAAGCCGGCGATGACCTGGCCGCTCGAACCGGAGGGCATCAGCGAATTCGCGCGGGGGCTCGATGAAATTCTCGTGGTCGAGGAAAAACGCGGATTGATCGAGGATCAGCTCAAGGAAATTATCTATAATGTCGACGCGGGGTCACGCCCGCGGGTGCATGGCAAACGAGATGCCGATGGCAGTTGGTTGCTGCGCTCTGCCAATGAACTGGATGCCGGACTGGTGGTCGACGCGATGGCACGCCGGTTTGGCGATCTTGAGGGCTTCGAAGCGGTGCGAGCGCGCGCAAATCACCTCACCCAGCAGGCCGAATCCCTGGCCCAAGTCGAGCAGGCTAAGATCGTCCGCATTCCTTATTTTTGCTCAGGCTGTCCGCACAATTCATCGACCAAGGTACCGGAAGGCAGCCGTGCGCTGGCCGGCATCGGCTGCCATTACATGGCTCAATGGATGGAGCGCGACACTGCGACTTTTACACATATGGGCGGTGAAGGCGCTAACTGGGTCGGTCAGGCGCCATTCAGTAAGGCCGACCATGTGTTTCAAAATATTGGCGATGGTACTTATTTTCATTCCGGCTCGCTTGCCGTCCGCGCAGCTGTCGCCGCCGGCGTCAACATCACTTTCAAGGTTCTTTACAATGATGCCGTGGCGATGACGGGCGGCCAGCCGATGGACGGGCCGTTGTCGGTACCCCGGGTGACGCAACAGTTGCGCGCCGAAGGCGTGAGCAAGATCGCCGTGGTGACAGATGACCCGCTGAAATACCCGCTAAACACCGATTTCGCTTCCGGTGTCACGGTGCATCACCGGGACGAACTCGACCGGGTGCAGCGCGACATCCGCCATTGGGAAGGCGTCTCGGCGATCGTCTATGACCAGATGTGCGCTACTGAGAAGCGACGGCGGCGCAAACGCAGCCTGTTGGAAGACCCAGACTTGCGTGTAATCATCAATCCGGATGTGTGCGAGGGCTGCGGCGATTGCGGCGCAGCCTCGAACTGTCTTTCGGTCACGCCGATCGAGACAGAGTTCGGACGCAAGCGCAAGATCGATCAATCCTCATGTAACAAGGACTATAGCTGCGTCAACGGCTTCTGCCCGAGCTTCGTCATGGTCAAGGGCGGAAAATTGCGCAAGCGCCAACCCACAGGCGCCGGAGACGCGCTGTTTGCCGCTCTGCCAGAGCCCAAGATTCCCTCCTGCGAGACGCCCTACGGCATTATCATCACCGGCGTCGGCGGCACCGGCATCGTTACCCTTGGCGCCCTCCTCGGTATGGCAGCACGCCTCGAGGGCAAGGCCGGCACGGTGCTGGATAAAGCCGGGCTAGCGCAAAAATACGGCGCCGTCATTAGCCATGTCCGCATCGCCAAAGAGCCCGATGACCTGCATGCCGTGCGCATCGGCAACGGCGGCGCCAACTTGATGCTCGGCTGTGATATGGTGGTGGCGGCCGGCAATGAGGCACGCGCCTGCCTGATGCCGGACAGCGGCCACGCCATCGTTAACAGCAACGAGGCGCCAACCGGTGATTTCACGCGCGACCCCGATCTGCAATTCCCCGGCACCGAATTGCAGCGGGTTATCGCCGAGAGCGCGAGTGCCGCTGATTTCGTTGACGCCACGCGGCTCGGCTCGGCGCTGATTGGCGACGCCATCGCCGCCAATTTGTTCCTGCTCGGTTTCGCCTATCAGAAGGGCCTCATCCCGCTCGGCCACGAAGCCATCGAACAGGCAGTCGCGCTGAACGGCATCTCGGTTGACAGCAATCACCGGGCGTTCCGCTGGGGACGCGCCGCAGCGGTGGATTTGGCTGCGGTCACGACCGAGGCCGGGATCGCGCCAGCCCAAGACACCAATCCTCAGGCAAACACGATCGATGCGCTTATCCAGCGCCGGGCCCACGATCTCACCGCCTATCAGAACGCCGCATATGCGCTACGTTACCGTGAGTTCATGGCACATGTGCGAATGGTCGAAGGTCAGCGCACGCCAGGCCAGGAAGCGTTGAGCGATGGTGTTGCCCGCGCTTACCACAAATTACTCGCCTATAAGGATGAATATGAGGTGGCGCGACTCTACACCGATGGCCGCTTCCGAAAGCAGATCCGCGAGGCCTTCGAAGGCAATTATTCGCTGCATTACAGCCTAGCACCGCCGCTCCTCGCGGCGCGCGACTCCGATAGTGGTAAGCTTAAGAAGCGCCTCTACGGTCCATGGATAATGAGCGCCTACCGCGTCCTGGCAAAATTAAAATTCCTGCGTGGCACAGCGCTCGACATTTTCGGCTATTCGGCGGAGCGCCGCGACGAGCGCCACCAAATCGACGCCTATGAGGCAACCGTGCGTGAATTGCTCGGCAGTCTCTCACGCGATAATCATGCCCTGGCGGTGGAAATCGCCCGCCTTCCCCTGAAGATGCGAGGCTTTGGCCACGTCAAACAGGCCAATGTCGACGCCGCCAATGCGCGCAGCACAGAGTTAATGAATTATTGGCGTAACCCACAAAGCCAAGCCAGCGCGGCGGAATAAACATAATGGGATGAAAGAACATGAGTGGAAACGGAACGGCAGTAATCGTCGGCGTGGGACCGGGCTTGGGCGCGGCACTATGCCGGCGTTTTGCCCGCGAAGGTATGAACGTCGCCGCTGCCGCGCGCGATGCGGCGAAGACTGAAAAGATCGTCGCCGAAGTCAACGCCGAAGGCGGCGGAGAAGCGCGTAGCTTTTCCATCGACACCACCGACGAGACGGCAGTAGAAAAATTATTCAACGACGTTTGCGGCGATTGGGGCGTACCAAATGCCGCTATCTATAATGCCGGCGCTTTCATGAAATCCAGTATCCTTGAAGCGCAGGCGGCGGATTTCAAACGCTGCTGGGAAGCCAACTGCTATGGCGGATTCCTCGTCGGACGCGCCGCCGCTAAACGCATGACACCGCGCGGCTCAGGCTCCATTCTGTTCACCGGCGCCACAGCGAGCAAACGCGGCAGCGCGCAGTTCTTCAACCTCTCAGTCGGCAAGTTTGGCCTGCTCGCTCTCGCCCAGGCGATGGCGCGCGAGTTGGGGCCGCAGGGTATTCATGTCGCCCATGTGATTATCGATGGCCAGATCAATGCCGGGCGGCATGCCCGTCTGGCGGCTGAACGCCCGCCCGACGCATTGCTGGAACCCGACCATATCGCTGAGACCTATTGGCAATTACACACACAACACCGCAGCAGTTGGGCCTTCGACGCCGACCTCCGCCCCTGGGTAGAGAAATTTTAAGCGGACGATCTCGCGCGGGCTGGCATGGTCATTTCTAAAATTGTGTCGGCACTGGAATGCACAAAGAATTTCAGTAAGCACGCCGCAGTCACGGCTGTGGACGCAATAACCGCAATCATCAGAGGCTAATTGGGCCTGAAGACCCCAGATTTGGCAGATCTAATTTAGCTTCCTAATTCACTATTACCGCTTTGCAACCAAAAGCAGCCGTCAATCAGAATTTCTCAGAACTACCTCTAGTAGCCGAGGCTGTTGAAGAATTCGGTCGAGCTAGGAACCCTGGTCTGATTCCCTAAATCCGGTATTCGATTCGCAGGAACGGCAAAGATGGGCCAAGAAACTGGCCGACAGACCCAACTATTCTATGAGTTTAATCTCGATGAACGGGTACCCTCCGGTCGTATAATTTACCCGTCCAGCGTGGTTTTTGACCTAAGTTGGCTTCCTAGCGAACGGAGTTAGGAACAGATATGTTCTCCGAACAATCGTTTCAGACTTCTAGCCTTTGCTGGGGCTGTGTCTCGACGAAAGACCGGCGGCCCGCATAGGCGTCGGCCCAGGCCGCCAGACGCGGCCGACCTTCTCGCCATCGCAGGCCCGGATACCACTCCTCCAATAACAGACCGCAGGCCAGAGTGAGTTGCGGCATATTTAGGGCACCCTGGAGGAGCGGGTGATCTATCTCGCCTTCCCAAAAATCAGCAAGCCGCTCCAGGCGCTGGCGCTCATGCTCGATGATTTTGGCCGAACGGTCTTCCGGCGCGCGACGCAGTTCGCGGAGCCAGACGGACGCACCATCCATCAGGCTCCGCGCATACTCCTCCAACCGACGATACGCGATCCCAATATCACCGTCGGGTGTACCCAACATTGGTGCGCCGTTGAGACGGTCGAGAAAATAGCATACTGGTTGCGAGCCCTCGATCCCGACCCCGTTATCATACGCCAGGTAAGGCACCCGCCCGGACGGGTTGATCTTGTAGTAAGGACTGTTCGACATCCGGGTCACAGCCATTATTTCCTCGACCCGTTCTTCCAGTTGTTGTTCCCGGCGCACCACCCGGGCCATGCGGGCAAAGGGCGAAAAATCTGTGACGTAGAGCAACATAGGCTTGGTCTCGTGCTGTTGAGGGGCCGGCGCTTCAGATTGCGTTGGCGAGAAGTATCGCTACCACCAGAGATCAATCATAAATTGCCACGCACCGCACCTCGATACTCCAGCGGTCGGGCGCATCAGGTGGTGTAGCAGGGTCCTCGAACGCCGTATGGAAGCTGAAGGTAGAGGGTAAGCCTTCCTTGGCGACATCGCCGTTCGCGCCATTAGTGCGGGCAAGCTCGCCAGCCGAATCCCACTGTTTGATCAGCACAGCTTCGTCTCGGGTTAGAGCAGACCAGAAGTACCACTTGTGGCGGTCGGCATGCTTTGAAAAATAGTTTTCGCCTATGCGGTCGCAATAATGGATCTCGAAGACAACGAGGTCCTCGGGCGCCACACTCGTCGCATCACAAAGGCCAAGCGGATGGGTGGCGACCGGCTCCTCGGCGATATTGCGCCACACATTTATAATAGCGTAACGCCCGCCTGCCAGCACAGTCTCAACCTCGGCTTCGTCAAGCAACGCCTCTTCTTTGGACAGCGCCGTGCGCAACGTGTCATTCGCGCCGGGCGGACGCGCCAGATCGCGCAACCGTTGGGGCGCGCTCGTCAGCGTGTAGTCACCATGGACCACGCGCGCAGGTCCCTGCACCTGCTGCCCGCCTTGGATACGGCGCTTGCTGTTCTTGCCGGCAGCCGAGCGCACATTATGATCAAAGGCAGCGACGACCCGCGCACCCGTTGCCACTTGCACAAGCGCGGCACATTCCGGGTAATAGCCACGCACAACATCTTCGTGGTCGATAAAGTCGATTCTGGCGTCCGCCACGTGACTGGTATGAAATTCGAATCCCTGAATTGCGAGGCTCGGCTGTTTTGTCGCCGCCAGTTCCCGCGCATCGACCACGGGCATGCACCGGGCCACCAAATCTGCGCCAATCCACGGGACGTCGCTGCCGTCCTTGTCACGCCGAGTGAGGACCTTACCGTTTTTATAAAGCGAATGCTGAGTTGACGCGCTCAGATAGGGAATCGTAGCGATCCGGACTGCACTTATCGCCGCGTCTGCTGTGGAGGCCATGATGCTCGTCCTTACCTGTCGTGCTTGTCGACAATACATCGTGAACCACCGAGGGTGAAGCCGCCTGCGGTAGGAAAAACTAAGCGCCGTTGACGGTCTGCGTCAAGAATGGCCAACAGGGCCGCCGCTCAAGCAGAAATGCAGAATCCAGCAGTCCCAGCATAGAACCTACCAGCTTTGCCTGCGACCTGATACGTTTCCACCGTTCGTATATGCGCCATGAGTTTGTTCCAAGGCCCACGCATCAGTATCGGCTATGGCTTTGGTAAGGGGACTTAATATCCGCTATGATAGAATTCAGCCTGTTCAACCTAATGGGATTCCGCGCCCGCAAAACGGCGGTTGGTGACATACTCGCCGATACAGTGGCGCTGGTTAGGCATGCCGAGGAGCGGGGCTTCGATGCCGCGTGGTTCGCCGAGCACCATTTCTCGAATTACTGCATTTGCCCGTCGCCGCTGATGATGGTGAGCTATTGCGCCGGCATCACGTCTCGCATCCAGCTTGGCCCCGCCGTTATCGTGGTGCCACTCTATCAGCGGGTACGCCTGCTGGAAGAAATTGGCATGGCCGCGGGGTTGTGTGATGGCCGGCTCCAACTCGGTATCGGCAGCGGTTATCAGCCCTTTGAATTTGACCGTTTTGGCATCGATTTGGACCAGTCAAAAAATGAGCTAGACGAGTTCATCCAACTCATGGATGAGGCCTATGCCTCGGATACCTTCACCTTCGACGGGCGCTTCACCAGCTTACCTGAGACCGGCATTTCGACCCGTCCACCTGAGATGCCCCCCATCTGGATTGCCGGTGATTCGGAAGCTACCCATCGCCTTGCCGCCCGGCGCGGTTACACCCCCATCATCACCGGTCGGGGATCAGGCCCAGACTATCTTGGCGAGATGCGGGCACTCATTGATTCGTCATACGTAGCCGAGGGATTTTCGGCTGCCGACCACCCACTCGGCATCCTGCGCTTCGCCTGCGTGACAGAATCGGCCTCGGAAACGAGGGCTTATTTAGAAAACGTGCGCTATCAACTGCGTCTTGCTGGAGCGCTCCGCAACCGCAGCGAGGCAATGTCGCAGGGCATGATGGTCGAGGCCTCGATTCCCGGCGAGCCAAGCCTCGAGGAATTGGAAAAAAACCTGCCGGTCGGCGATGCGGAAAGAGTTGCCGAGCGGCTCCATGCCGATATCAAAGCCGCAGGCGCCAGCCATGTGATGCTAAATATTCAGGCGGGCGCCTCGACCATGGCGCAAGCGCGACGAACCATCGACGCCTTTTCCAGCGATATTCGCCCGGCGATAGATCGCGCTCTGAACTGATTACCGCGCCGTAGTGCCACCATCGACCGGAACGATGGCACCCGTAACGAAGGCGGCGGCCTCCGAGGCGAGAAACATAACGAGGGCGGCAACATCCTCGGGCTCACCTATTCGCCCGATGGGGATGTGCTGCTTCAGTCTTTCACGAATTTCTACCGATGAAACCTCCTTCACCGCTAGGCCCGCATCCATCATCGGCGTATCGATATCACCCGGACAAACGGCGTTAACGCGGATATTGTCGCGAGCATGGTCTAGCGCCAGAACCTTGGTAAACATCACCAAGGCTCCCTTCGTCGCACTATAGGCGGCAAGGTTTTCGTAGCCGATCAAACCACATTCCGAGGACATATTGATAATTGCCCCGCCTCCCTGTTGTTTCATATGGCCGATGGCGGCGCGCGAAAGGTAAAAAACGGAACTCAGATTTGTATTAAGCAGCGTTTGCCAGGCCGCATCTGTATGGCTCTCAATCTTGCCATGCATGACGATGCCTGCATTGTTGAAAAGGATATCGAGGCCACCCAAACGGGCGACGGTATTCTCAACCAAGCTATGGCAAAATTTGGCTTCCGCTAGGTCTCCGGTAATCAGCTCTGCGGTCCCACCCAGGGCATCAATCTCGGCCAACACGACTTCGCCCCGCAAGCGGTCCCGCCCCGAGACCATCACGCGTGCGCCATGCGCTGCGAACGCTTTAGCCGCACCTGCGCCGATGCCCGAGGTGGCGCCCGTGACGAGAACGACTTTCCCAGCGAACGCGCTGGGAGAAAATGTTTTTGCGACCATTATTAACCTCTTCACACTGTTAGCAGTTCGACAACCGAGAATAGGAAAATTCCGTTTGCAAGCCTATGAGCCGAGGGATTGCCGCTACCGCATAGCCGGAAGATTATTAATTATGCACCATGCTTAGGCGTTTTAGAACCGCTTCACGTCGCGCAACATAAATGCCACTAGCCACGATGATTGAGGCACCGACCCAGGTCCATAAGTCTGGAAGTTCGGCGAAGATCACATATCCAAAAAATGCAGCACCGATTAGCTGGCCATAGTCAAAGGGTGCTACGAGCGAGGCTTCACCACTTTCAAAAGCCTTAATTAAGGCAAAATGGGCTAATGCACCGGCGACACCGATGCCGACGAAAACGAGTAGGTCAATTACGTGCGCCGGCGTGATCCAGAAGAAAGGCACCCCGATCGTCGAAACAATAAAAGCAACCACCATCGTGTAAGACGCTGTGGTTCGCGGATCATCGCGCCCTGCAAGGCGGCGAGTTTGGATTTGGAAGAGCGCGTAGAGAACCGTAGCGACAACCACTAATATCGCGGACCAATGCACATCTCCACCGGGTCGAATGATGATCAGCGCACCCATGAGACCGATCGCCACCGCGAGCCAGCGGCGCGGGCCGACGCGCTCTCCAAGCAGAGGAACCGAGAGAGCGACCAGCACCAGCGGTGCCATGAGGCCTATCGACGTGGCGGTCGTAATCGGCAGCCAGGCTAGCGCCAACCAATAGGTCGCTACGGCAACAAGTTGGACCAAAGAGCGGGTGAGTTGTCCACCGAGATCGGTCGTGGTGAAGAGACGCACCATCCCTCGGCGTGGCACAAAGACGGCGAGGAGAAGGGCCATGTGGACTGCGCTCCTGAACCAGATGATCTGGACCAGATGATAATCAGTCGCGAGATATTTTGCCGCCGCATTGGACAAGGGAAACATCAACACGGCGGCGAAGCACATGCTGAAAATGGCGGAGAGCGGGCGCCCCGGCTGGCTCGGCTGGCTCATCGCTCAACGCACGACCCAAAACAGCCCGCTGTCGATTAGGGTTCTTGGCACCGGTACTATACCTCTCCCCTGAGCGCCCTCTACTATGCATTTCAATTTTGTCTCAACTGCGTGGCAACCAAACAGGAAGGATACATATCAGCGACTTACTGAAGCGAGCAAATTCTCTTTTGCGAACAGCTGTCGGCCCATCGATTTGGTCTCAAGAGGGTCAACGCGTTGCTCTCTCTTTGAGCCGTTACACAGCGTTGAGCGTGCTTGCAAGGTGCATCGAACGTGATCGCTTAACGATACCAATTTAGTGGCGATCTTACTCAATTATTCTGAACCGCTGATTTCTTGTGCTTCGCATTCACCAAGAAGCACCAATAAGAACGGCCATATTATTAGCCCAATGGTAAATCTACCTATGGCGCCCCTGACCTGAAAGATCGCAGAAAGTGATGACTACTGAGAGGCAACTGTTATCGTATGCGGGAACTTTTCCGCTTTCCGCTAAAACGAAATAGCTCAACCATTAGGTTACAAGAAAACGATGATTCTTAGCCCCAATTCGACAAATTCATTCAACGTTGATGACTTTTATGTGGTTGCAACTGAGCCCGGCAATGTTAAGCAAGACATACCCATTTGGGCCAGTAAACGTCCTGGCGCGATCAAGTTCGACAGCACATCCAGCCATGCGGTCGAGCGGGTAAAAATTCCGGAAGTCCCAGGGGCATGGCAACTGCTTGATGTCCTCAGCGTTGATGAGTGTGATCGCTTAGTCGAACTCAGTGAAGCTCTCGGCTACCACGACGACGCGCCAGTCTCTCTGCCTCGTCGCATTCTCCACACCAATAATTTCAATTGGGTCGTGGATGAAAGCGTGGATGGCCCAATCTGGAATCGTTGCAAAGGCTTTTTTGAAGCATCCACTTACACCAGCCTGAGGCCGTGCGGGCTCAACGCGCGTTTTAGATTCTACCGGTATGTCACGGGTGATTTCTTTGCGCCGCATGCAGACGGGGTGTGGCCGGGAAGCCGCGTCGTGGACGGGCGTTTGGTCCACGATGCCTATGGTGATCGCATCAGCGAGATGACATTTTTGATCTTTCTAACGGACGGATACGAAGGAGGACGTACCCAGTTCCAAACCCAACAAAACAGTTTTACCAGCGTTACAACACCGAAGGGCGCGATCCTGTACTTCCCGCACGGCACGCACCCTCAGCATTGCATTCATGCAGGCGAGGAAGTTACTTCGGGACAGAAATACATCATCCGCACCGATGTATTATTTGGTTGAAGCTAGTCGGATAACCGCGAAGGTCCAGAATAAGAGGCAAATTCGGTGGGTTAGGCTGCCGGCTGGGCCGCCGCACGATCTGCGCCAACAGGCCGGACGAAGCGGCCGGCGCCACGGCGGCCGACAAGATTTCCGCCGCTATAGACCGGCTTGCCGCGAAGATAGGTCTTGCTGATCCGAGCGCCGAAACGCATGCCGTCATAGGGGCTCCATTTAACGTTTGAGGCCATACCTGCCGCATCAAAGGTCCAATCTTTGGGTTCGACGACGATAAAGTCCGCGTCCGCGCCCGGCACCAAGGCACCCTTTTGTGGATAGAGCCCGAAATGGCGCGCCGGGCGCTCCGCAAGAAGTGCAGCGACGCGGATCGGGCTCAGTCCACGTTCACGAACAGCACCTGTGTAGAGAGCATAAAATAGGGTTTCGAGGCCGGGAACCCCGGAGCCATTTTTGAACATATCGGGATCTGATTTGCGGCTCATCGGCCAAGCGACGTGATCCGAGGACACAAATCCGATCTCGTCGTCGATAAGTTTTTCCCACAGCGCAGCCCGTTCATCCGCCGAGCGAATTGGCGGATTTTGTTTGAGGCGGGCGCCGAGTTCAAGCACCTGGCTCTCTTCAAAGGTAAGGTACTGTACACAGGTTTCGGCGCTCGCCCGCACACCATCTTCACGGTAGCGCCGCACATGATCGAAGCCGCGCGCGAGCGAGCTGTGCACGATGTGGCAACGCACGCCGGTCACCCGAGCAATTTCGAATACGGCAACATTGGCGACCAGCTCGGCGACCGGCGGGCGGCTCGCACCGTGGCTTTCCGGTGTATTTCGCTGCTCGCTATGGAGGCGCTTGGTCAGACGCTCAACGATCGCAGGATCTTCATTGTGGAAGGCGACCGTAAGTCCGGTTTCAGCTATAACCGGAAAAATCTCAAATAGTTCGCCAGCGTCGAAGCGCGGAAAGCGCACCGGGTGGTATTCGTAGGTCGAGACCTTGAAGGCACAAGCACCGGCATCGGCCATCTCGATGATACCCTCGGCGCCAGTGCCTTTTTTCGGAGTCGCATAGAGAGCGACATCGACATAGGAAATTCTCTCCAACGTTTTGACCTTAGTCTTAAGTAGATCGACGGTGTTGACCGGCATCGGGTCGTCAAACGGCATGTCGACGATGGTTGTCACACCGCCCGCCGCCGCGGCGATTGAGGCGTCTTCCAAACCAGCGATGCCTTCTGCACTGCCGGCATGAACTTGGCCGTCGATAATGCCAGGGAAGATAAGATTGCCACGCTCATCTAGCGTCTCGCGTGCCTTCGGCGCCAAGCCGACACCGATAGCTCCTATCGCATCGCCCTGGACGGCGAGATAGCCATCCTTGAGCACGCGGTCAGGCAGGACGAGATCGCCACGGACGACAAGATCAAACACTGCTTTTCCCCTTAGTCATTGCCGGCCAAACGCACGGCAGCAGCGGCGAGTAGCTTTACACCAGCACGAAAGTCACCGAGGTCCATTGCTTCCTCAGGATTGTGGCTACCATGGGCATTACGCACCAACACCATCGCCGCCGGAATTCCAGCACGCTGAAATACCGCCGCATCGTGCCCGACGGTGGCGAATTGCCGCGTCTCGATGCCAAGCTCATGCGCCGTTTTCTCGAAGTTGTTGCGCAATCCTGGATCGAGAGTTGCCGGCGCACCGCTGACACATTCGCCGAGGTCGAACGCCACTCGACGGCGCTCTCCGATCTCGACAGCAAGGGCTTCGACCCGGTATCGGCAGGTGTCCAGAAAGGCCTCGGTCGTACCGCCAAAATTAAGGGTAAAATCGGTTCGCCCCGGAACCTTAGTCATCCCATGATAAGCGCTTTCAGTATAAAATTTTCCGGCCGTGAATACGGTATCCGGCGTGCCTGCTGCCTCCTCCGCCTGCCAGAACTCATCAAGCCGGTGGACGAGTTCGGCGACGGCAAGAACGGTGTCCTGCCGGTATGCGCGCGGCGTTGCGCCAGAATGATCGTAGCGCCCTTTGCACCGCGCATAAGGCCAACGGACGTTGCCACGAATCACCGTTGGGATCGCCACCCTGACGCCCTCGCCATCAAGGATCGGCCCCTGCTCGATATGAAGCTCAAGAAACGCCTGTGCACCGGCATTAGTGATGACTGGCGTACCTTCGCTGCGCAAGGCCGCTACATCAACGCCGACATCCGCCATGTGTTCGCCTAGTGTGCGTCCGGTATCACCGCGGCGCAGGCTATCTAGCATGTTGTGCGGCAGCGTACCAAGGGCAAGGCGACTGCCGATGAAGGGGATGCCGAACCAAATGCTTTCCTCGCCGCGGATGCCCATCGAGACAATATCGCAATTCGGCATGCAGTCGATATCACCAAGTGCAGCTTGGGCAACGAGCCCCGCGACAAACCCAGCAAGGCCATCAAAATGCCCGCCAGCCGGGACCGAATCAAGATGCGAGCCGATAAGTATGGCCGGTGCGGATGAGTCTTTTCCTGGCAGATTGCAGCACAAATTACCAGCACGGTCATACGCCGTGTCGAGCCCGATGTCGCCCGCCGCCCGAGCTAGTATCTCCGCCGTGGCTTGATCTTGTTCGCTCCAGGGAGGCCTGGTGATTCCTACCTCGTCCACGCTCACGCCCCGCACCTCATCGAACAGGGCAGCCGCCAGCGGCATGCGCCGTTCAACCGCCGCAGAGAGCGCCGATAGATCGACGCCACTCACGGCGCGAACACTTCCATGATCTCATCATAATTCCGGCTAAGCGGAATCAGGATCATTTGATCGAGGCCAGCATCCATCCACCGCTGAGCGCTGGCGAAGCATTCGTCCGGCGTGCCATATGCGATTAAATCGGCGACCATCGCATCATCGACCAACGCCATCGCGTCTTTGATGCCCCCCGGACGCGGTGGCCAGCCGCCCATCACCTGCTTGATCTCGGTCAGCCGGCCTTCGGGGAACTCCCACGCCTTGGCGAAATGCGGCTGTTGGCCGAGATATTGGGTAACCAGCCGCTTGGCGTCATAGAGCGCCTTACCGCGATCCGCATTCATGGAGATATTAACGAGCTGTATCTTCTCGATATCGTCAAGAGTGCGCCCCGTGCGTCCGGCGCCGATGGCCATGCGCTCGAGCGACCTCACGGTATAGGCCGGCGACAGAATACCGTTGATCAAAGCTCCATCCGCGATCTCGCCGGTGAGCTCCATCATTCTCGGGCCAGTCGGGCCGATGAAAATCTTGACGTCTGGCGGTACACGCGGATCACCATGGCCAAGATCAAGAGTGAGATCGCGCACCTTTACCAGTTCTCCCTCGAAGCTCACGCCTTCTTCAAGCGCCAGTAGGCGACGCAGCACGCCAATATATTCGCGCATTTGGGTGAGTGGCTTCCTGCGGTCAATGCCTTGCTTCCAGGCAAGCGGATCCCAGTAGGCGCCGAGGCCAAGGTTCATACGCCCGGGCGCGAGATTGTCGAGTGTGGAGAAGGTCACTGACATCAGAGCTGGCCCGCGCGTCCAACTGTTAACGATGCAGGTGCCGAGGCGAATACGCTCTGTGACGGCGGCCATTGCTCCGAGCACCGATACGGCATCACGCGCCAGCCTCGTCTCGGTGACCCACAGCGAATCATATCCCAATACCTCGGCCTTAACGGCCAGACGCAGTTGCTCCCGCACGCCGGGACGATCGAGAAAACCGAAACCAATTTTTTGTTTCATAGCGGGTTATCCCTTCCGCCGTTATCACAAGCGGTGTTCGCCAGCACATGAATCCCCGGTTATTATCGGGCGCTAGCTTTGTCGAGTAAGGGCTGACGGCTGAGGTCAACTTTTCGTGCAACATGGGCGCCTGAAGTGATGCGCTCATAGCGCGGCGGATTGTCAGCAGTGGTACAGCTCGGCAGGCACTTAACGACAGCGTCATAGTTCGGCTGATGAAAAAACAGCAGCGAGAGACGGCTGCTGGTTGCCTCACTGCGCGGCGGATTAACCACGCGATGAACGGTGGACCGCCAGCGATCGTTAGTCCATTCCGCCATCAAATCTCCAAGATTTACCGTGAACGTTCCTGGAATGCATGGCACGTCTGACCAGGCACCCTCCTTGCCCTGGACTTGAAGACCACCGACCGGCGTGTCAGAGGAGACGATGGTGAGACTGCCATAATCTGAGTGCGGCCCGCAGCGCAGTTGACCTTTAACCGGCGCTGTCGGTTGTGGCGGATAATAGGACGCAGTGAAATTGGTGATGTGTTTATCAATCTTGTCGGTAAAGAAAGTCTCGTCGAGGCCGAGCGCGACAGCAAATATCCGCATGAGATCACCGGCTAGACGCTCCATCTCCTTGTAGTAATTCTGCCACAGCGCGCGCATCTCAGCCGGATTGTCCGGCCACAAATTCGCCGCGAAGAAACGCCAACCATCCGGCCCGTAATGATATTCGTCATAGGCGTGATCAGACGGGCCGCTGACGAAGCACTCGCGCCAATCGGGCGCATTTTGATGTTCATCCATGCTGTAGGCTACGTCTTCGCTGCCGACGGCCATGAACCCGCGGTAGCGATCGGGTGGCATCTTGATGCGGAGTTTCTCCCAATACGGGAGGTCAAAAAAGGAGCGGGTAACGCGACGCATTGCCTCGGTCTGAGCCTCAGATACACCATGTCCCGAAATCACCAGGAAGCCGATGTTGCGGCAGGCTTCATCGACCTCGGCCGCGACGCGGGATTTAATTTCAGCACCTCCTGAAAGGAAGGGCCCAATATCGATAACCGGAACAAGAGACTCCGCCATCAACCGATCTCCATTAACCGCCACCACTCAGGACGATGCAGTGACCATCATACTGTCTCAAAGTATCCTCATCGGCACTTTCAATCATAGCCAACTCCAACTGCAGGTGAAACGGTTTCGCAATTGTTGTTCTCACGTCCGTTCCTAGAACAGCTAATTCCTCTGCCTCGTCAGCTCTCCTCGATTGCTAGCCTTGAAAGGAGCCCGCAAAATAGTGCACTTCGCTTGAGACCCCTTCTCTAAAACCTCTTTTCCCCCGGGGAGAGGCGTTTGTAATATTTTTAAAATGCGTGTTTGTCGGCTTCGGCTTTGAACTTTTCTACTTTTTCCGGTGTCGTCTCGGTCTGATATTTTTCTTTCCATTCGTCATAAGTCATGCCGTAGACCACCTCGCGCGCTGCGTCAAAAGACAACTCGACCCCGCGGTCCTTGGCCGCCGCCAAATACCATTTGGAGAGGCAATTTCGGCAAAATCCAGCCAAGTTCATGAGGTCTATATTTTGCACATCGGTACGCTTTCGCAAATATCCGGTGAGGCCGCGAAACGCCGCTGCTTCTAGTTCAATACGTGTCTGATCGTCCATATCTCTGCTCCCATTTGGATTATAATTGTGACGGTGAATTACCGTGTTGTATCGGCCTGTGAATACGTATAACAGCGCATGCGCTTCTCCCCAACCGCCAGCTTAGGCTTACCGGCGCTCGCCGTCGGTGTCCTAGTTATTTCCTTCTCTCCGGTATTGGTGCAGGTGAGCGAGGTCGGACCGAGCGCGACAGCAGTCTATCGAATGCTGTTTGCTATGCCGGCGTTGACCGCATGGATGATTTTGGAGCGGGGTTCGGAACATGTGCCGCTGCGCAAACTGAAATTGCGCGATTGGGGGTTGTTGGCGCTCGCCGGCTTGTTATTCACAGGTGACCTTGTGGCATGGCATAGCGCCATCCGCATGAGTGGCGTCGCCAATGCCACGTTTCTCGCCCATCTGTCGACACCAATCATCTCTCTAGGCGCTTGGGTTTTGTTTCGCGAGCGCCTCACCTGGGGCTTCATGGTTGGCTTGGTGCTGGCCTTGACCGGCACCGCACTCATCATGGGTGCGAGCATTCTCGAGCCCAGTGGCAATTTATTGGGGGACGGGCTCGGCCTGTTGACGGCAATCTTCTATGGCACCTATCTACTGGTCATCAAACAGCTACGCGACAGTCTGCCGAGCGGCTTGATTATGGCCGTCAGCAGCGCTTTTAGTCTGATCGGTCTGATCGTCGCAGCGCTGGTGATGGATGAGGGATTATTGCCGTTTACGCTATTAGGTTGGGGGACGCTGGTCGCGATCGGATTGCTAATTCACAGCGGTGGCCAGGGATTAATTACTGTTGCTTTCCGCCATCTCAAGGCATCCTTTGCGTCGGTGGCGCTGCTCGCCACGCCGGTTCTCGCAGCCCTGTTCGGCTGGCTTTTTTTGGGTGAAACACTGACGCTGCTGCAGACCCTGGGCTGCGCTGCGGTCCTCGCCGGCATCGCTCTCTCACAACGCCTCGGCGCGACCAAAAAATGATGCGGAAACGCGGGATAGTGCGCGTTCCCGCAGTGGCCGCCGCGCCCTGGCTATTTTGGCTGGCGGCGGCAGGGCTGTTTGCCTATGGCCATCTCACCCGGGTCGCGCCGGGCGGCATGGTCGATGCGTTGATGCGCGATTTCGCTGTTGGCGCTGCGGCGCTCGGCAACATCTCGGCGATGTATTGGTACGCCTATTCAATATTTCAGATTCCTGGCGGCTTCCTACTCGACCGTTTCGGCCCGACTCGGATTATTGCCATCAGCGCCACCCTCTGCGTTGGTGGCGGGTTGTTGTTCGCCTATGCACCGAGCGTCGAGGCGGCCAATGCCGGGCGCTTCATCACCGGTGCGGGTGGCGCGGCGCTCTACGCCTGTTGTATCAAGATCGCCCACGCATCATTCGATTCTAAACGCTTTGCGCTCCTCGGCGGAGCTACCATTTTAATCGGCATGTTTGGCGCAGCGCTCGGACAAGCACCGATTGCGGTGCTCATCGAGATTAATGGCTGGCGACCGGTGATGTTCTGGGTAGCACTCGCGGCTCTGCCGCTCGGCGCATTCGTCTTTCTCGGCCGCCGCAGCCCGCAGACGGAGGCCGGGCAGGCGGTGCATTCGCGCGAACTCTTCGGGCTCATGCGCGATGTCGCGCGGTTACGGCAATATTGGATCACAACCCTGTTCGCCATGATGATTGCCGGACCTGCTATCTCTTTTCCAGTTTGGGGGATCGCCTATTATATGCAGGTCTTGAACTATGGCCGAGCGGAGGCGGCGCTCTTTACTACCGTGACGCTATTGGGCTGGGCCGCGGGCTCGCTTTCCGCAGGCTGGATTAGCGGCCTTGTGCGGCGGCGCAAGACTATTGCCGTGGCCCAAGCGTTGATAGGGCTCCTCAGTTGGTCGCTTTTCGTTGCCTTTCCCGGTATGCCAGAGATTGCGCACTATGTCTTAATGTTGCTGATCGGGATTTCCGCCAGCGGCATCGTAGTGAGTTTCATACTAATCGCCGCTATTTGCCCGCCACGCGCGGTTGGCACAGCAACCGGTATCTCCAATACCGTGGTTATGCTGCTCAGCGCCGCAATTTTGTTGATCATGGGCTTTGTACTCGATCTATTATGGACGGGTGAAATTGTCGATGGCGTGCGGATCTATACCCCGTTCGCTTTCCGCATGGCCTACTTGGCCATGCCGGCGGCTTCCCTGGTAGCATTGGTGGCTGCGTTTACGATACGCGAAGCGCCGAGCCTCGCGAATAAGGAAAGTTTTACATGAAATTGTTTGATCCATCATGACCTTCTTCGCACGCCGGCTCCTGCGCGACATGTTCGACGCGGCCATAAACGCGGCACAACCTGCGCTATGCCTGCCCGTACATTTGCCACCGCCAGCGACTGGACGAACAGTCGTCATCGGCGCTGGCAAGGCCGGCGCTGCCATGGCGCGTGCGGTTGAGGATAATTTTCCGGGACCGCTCGAAGGTCTGGTGGTCACCCGCTACGGCCACGCCTTGCAAACTAAACAAATTGAAGTTGTCGAAGCATCCCATCCGGTGCCTGACGCGGCCGGCGCTGACGCCGCCCGGCGCATCCTGAGATTGGCGCGCAATCTGGGACAAGATGATCTTGCGCTCTGCCTTATATCCGGCGGCGGCTCCGCACTTCTCTCCCTGCCGGCGACGGGCCTAGAGCTTGACGATAAGCAGCAGGTGACCTCATCGCTGTTGCGTTCGGGCGCTAATATTTACGAGATCAATTGCGTACGCAAACATCTCTCGGCGATTAAGGGCGGACGGCTCGCGACCGCCTGCCATCCGGCTCCGGTGGTTACGCTGGCGATCTCCGATGTGCCCGGGGACGATCCGTCGGTGATCGCCTCCGGTCCGACCGTGCCCGACCCATCGACCTTCGCCGAGGCCCGCGCGGTCCTGGAGAAATATGCCGTTGAAGCGCCGGCAAACGTGGTAGATCACCTGCAAGTAGCACGGGAGGAAAGCCCTAAACCGAATGATGCGCGCCTAGCGCACGCAGAATACCGCCTCATTGCGAAGCCTGCGGCTTCACTCGAGGCGGCTGGTAAGGTGGCGCGTCAAGCTGGCTATACCGTGCGCCTGTTGGGGGATGCGTTGGAAGGGGATGCCGGCGACTTAGCGCGCGCACAGGCGACGCTGGCAAGCCAATGCGCGCCTGGAACGGTATTACTATCGGGCGGCGAGACGACGGTGACGGTAACCGGCGGAGGTCGTGGCGGCCCAAATGCCGAATTCGCCCTTGCACTCGCGCTTGCTCTCGACGGCCACGCTGATATCTGGGCGATGGCCTGCGATACCGACGGCATCGACGGCACAGAAGACAATGCTGGAGCGCTGATAACGCCGGACACACTGGCACGCGCCGCCTCTCTCGGCGAGAGCGCCACCCAGCGTCTCCACAATAATGATGCCTATGGCTTTTTTCAGGCGCTCGGTGATCTCGTGATGTCCGGCCCGACGATGACCAACGTCAATGATTTTCGTGCCATATTTATCGGTGCTGGTTCGGACTAGGCTAGGTTGTTACACTAGCGCAGAAATGCGACGCCATCGAAAAGCAAAAATAGTCGCCACGTTGGGACCCGCGAGTTCCTCGCATGCGTGTATCCTGGCCCTCTTCGAAGCCGGCGTGGACGTGTTTCGCTTCAATTTCAGCCATGGCAGTCATGAGGACCACCGCGCCCGATTCGATATTGTGCGCCAGATTGAACACGACGTAGGACGACCGATTGCCGTGATGGCGGATCTTCAGGGGCCCAAGCTTAGAGTTGGTGAGTTCGTCTCTGGTAAAGCCATGCTGGAAACCGGCGGTAAATTCCGCCTCGATCTTGCGCCGGAACTCGGTGATACGACCCGCACGCCCCTACCCCATCCGGAGATTTTTTCCGCTATTCAGAATGGCGCTGAAATTCTGCTCGACGATGGGCGCATCCGCCTCAGGGTTGAATCGCACGGCGCCGACTTTGCCGATACGATCGTGCTCACCGGCGGCAAACTGTCCGATCATAAGGGGGTCAATCTGCCCCGCGTAGCGCTGAATGTCGGTGCGATCACGATCAAGGATCAGCACGACTTGCGCTTTGCTCTGGACTTGGGCGTAGATTGGGTGGCGCTCTCCTTTGTTCAGCGGCCGGAAGATGTCGCAGCAGCGCGAAAACTAATCGCCGGACACGCGGCGATAATGACCAAGCTGGAAAAGCCAGCGGCGCTCGACAGTTTGACGGAAATCATTGACCTCTCAGATGCCATCATGGTGGCTCGCGGCGACCTTGGCGTCGAGCTAGCGCCCGAAGACGTACCGGCGGAACAAAAAAATATTGTCCGCGCCGCGCGCCGCGCCGGCAAACCAGTTGTGGTCGCAACACAAATGCTTGAATCGATGATTTACACGGCCGCGCCGACCCGCGCCGAAGCCTCCGACGTTGCTACCGCAGTGTATGACGGTGCAGACGCGTTGATGCTATCGGCGGAATCGGCGGCTGGCGCCTATCCAGTGGAATCGGTAGAGATGATGAACCGGATTATTGAGCGGGTCGAGTGCGACCCCGCTTATCGCGTATCCATTGAAAGCCAGCATCACGACCCGGAGGCGACGCCATCTGACGCCATCACCGCAGCTGCCCGGCAAGTCGCTGAAACGGTGAATGCCTCTGCTGTGGTAAGCTACACCACTTCCGGCTCGACCGCGCTCCGTGCCGCACGCGAACGGCCAGCAGTGCCAATCCTGGCGCTCACGCCGGAGCTAACGACAGCGCGCCGCCTGGCGATCGTGTGGGGCGTGCATTGTCTGCAAACCGAAGACGCGACCGATTTTCAGGACATGGTAGAGATTGCCTGCACGGCAGTGAGTGAACAAGATTTCGCCCGCCTCGGCGATCGCATTGTCATTACTGCCGGCGTACCGTTTGGCACACCGGGTTCGACCAATGTGTTGCGCATTGCCTGGGTCGGTGAATAAACGCGCGGTGACTTTGGTGCGCTAGATCGTCGAGTGTTCCAAAATCGGGCGCAGGCGCTCGATCATATTTTTAGCGTGCGGCATATGCGGATGCACCGCTAACGCCGCCTTGAACGCCGCCATCGCTTCGGCTGGACGCTCCAATGCCAAATTGACCAAGCCAAGGCCCGAGAGGGCGCCAAAATGGCGTGGTTCAAGGGCGAGGGTGCGCTCAACATCAGCGATCGAGCGCTCATATTCACCAATCAGGTAATAGAGCGTGGCGCGCTTGTTCCAGCCTTCAGCAAAACCGGGGCGCATTTCGATGACGGTATTGAAGCTTGTCAATGCGACATCAAACTGACGGTGATTCATCGCTGCTGTCCCATCAGCTAGGATACGATCTATCGTATCGTCGCTCGATAAGCCCCAAAGGTACCAAATTTGCGCTTCTATGCCCGCAACATTTTCCATAGTTTGGGCGGTCTTCAATTCGGCAAATAAATCGTTAAGCCGGGGATCATCCTGCGCCGCCATAGCCATTCGCCCCACTATCAGCACACCCATCAAGCCGATCAGGGCGATGAAACAAATCGGCGATCCAAAGAGCGGCCAGCGAGAGCCGGCGGCAGCGGTCCTCCGGTCGCCCAATCTAAGAGCTCGGCGGTATGGACGACCGGAATCTGCGTGCCGGAAGCTATCTGAACCATGCATCCTATATTCCCGGTAGCGATGATATCAGGCGTAATCTGCTCAAGCGTCTCGACCTTGCGGGCCAGCATGCTCCCAGCCAACTCAGGTTGCAAGATATTGTAAGTGCCGGCAGAGCCGCAGCAGAGATGGCCGTCAATTGGCTCGCAGACCTCGAAGCCCGCTTCGGCCAATAGGTCCTGGGGTGCGTTATGAATTTTTTGGCCGTGCTGCAAGGAACAGGCACTGTGATACGCGACCCGCAGATTAGCGAGACCGACTGGTTTGAGCGGCCCCAAATCAGTGAAAACTTCACTAATATCGCGGGCCAGCCCGGCGAACTCGGCGGCATTTTCGGATAGCACGGGATCTTTACGGAAGAGTTCACCGTAATCCTTCAACATCGTGCCACAGCCTGACGCATTGGTGACGACAGCGTCTAGGGGGGCGCGGCGATGCTCGGCCAGAAGGGCTTCGATATTGCTGCGCGCGAAGGATTGTGCAGTTTCCCGTTCGCCCTGATGCAATGACAAGGCGCCACAGCAGGCCGTACCTTTCGCTACCACGACCTCGCAGCCGTGGCGCGCCAATAGACGGACACTAGCTTCGTTGATCTGCGGCGCGAGCGCCTTCTGTACGCAACCGGTCATCAGGGCGACGCGTTTGTGCCGGGCGCCGTTATCCGCAGCGATGGTTTGCGGCCGGTCGACCCAGGACGGTGCGTGAATGGGGCGAAACGAAAGCCGCATCAAGGCGCCCATGCTGCCGGGCAGAAATTGCCCGAGCACTGCAGGACCGCGTGCTGCCAAGACCGCCAAACGGAAGAGGCCGGGGCGCGGCAGTAGCAGGCTGAGCAGGCGCCGCAGCAGGCGATCAAACGCCGGGCGAGTGTAGGTTTTAGCGATATGTTCGCGCGTGTGATCGACCAAATGCATGTAATCGACACCCGATGGGCAGGTCGTCATACACGACAGGCAGGATAAACAGCGATCGATATGGCGCACCGTAGCGCTGTCGGCGTCGCGGCCGCTTTCCAGCATGTCCTTTATCATATATATGCGCCCACGCGGGCTATCGCGCTCGTCGCCGAGCAGCACATAGGTCGGGCACGTTGCCAGACAAAATCCGCAATGGACGCAGGTTCTGAGGACGCGCTCGGCCTCGGCGATTTCCGGCTTGGCCAATTGGATGATATCAAATTGGGTTTGCACGACGCACCTAACTCCTAAACCCCGGCATACATGCGGCCCGGATTAAGCACGCCGGTCGGGTCGAAACCCTCCTTCAGGCGCGCCGAAAGCGCAGCGATAGCCGGTGCCGGGGGTTGAAATACCGGCACCACGGTACGGATATCGCCGGGTGCGCGCAGCAGGGTTGCGTGACCGCCAAGTGCCGTGACGGCACTTCGAACCACCGCGGCGCCGGCATCTTCGCCCGCCGCAACAGCGAGCCAGACCAGTCCGCCAGCCCAATCGAAATAAGCCTCCGAAACCAAAGATTCGCACACTGTCGAAATAAGGCGTGCCCCGGTGGTGGGCGGGAGCGAGATTCGCCAAAGCGCCCGCGCATCGCCAGCGAACGGCGCTACATCCCGAATCTCCCGCCAAAACCGCACCGAGTTCATGCTGTGTAATTCCTCGACATTACCGTGTGGCGCAAACATTGCGCAGAGCGTTGCGCAGCGCGCTTCCACCGACGAGCCGATTCCTTCGACGCGGAACGCAGTAACCGCTGCGCCAGCACTGGAGACATAGGAAATTTGCGAGCGCACCGCCAAGCTGGTCGGCAAATAGGCCGCACCGGATACGTCATGCGGACTTGAGACGCCCTCGCCTAGCACAGTAATGGCGGTGGGAGCGTCAAGACCGAAGACAAGAACTGTGCGGGTTCGCTCCGGCGCTGGCATGACCTTGATAGATATTTCATGCAGCGCCGCGAGCGTGCCCCAGGAACCGGCTAGCAGTTTGCAAAGGTCATAACCAGTGACGTTTTTCACTACCTTACCGCCGGCCTTGAACGCCTCCGCCCGCCCACTAACGGCATGAAAGCCGAGCAGGTGGTCGCGCGCCGCACCAGCCTTGATGCGGCGCGGGCCGGACAAATTGCAAGCCAGCGCGCCGCCTAGCGTCGCCCCCGCCTTGCTGCCGAGTACCGCACCGTAATCGACCGGCTCAAAAGCGAGCATTTGTCCTTTTTCGTCGAGTACCGTCTCGATTTCGGCAAGCGGCGTGCCGGCGCCGGCGGTTAACACCAATTCTTCGGGCTCATACTCGCGGATGCCAGTAAAGGCCGACAGATCGAGCGTGCGTTCGACCTGCATCGGGCGACCGAGCCTGCGCTTGCTGCCACCGCTGATCAATTCGAGTGGATGCACACCGGCGACGGCCCATTCGATCGCCTGAACCAGCTCATCGACCGTGCGGGGTTTGAGTGCCTGATCCATTAGAAGCGCGGCAGATCCGAGAACGGTGTTTGGCCGCCATGTACATGCATGCGGCCCAATTCGGCGCAGCGGTGAAGCGTCGGAAAGACCTTACCTGGATTTAGCAGATGCTCAGCATCAAACGCGCATTTGACACGCTGCTGCTGCTTGAGGTCGGTTTCAGTGAACATCTCGCCCATAAGGTCGCGCTTTTCAACACCGACACCATGCTCGCCAGTCAGCACGCCGCCAACTTCGACGCAGAGTTTGAGAATCTTGCCGCCCATTTCTTCGGTCCGTTCCAATTCGCCGGGCACATTAGAATCGTAGAGAATGAGTGGGTGTAGATTGCCGTCGCCGGCATGAAACACGTTGGCCACCTGCAAACCATATTCTGCCGACAATTCGGCAATGCGATTGAGCACCTGTGATAGACAACGGCGTGGAATGGTGCCGTCCATGACATAGTAATCAGGCGCGATCCTGCCAGCTGCCGGAAAGGCCGATTTTCGCCCCAACCAGAAGCGCTGGCGCTCGGCCTCGCTGTCACTCACACGGAGCGAGGTTGCTTCGCAAGCGGTGGCAATATCGCCGACGCGGCGCACCAGTTCGGTGACTTCGACCTCTGATCCGTCGAGTTCACAAATCAGAATTGCCGCCGCTTCAAGCGGGTAGCCGGCATGGCAAAAATCCTCGGCCGCTTTAATTGCCGGGCCATCCATCAGCTCAAGTCCGGCGGGAATGATGCCGGCAGCGATAATGCCGGCGACACATTGCCCAGCACTATCGTTGCTGGCGAACGCCATGAGCAGCGCCTGCGCCACGGGCGGCTTGGGCAGGATGCGAACGGTCACTTCAGTGATGATGCCGAGCATTCCCTCAGAGCCAGTAATCACGCCGAGAAGATCATAGCCATCGCTATCAAATTGCTTGCCGCCGATGCGGATGACCTCACCGCCCATCAGCACCATTTCGACGCCGAGCAGATTGTTAGTCGTGAGGCCATATTTCAGGCAGTGCACACCGCCCGAATTCTCAGCCACATTGCCGCCGATGGAGCAAGCAATCTGACTGGAAGGATCGGGCGCATAGTAAAAACCAGCGGCATTCATCGCGTTGCTGATGGCCAGATTAGCGACGCCCGGCTGCACCACCGCCGAGCGGTTGGCATAGTCAATTTCCAGAATGCGGTTAAATCTACCAAGGCCAATGGTGACTGCATCAGCAAGCGGCAGGGCGCCGCCGGAAAGCCCGGTGCCAGCGCCGCGCGGCACCACTTTCACATCGTGCTGAGCACAATAGGCGAGGAGGCAGGAAACCTCCGCGGTATCGCCCGGAAGAGCGACCAGCATGGGGGTCTGGCTGTAGGCGCTCAGAGCATCGTTTTCATAAGTTTTGAGGGACGCGTCGTCGGCCATAACATAGGCCTCGCCGACGATTTCGCGCAGACCGGCGGCAATCTCGGTGCGGCGGCTAATGGCGGATTCGTCAGGCGTGGGCATTTTCATGGCAGCGCTTCGCTGTAAATGGCTCGCAGGTCTCAGACAGTTTACAAATTCTGCCGTTCATCGGGCAATAGCAGAGAACTCCCGCACTGCCGCTTGCACACTGCAGTGGGTCTCAAATCTCTATATATTTTGAATTGTCAGCAGCCGGAGAGCTGCCGGAGGGCGGGCTTAGCCCTGACGAGCCTTGAAGCGGGGGTTGGTTTTATTGATGACGTATACCCGGCCTTTGCGCCGAACAATCCGGCAGTCCTTGTGGCGCCGCTTGGCCGCACGCAACGAGTTGAGAACTTTCATGGATCAGGCTTTCTTGGGGCGATTTCAATAGCGCGAGGAAGATAGGCGCACTGTTTGCAGCTGTCAACGCCAGGCAGAATAGTTATTCCACAGTGCAGGCTCTGATATTTTCCTAAATTTTCGGAATATCGCAACATCGCCACTGTCAAAGACCTTGATCCGGTTAGCCCACATTTTATCTCAGCGATGATCACCTGCCCCCAGTCGCCGCTAGCCTTGCTGTGGGCTGGGATATTTTCGCTAAACGGCTGTTGGGGCTCGTAATAATTTACACCCACTAGGTTTGCAGTCGTTTTGCCAGATGACTTTGCATGACCGAATTATAAAAGACGTTGGGTAAGTGCAAAATTTGGTTATACCGGAAGGGAGTAGGCACCGGCTCAGCGCCCACGCTCTCGGACCCGTCCATTTTCAACGCCAATGCTTAAAAGTGTCTACATCTCAAAGCTTCCGCCAGCTGAAAAGGCCGCGCGATATTGTCCGGTTAGGCTTGCGCTAGCTCCTGGCGCTGGCTGCCTAGACCGTCAATTTCAAGCTCCATCACATCGCCCGCAACAAGAAATTTGGGCGGTTTCATGCCCATTCCGACGCCCGGCGGCGTGCCCGTCGCAATCAAATCGCCAGCTTCCAACACCATGAATTGGCTCAAATACCATACCAAATGAGCCACCCCGAAAATCATTGTACTAGTGTTGCCGTTTTGGCAGAGATCGCCATTGACCGAAAGCTTCATCGCCAATGCCTGTGGGTCGGCGATTTCATCACGGCTGACCAGCCAAGGACCAGTTGGGCAAAAGGTTTTGGCTGATTTTCCCTTAATCCAGGTCGGCCCGCGATTGATCTGAAAATCGCGCTCCGAGACATCGTTGACGATGCAGTAACCCGCCACATAGTCTATTGCCAACTCCTCATCGGCGATATAGCTCGCCTCTTTACCGATAACCACGCCTAGCTCGACCTCCCAATCCGATTTCACGCTGGTGCGCGGTACAAAAACTGTGTCGTTGGGCCCACAATATGAACTGGGCGCCTTGGTAAAGACGATCGGTTCTGATGGCACGTCCATGCCGGCCTCCGCCGCGTGATCGGCATAATTCAGGCCGATGGCAAGGATATTACCGGGACGCGCGATCGGGGCGCCGATGCGCTCGGCCGCAGTATCCACAATGGGATAACCCTCGATACCCCCATTCAAGCGAGATTCGAGTGCCCCCATGCCGCCCGCTGCCAGCCAGGCACCGTCATACTCATTTACCACCGAAGAGACGTCGATCACAGTCCCGTCGGCCATGCGCACCGACGGCCGTTCCTGGCCCGGTGCGCCCACGCGCATCAACTTCATCGTTTAACTCCAATTTTTTTAGTTCGATTGCGGGGCGGAAGATATCTCCGGACCTCTGCCCGCGGCAAGCTCGGAAGCGGCAATATCCGTAATAACCATAAATCCGGGTGCGTGGGTGATGCAAATGTCCGGCCGTGCCTTTTTGATCGCCATCTGTGGCGTAACGCCGCACGCCCAGAACACCGGTATTTCGCCGTCTTCGACCGGCACGGGTTCGCCAAAATCCGGCGCCATGACATCGTTAATGCCGATCGCTGCCGCGTTGCCAATCTGTACCGGCTCGCCATGTGCGCGATCGAATTGCAAGCAGATATTGGCAGCCTGCTGGGCATGTTCAGGCGTCATCGAACGCATGGAAACGACCGTCGGACCGGCGAATGTGCCGGCCGGTACGGTTTCGATATTGGAGACAAACATGGGAACACCCATGTTGCGTTCGATGTGACGCAGCGGAATGCCGTGATCCAGAAGCGCCGCCTCGAAACTATAGGAGCAGCCGAGAACGAAACCAACAAAATCATCTTCCCAGACATCGCGAATGTCGGTGGTCTCACGCTCCAACTCGCCGCGACGATAGATGCGGTAAAGAGGCACATCAGTCCGCAGGTCAAAATCCTCGGCCAAGCTCGGCAGTGCCGGGTCACCTGCTTTTGATATCGCGAGCAAGGGGCATGGCTTTGGGTTTGCCTCGCAATAGCGGTGAAAGTCATCGGCCAGATAGGACGGCAGGATGACTAGATTTCCTTGTACGCAAAGCGGCGCGGCGCCGGCGGTTTGATCGGCGAAAAAGCTGCTACGAATTCGTGCGCGCAGGGCCGCCGCCTCATCGCGCGCCGCATGACGTGCGGCAACATGTTGTTCCATCTTGCTCACCTGTTCGTGCTCCTTTATCGGCCAGTCCGGGGACTAAAAATTACCGTATGTCAAATAGGCTTGTCTCGGGTCAACGCCTTGAAGGATAGCTTTGCACAACAATGTATCTTCGCCAACTTGTCGGCCGCAATTCTGCGGATACCCCGCGTCGAGGATGCGTGAAAAATCATTAATCAGCGTCATTCACTATTATTCTATGAAATAAAGCGACGAGAGAGGTGGCTTATGTTCGCTTTCCCGAGAGCGAGCGGCCTTTGAACGGTGCCGCATCACCAAAGCGATCACGCAAGCCGTCAACAGTTTTTTCGAGCACTGCGCTGCGTTCTTCTTCGGCACCGAACAAATCCGCCTGTGGTGCATTATTGGCGGTCTCCAGGTCTCTTAAACCGACTCCGATCAGCCGATAGAGGCGGCCATCGGCTTCTATCTTGAGCAATGGCAAGACGGCGTGGAACAGTACGTTGGTGAGCTGCGTCGGCGCCGTCAGGGTACGCGAGCGGGTGAGAATCTTGAAATCCGCAGTTCGCAGCTTGAGCGTCGCCGTGCGCCCAATCAGCTCACTCTTGCGCATGCGCCGGGCGACGCGATCGCATTGCTGCCATAATTTGCCTTCGAGCTCGTCAAAGGCGCGGATGTCATTACCAAAGGTAGTTTCAGAGGATACGCTTTTGACCGCTCGGCCGGGCTTAACCATGCGAACATCCTCACCGCGTGAAAAACGCGCGAGACGCGTGCCGATGGCACCATAGCGCCGCACCAGTTCAGCATCCTGAAATTCACAAAGTTCCCCAATGCGATGGATACCATCACCAGCCAAGCGCTTTTGCATTGCTGCGCCAACACCCCATAACAGGCCGACCGGCTTGTCGCTAAGAAATTCAATTGCTTCGGCCCGGCCGATGACGGAGAATCCACGCGGCTTGTCCAAATCGGAGGCAATCTTCGCGAGGAACTTGTTGTAGCTGAGGCCGACGGAAACGGTAACGCCAAGCTCCATTTCGATTTCCCGAGCGAGCCTTACCAGGCTCCGCGCCGGGCTGCCGCCATGTAGGCTTTCGGTGCCAGAAAGGTCGAGAAACGCCTCATCGATCGATAGGGGCTCGACCAACGGAGTGCGGGCGAGCATCATTTCGCGTATTGCGCGGCCGACATGGGAATATTTTTCCATATTCGGAGAAATGACCACGGCGTGCGGGCAAGCTTCGAGCGCCTTGTACATGGGCATGGCCGAGCGGATGCCGTAACGCCGAGCTATATAACAAGCAGCGGCGACAACGCCGCGCTTTCTACCGCCTACCAAGACTGGCTTATCGGCCAGCGCCGGATCATCGCGTTTCTCGATCGTAGCGTAGAACGCATCACAATCGACATGGGCGATGGTAAGGGTGGACAATTCGCTATGGCTGCGCGTCCGCGAGGATCCGCAATCCGGGCAGATTTCTTCGTCGCTATCAGCGGCGCCCTCCCAGCCGCAGTCTCGGCAAATTGCTATGAGAGACGTCGGCATATCAACTGCCCGGATGATTCACTGGCCGAAGTGCACGCATTATGTTTCTATTTATAACAGATCGGAACGCCGCGCGAACATGGCTGCGAAGTAGTCGCAGGCGTACAAACCGCCGATCTTGGAGTTAATCATGGCGGAGTTAAGCCCGGTTGATGCGCAGTTCACCGCCCTTCGGCAAAGCATGGTCGGGCAGATAGCGAGCCATGCCAGTTTGGTCGCCGACAGGACCGGCCGCATCATGCTCGACGAAGAGGTGATGGCGGCACTTGGCCGCGTACCAAGGCACGAGTTCGTGCCTATAGAAATGAAGCTCTATGCCTATCTCGATTCACCGCTGCCAATCGGCCATGGCAAGACCATCTCGCAACCTTTTATCGTCGGGCTGATGACCGATCTGCTAGAATTATCTCGCGGCCACAAAGTTTTGGAGATCGGCACCGGACTTGGCTATCAGACTGCCGTTTTGGCCGAGCTGACGCGCGAGGTTTACACCGTAGAAATCGTCGAGGAACTCGCTGCCGAAGGTAAACAGCGGCTTAATGCCAGCGGTTACAGCGATATCCATTTCCGTGTCGGCGATGGTAATCAGGGCTGGCCGGAGCATGCCCCGTTCGACCGTATTATTGCCACCGCGGCGCCCGACCTGATGCCACCGGCGCTACTCGGACAGCTCAAGGCGGGCGGGCGCATGATCATTCCCGCCGGCCTAGAAGACAATCAGCAGCTGTTGCTGGTCGAGAAAAACAACAATGGTCAGATTTCGACTCGCGAAATCCTACCGGTGCGGTTCTCGGCCCTGGCCACGCCTTCCTGACGACAACCCCGTTCAAGACGATAGGCAACGCCGAGGCTGAACATCTGCTCAGAAAAAGCTTCTTGGAAAGCTTGCTGGGGGCGACAATTACCTTGCAATATGTGACCAACTAAGCCTTGAGCTCGCAGATTGTCCTTGCCCTCAGGTTTAGTCAAACTATCGGCTAGATGCCTTTTCTCGACTCATGTTATCGAGCGATGTCCGATGTCGGGCGCGCCAAGTATCAAGGGAACTAAACGGTGAAAGTATGAACCACAGACGTTTAAAATTCTGGGGTTGGGGTTATGAAGATCAAACTCTGTCTCAATCCCAATCGAGCGAAGTCGCGGCACGCATCAGCGACCTGACCGGTATTACCCCACATGGTTACACTGCACCACCGACCCCGGACGAGATCAGTCTCGCTAGCCCACGTCTGACCGCGCCACAAGCGCTGGCCCGTATTTGCTCTACTAGCGCCTATGACCGCGCCGCGCATACGTACGGCAAATCCTACCCGGATTACATCCGCGCCTATGCGCGCGATTATAGTAACGCGCCCGATATCGTCGCCTTTCCAGAAAACGAGGATGACATCGTTGGTTTGCTGGACTGGGCAAATGGCGCGGGTGCGGCGGTAATTCCGTTTGGCTGCGGCTCGACCGTCGTTGGGGGCATCGAGCCGGTCGTCGGCAGTGCCTTCAAGGCGGTGCTCACCATCGATATGCGGCGCATGGCGAAGGTATTGGAGATTGATCGTACGTCTCGGGCAGCGCGCATTCAGGCCGGCGCCCTCGGGCCAGATTTGGAAACGCAGTTGAAGCCATCTGGCCTGACGCTCAGACATTTTCCACAATCCTTCGAGTTCTCTACTCTTGGGGGCTGGATCGCGACGCGCTCAGGCGGGCATTTTGCCACCCTCTACACGCATATTGACGAGTTGGTCGAAAGCCTGCGTGTGGTCACGCCAAGCGGCACCCTTGAAAGCCGTCGCCTACCCGGCTCAGGCGCCGGACCGAGTCCGGACCGATTAATGATCGGCTCCGAGGGTGCGCTTGGCATCATTACCGAAGCGTGGATGCGCTTACAGCCGAAACCGACGTTTAGAGCTTCAGCGGCGGTCCGCTTCGATAGCTTTGAAGGTGCCGCCGAAGCAATCCGCGCGGTGGTGCAGGCCGGTCTCTGGCCGTCCAATTGCCGCCTGGTGGACGCCGACGAAACTAAGCTTGCCGGCGCCGGTGACGGCAGCTTTCATATGGTAGTTCTCGGCTTCGAATCCGGCGACCATCCGGTCAATGCTTGGATGGCGCGGGCGCTGGAATGCGTGCGCGACCAGGGTGGCCAGTTTAATGCGGCGGGCGAACGCGATGAGACCGCCGATGCCTGGCGCGAAGCGTTCATTGGCGCACCGTTCAAACGCGAGGGGCTAATTTCCTGTGGCATCATGCACGATACCTTCGAGACCGCTATCACCTGGGAACGCCTTGCTGATTTTCACGCCAATATGAAGGCGGCGACGCACGAGATTATAAAACGGGCAACTGGCGCGCCGGGTCATGTGAGCTGCCGCTTCACCCATGCCTATACCGACGGCTGCGCGCCCTATTTCACCCTGCACGCCCAAACCACGCCGGGGCGCGAGTTGGCACAGTGGAAAGAAATCAAACAAGCGGCATCGGAAGCGCTGATTCGTGAGGGCGGGACGATTACCCATCACCATGCGGTTGGGCGCGATCACATGCCGTGGTACGGCGTCCAACGCCCGACGCTGATGGGCCAAGCACTAGCAGCGGTGAAAGCGCAGTTCGATCCGAACGGCATGCTGAATCCCGGCGTCATCGTTCCGCACCGGTAATGAGGGCTCCAGCCATGCGCGCACCGATCGCCCTGACAATGGGCGAGCCGGCCGGTATCGGCGGCGAGATTGCGCTCAAAGCATGGCGCGACCGCGCTGCTGGCGTACCACCGTTCTTCCTCATCGACAACCCAGCGCGGCTGCAACAACTAGCTGCCAACTTGAGCCTGGCGGTGCCGGTGCAAGCTATCAGCAAGCCCAGCGACGCCGCCGCTTGTTTTGAAAATGCACTCCCTTTGTTGCCGTTATCGCACGATGTCAAGGCGCACGCGGGCAAGCCGGAGACAGCCACTGCAGCAGCGGTCATCGAATCCATCGAGCGTGCGGTGAAGCTGACTCAGAACGGAGAAGCAAGCGCGCTGGTGACCAATCCGATTCAAAAATCCGTCCTCACCGCAGCGGGCTTCGCCCATCCCGGCCATACCGAATTTCTCGCCGCACTTGCTAGCGCACGTACCGAAGCGGTGATGATGCTGGCATGCAGGGAACTACGCGTTGTGCCGGTGACAATTCACGTGGCACTCGCCGAGGCCGCACGCATGCTGACAAGCAACAAAATCATATATTGTGGTCGGGTGACGGCCGCAGCCCTGGCACGCGATTTTGGCATTGCCAGGCCGTGCCTGGCCTTCGCTGGACTCAACCCACATGGCGGCGAGAAAGGCGGTATGGGGAGGGAGGAAATCGACATCATCGAACCGGCGCTCAGCCAATTACGCGCCGAAGGCATCAATGCGCGCGGCCCCCTACCAGCGGACACCATGTTTCATAGCATTGCGCGCAAAACCTATGACGCGGCGATCTGCATGTATCACGATCAAGCCCTAATCCCGATCAAGACGATTGATTTTGAAAGCGGAGTCAACATCACGCTTGCCCTACCCTTCGTGCGCACCTCGCCTGACCATGGCACGGCGCTCGATATCGCCGGCCAGGGCCTGGCCAGCGCAACCAGCCTAATCGCGGCACTCCAGATGGCGGCAGAAATGACTCAGAAGCGGGCGCTATGGGATGAAGCGGCAACGGTAAATTTCTAAATCGATGCACGGAACCGCATGATGACCATCCTCTACCGAGAGCCGGTCGTGCGATTAGCTGCCTAGGCGGCGTCTTAAATATACTATTGGGACAATATAAATTTTTGGCATTTAGCTCGGGATGACCGCAGAGTAGAAATGAGGTATCCTCAGGGTTAACGATCAAGAATCGAGCGACCAAATTTAATGGTTTTGGGGGGCGATATGAAAATTGGTTTTATGCTTCCAGTGATGGGTGCGATGGCAACCGAGGAGAATATGGTCTCCATGGCCCAATTGGCAGAGGCCCGTGGCTTTGAATCAGTCTGGGTCCCCGACCACGTGATAATGCCAACCCGGATCGTCTCGACATATCCCTATACCAAATCCGGAGGTTTTATAGCTGACCCGAAGGGGAGCCACCTCGACCCGATTACCAGCCTCGCCTTTGTGGCAGGCTGTACGAAGCGGGTTCGTCTCGGGTTTTCAGTGTTGGTCGCGCCCTATCGGCATCCTGTCGTGACGGGAAAAATGATGGCCACGATCGATGTGCTGTCAAATGGCCGGCTTGATGTCGGCGTTGGCGCTGGCTGGCTCAATGAGGAGTTTGAAGCGCTCGGTGTCCCAACCGAAAGAAAATGGGCGCGCACCGAGGAACATATTCGTATTTGGAAAGAATTGTGGACTGCGGAAGAGCCCAAATACGATGGCGTATATCATAGTTTTTCCAATGTTCAATGCCGCCCCCAGCCATTGCAGAAGCCGCATCCACCGGTCACCATTGGCGGCAACGGAAAAGCGTGTTTTAGGCGGGTCGTTGCCTTGGCTGACGGCTGGCAGGTCGTGTCGGAAGCTCCGGATGACGTCTATAGTATGGGCGGTGATTTGAAGACAGCGCTGGCGACGCTTTATCAGATCTCTGAGGAGGCGGGCCGGGACCCCAAAACAATCGAGGTAAACGCCGTGATAATCGCGGGCACTGCCGAGGGTGTGCTCCGAGACCTTCCGCAATATGAGAACATGGGCGTGACACGCCTTATTCTGGACTTTCCATCGTTTGTCTCAGATCCGAATGAGATGTCCACTATACTAGAAACAATAGCGGCGGGAGCGCCAATGGAAGGCCCTTAGGGCAACTATAGGAAAAGCCCGCTTTGCACATCCTTTAGGTTTTTATGGCTGAATTTGCGCACCTGTCTCACTCTCAAAAAGGCTTGCCACCGCGCTTATATCAGCATCTAACCCATATTTAGCAATCGTACGTTCGAGCATGGTCTGAGCGACTTTACCGAGTGCCATATCTAGCTCATGCTTGGCTCCAATTTGTAGTGCCAAACTGCTATCCTTCTCCATCATCGCCGTAGAAAACCCCTGATTCATCTTTCCCGATAAAATATTGTCGGGCAATGTTATTTCAGTGGCATAGTTTCGCCCCGAACTTTTTTGAATAATATTAACTGCCATATCCGGCGCCACGCCCTCCCTTACAAGCATTGAGATTACTTCAAGAGTTCCCATCCGACAGATCAAATTCAACAAATTGTTTCCAAGCTTAATAGAGTGCCCACTTCCGATTGGTCCGGCATGTATGATGTTATGACTGATGTAACTAAGTACATTGCTAACTCGTTCAAATTGTACGCGGGAACCTCCTACCATAATGGCTATAGTTCCTTCCCGAGCGCCACGCGGACCGCCGCTCACAGGGGCATCAATAAGCTCAATTTTGTTCTTTAAAATTAGTTCTGATATTTCCCGTGTTACTGTCGGGTCGCCAGACGTCATATCTACAATCAAACTTCCTGGTGCCAAATATCTGGAGATACCGTTCTTTCCTAAAATAATGCTTTTGACTTCATTGGATGTTGGAAGACAGGTCAGAACAACTTCAGAACCAATCGCAAGGTCTCGCAAATCCTTTGCGACCGTAACTCCCTCCTGATCCCAAACACCCAGGCGCTTCAGATCTTTATCAAATACGGTAAGGGGGATTTTTCCAATAAGCCGACTTGCAAGCGCACAGCCCATATTACCGACACCGATAAAACCTACCTTCATTTGCGTTTGTTCCTTCTATTATCGGAGATCGCGCAGTGGAAGCGCAGCGTAGGCCGAAGGAACAGGACCGGGCAAGTTTCTGTTCGTATTGTGTGCCTGGGTATATCGTTGCTTGGATGTGGGATACCGCCAGGGGTTGCAGTGGCATGTCGCCGAAACGACTATGATGCGACCATGAGACCCTTGACGGACTGCCCGCGGAAATGCGGGATCACCGTGATGGTTGGGTTCGTAGGTTTTTATGGATGAGGGGTGGCTGTTGTCTGTAGCGCTGTCGAACATGCCATGACACCGGGCATAGTTTTCGGTGAAGACCGGCCCACCAGCCTGTGCCGCGGGCAACGCCTCCTGCAGGGTTGCCGAGACCGTCTCGGCAGTGACGTGTGCCACGAGCATCAGAGAGGGTAGCAACGGAAAACATCCGGGTGCCCATCATTCGCGAGGCTAATTAGCCAACTTCTTGAAAATGTTTGACTAGCGCCATCAGCCGCTTGTCGCGCCAGACCTGGCGCGCAGGTTGGTCAGGGAGCGGCAGATGGGCGCGCATTGCGCCATCGGCCTTGGCGATCACCGCATCGGACCAGGGTTCCGCCGGCTCGGCTTGCTTGACAAGTTCGAAGAAACCCGGAGCGAGGCGAGCGGCATAATCCTTGAGGCCACCAGGCGCATTGAGGTCAATGGTTTCGAACGGCCCGATGAATGTCCAGCGCCTGCCGAGGCCCGCCGAGATTGTTTTGTCGATATCCTCAACCGTCGCGATTCCGGCATCAAGCAAGCGAAATGCCTCCCACAGTAGGACCGCCTGGAGGCGGTTGGCGATAAAACCATCAACCTCGCGTGTGAGACGGACCGGTTCCATACCGACCGCCAACATGATATCCCAACAGTTCTGCACAGCAGCATCGCTGGTCCAGGGCGTCGGTACCACTTCGACCAAAGGGATGAGGTAAGGCGGATTGATCGGATGAGCGACCAGACAGCGCCGCGCGCAAGCGAGACCCTCGGTAAACACTGACGCCGGAATGCTGGAGGAGGAAGAGCCTATGACCAACTCAGCGCCCGCCACTTTGTCAATCTCGAGGTAGAATTCGGTCTTCACGTCCGAGCGTTCGAAGACACTTTCCTGGGCGTAGGTGGCGCCATCGAGCGCTTCGCCCAGGCTGCCGACAATAGAGATGTGCGCCAAAGCTGCTTCAGCATCGTCCAACAGGCCAAAGCCCACCAATTCGCCCATATTGTCGCTGACCCGTGAAAGTGCTTGTTTTGATTGCGCCACATCGCAGTCAAATAGCGAGACCGAATAGCCAGCGCGGGCGAATACGATGGCCCAGGCGCTGCCCACCAGCCCTGCGCCCAATATTGCGATTTTGTTAGACATATTCTGTTTTCCTGATGACGACGTGACACTACGCAGCTAGAGCGGCGGCGTTGAAGGCGGCAAGAGAGCGCTCGATCAGCTTGCGGTCTATATCGTCGACGATGAAAACGATGTGTGAGCATCGGTCTTCACCCGGCCACGCCTTGAGATGTATCGGCGGATGGACCACATGCTGCACACCGTTGATCACCACCGGCGCCGCCACGCCCTTGACGTTGAGGATCCCTTTAACCCGGAGCACCCTCTCGCCATGTGCATGCAGTAGCATGGTCAGCCAGATGCCGAAAGCGGTCCAATCGAGCGGCGCGTCAAAGGTGAGCGTAAACGTGTGAATATGTTCATCGTGACGGTTAACGTCATGGCGGTGTCGGTGGTTGCTCGCAGTTTTCTCTTCCGCCTCCAACCAACGACGCACTTCAGCGCCCTTGGTCCGAGCGTCATAAATATCAGCACGCAACAGGCGCTTGACATCAACCCCGCCATCGACTGCTTCGAGCATTTCGGCGGAAGGATTAAGGCGTTCGAGTTTGGTGCGGAGGCGTTGAGCATCGTTCGCCGCTGCAATATCGGTTTTAGTCAGCACGATACGGTCAGCGACGCTCGCCTGCTTGACTGATTCGCCGTGGCGTTTCATTTGCGCTAGGCCGTTCACGGCATCAACGGTGGTGATGATACTGCCCAAACGGTAATGATGCTTGATGACAATATCGGAGTTGAGCGTGAAGATAATCGGCGACGGATCCGCAAGACCCGTTGTCTCGATGATCATACGCTTATAGTGCGGGACTTCACCGCGTTCCCGCTTGCCATCAAGTTCGATGATAGCTTGCTTGAGATCATCCCGGATGGTGCAGCAAAGGCAACCGCTTTCTAGAAGCACGGTATTCTCGTCCATTTTCTCGACCAGGAAATGATCGAGCCCAACATCGCCGAATTCATTGACCAGAACGGCTGCATCCTTGAGTGCCGGATGGCGCAGCATGCGGTTTAATAGTGTCGTCTTGCCGCTGCCCAGAAATCCGGTAACGATGAAGAGTGGCGTGAGGCGGCTATAGACGGCCATGAATTGCCAACACGTCGTCTATTCTGCAGCGCCGGCAGCACGCGCTTCGAGGCGGGCGACCAGCTTAGCATTGAGCGGATCAGCTAACTTGTGGGTGATGTTTTCCATGGCCTGCCAAACCTGAGGTAGATTGACCACCACTTCGCTCGCGCCGCCGCTTGCGTTTTGCACAATATATTGATTGCCCGCCCATTCGCGAGCGCTGCAACCATAATGACCGAGCACGTCATTGATCAGCGTGATGCGATAATCACGCTCCAAATAGCGCTCACGCCCAGCGGGCGCATCGTCGGAGCGGCCCCCATCGGTCCCGGCTTCGGTCCAATGTGGGCCATCCATCAACACACCACAAAGCGCGCACATGACAGCGCTTCCTGGCCTTGGCCTATTTTCTTTTCTTGGCCGCCTTTTTCTTTTTCGCCGGGCGCTTGCCGGTGAATGGATTACGCTTGATGAAGTCATTGGCGATCTGGTCGAACGTCATCCAACGCACGCCGGAATGGCTGTTGATATGGCCGATAATGCGTTCCAGCATCAGTAGGGTCTGCGGGCGGCCGGAAATATCAGGATGGATAGTCAAGGAATAGACGGCATAATCCATCTCGCGGTAGACCCAATCGAATTGATCGCGCCACCAATCCTCAATATCTCTCGGGTTGGTCCAGCCGCCACTGTTGGGAACGTTTTTCATGAACATCATCGGCGGCAAATCGTCGAGATACCAACTTCCGGGAATCTGCACGATCGGGAAAGTGGAGCCCTTCTTCATTGGCTTCATCCAGCTTTTCGCCGGTTTTGAATAATCGATCAGGGTCCAGCTTTCGTTGATGCGCATCCAATAGGGCGTAAAATCGTTATGCATCTGACTGTGGTCGTATTTGATGCCGCGTTCCATCAGCAAGTGCGGGGTCGCTGCACTCATTTCCCACCAAGGTGCGACATAACCGGTCGGGCGTTTGCCGGCGAGTTTCTTTACCTGGGCAAAAGTTTTGTCCAAGACGTCGGCTTCCTGTTGCGGCGTCATAGCAATGGGGTTTTCATGGGTATAGCCATGTAGGCCAATTTCGTGACCGGCATCGGCGACAGCCTTCATTTCCTTGGGGAAAGTCTCTATCGTGTGACCGGGAATGAACCAGCTTGTCTGAATCCCCAAAGTATCGAACAGCTTCAGCATGCGAGGGGCGCCAACTTCAGCGGCAAAGACACCGCGTGAGATATCGGATGGCGAATTGCCGCCCGCGTAAGAGCCGATTTGTCCCGCGACCGCGTCAACATCGACGCCAATTGAACAGATGATTTCCTTCTTCGACATAACGCCCTCCATGGCATTTTGAAATTGCTCGGAGAGTAGGCAAGCGGCGGGACGATATCAAGCGTGCAAGGCAGCCCGGACGCGGATTTTGTTCTGCAAAATTCGGGCTATTAGACGCGAATCCTGTCATCATAGTCCCACGCAAGGAGGGCGGCGACGTTTGCTCACGACGATCCGACTGACATCCGGTTTGGTGCTGTTCGCTTATGTGGGCACTCATCTGATAAACCATTCCTGGGGACTAGCCTCCATGGAGGCGCTCAATATTGGGCGCGATATCTTTGTTGCGGTATGGCGCAGTTGGCCCGGCACAATCTTTCTGTACGGCGCCCTTCTCACTCATTTCGTCTTGATCTTATGGAGCCTCTATAACCGGCGCTCGTTCCGGATGCGAATTTGGGAGGTAGCGCAAATTCTACTCGGTCTGACAATTCCTTTTCTCCTTGCCGAACATGCGCTGGGGACACGCGGACTTAACGCCACCACCGGGGTCATCGATGATTATATATATGAAATTCTTGTTCTCTGGGTTTACGCGCCCGAGAAAGGCATCGTGCAAACGGTATTGCTCGTCATTGCCTGGCTGCATGGCTGCATGGGCGTTCATTTCTGGCTGCGTCTGAAACCCTGGTATAGAGGCTGCTCACCCTATCTGTTCGCCTTCGCCATTATCCTGCCAGTTACTGCGGTGTTCGGTTTTGTTGCCGCCGGGCGCGAAATCAAAGTGCTGGCCGAAGATCCTATTTGGCTCAAGGATATGACCCTCCATATCAACTGGCCGGACCAGGCAGCGGTTGTCTGGGTCGGCTATTGGAAAGAGATAATTTGGGGAATCTGCGGCGGTCTGCTGGCGCTGGTGGTGATGGCCCGCGCCGGCCGCTGGGCACTGGAGCTCAGGCGCGGCTTCGTCCGCCTGACTTATCCCGGCGGCCGTGTCACCCAGATTACGCCCGGTATCACCGTACTCGAAGCCAGCCGCGAAGCGGGCATCGAGCATGCCAGTGTATGCGGAGGGCGGGGGCGCTGCTCGACCTGCCGTATTCGCCTGGGTGAGGGGCGCGAAAATGTCGAGGCGCCAAGCGCGGACGAACAAAAGGTTCTCAAACGGGTCGGCGCGCCAGGGCATGTCCGCCTCGCCTGCCAACTGCGCCCGACCGAGAATCTCGAAGTTATTCCACTGCTGCCGCCTAACGCCTCACCCAAAGACGGCCACCGTAAGCCCGCCCATCTCCAGGGCAGCGAATGTGAAGTCGCCATTTTATTTGCTGATATTCGAAAGTTCACACAATTTGCGGAAAACAAATTGCCTTATGATGTGGTCTTCGTCCTCAATCGTTATTTCCGTGCCATGGGAGAGGTAATCGGCGAGACAGGCGGTGAGTTGGACAAATTTATTGGTGACGGTGTGATGGCCCTATTCGGCGCCAATACTACTCCGGAAGAGGGTTGCCGGCGAGCGCTCGAAGCGGCGCGCCGGATGAGCATCGCGCTCGATGACCTAAACCAATCATTGCGTTCCGACTTGGAGGAACCGCTTAAGATCGGCATCGGCATTCATCTCGGCATGGTGATAGTCGGTGAGATGGGGTTCTCGAACGCTGTTTCCTTCACTGCCATCGGAGATGCGGTAAACACGGCGTCTCGTTTGGAACAGGCGACCAAGGAACATGCCTGCCAACTGATCGTCTCTGAAGATATTTGCAAGCGAGCCGAGGTTTCCCTCGACAACTTCCCGCTGCATGAAATTGCCATTCGAGGGCGCAGCGCTCCAATCCAGATACGTTGCATCGACAAGGCATCGAAGATGGCGGATGTCCATTTGCATCTTAAGCGCCGGACCCGACCGGAACGCTCTCCGGCGGCAAAATTAAGTACCACCAGGCGGTGATATTTCGCCATTCGCTCCTAGGACAACGATGTGTCGGCGCGTAGGTCCGTTGCAAATCCGGCGCTTGGGCGGATATCCGGCAGGCGGAGATAAGCCACCAGCGCAAACAGCACAATGGCTGCAAGAAACCCAAAGACGGCACGGTAGGCATCAGTCGACGACGCGCCTGCCACGGCGGGGAATGCCCCCATGATCAGGCCTGTCGCAGATTGCACAATCGCCGGGCCGCCCATCAACGCAATTGCAATCATCGCGACGCCACGACCAGCCAGCCGGTCGGGAAAAAGCGCTCTCCCGTGTCCGGCGATGACAATGTTATAGGCACTGCAAAAGCTGATCAAGACGAACAGCGACGTGGCCAAGGCAAGCGGCAGGCGGGGAATGAGTGCAAGTAACGAGAAGGAGATCAATACCAACACAGCGCTCCCTGCGACCAGCCATTTACGCGTATCAAGGCGCTCCTCCAACGGGCCGTAAGCGATATTACCGATGATCAGCGCCACCGCCATAAACAGTAGAATATTGCCGCTGGCGACCGTGTCGAGGTCATAAACATCAACCAGGTAGGGCCCACCCCAGAGACCGACAACAGCCGTCAACACCGGATAGGAGGCGAACGCCATGCCCATGACCGTGGGCAGGCGCGGTGTTTTCAACACTTCCAAGACTCCGGTAACACTCTCTATCAGGCCCTCAGGCTGAGTGGCCTCCGGCTCGCCACCGAGTGGTGAATCGCGGACCAGCAGAAAAATCAGCAGCGCCCCCAACGCGGTCACCGCCCCGGCGCCATAAAACGCGTAGCGCCAGCCAATGCTCTCGGCGACAAGGCCGAGCGGCGTGGTCGACAGCAGTACGCCGATACCACCGATCGCGATCATCCGTCCCATCCAGGTTGCGTATCGCTCCGCCGGCACCCAGCGACCGAACACGAACAACGCGCCAACAAGCACGCCGCTAACACCGAGGCCCATCATCAGCCGGCCAGCTATTAAACTGGAGAATCCGCCGGCCACACCGTAAATCACTGCGCCAGCGACAGCGAAGGCCAATATGACCGGCAGTGTGCGGCGCACGCCGAAGCGGTCAAACAACATGCCAAGCGGGATCTGCGCCGCCGCGAAGGATACGAAAAAGATACCGGTCAGCCCGCCCAGCGCCTCCGCTGAAAGGGAAAATTCAGCGCTCAATTCCTTGGCGATGACGCCATTAGACATGCGGAAGAATTGGCTCATCACATAGGCCACGCCGATGACGGCGACGATCGTGACGAATTGACGGCGGTGATTGTCGGATTTCATCGAAATTTAGCCGGTTGAAAGATGCGGACGGTCGGCACGGAAAAACGGCGGCGCTGCTTGGCCTGCACGTCGGGCCGCGATAAGCTTATTTATTATTAACTGGCTATGACGGCCAATTCGACTTAGGTGAATAGAATAATTTACAAAATGCTCAAGAGAAAATGATGAATTCGTGGGCATTCACTAGAATTGTTATCCATTGCGCCGTGCTCCTGGCAGGAATTCTGGCCACCCTGCCGGCGGACGCTAAGTTTGAGGACGGAGTGCAGGCCTATCTGGCTCAGGATTATGGCGCCGCACTGGATGCCTGGCGGCCCCTCGCCGAAGACGGCCACGCGGAGGCACAATTCGGTATTGGGCTGTGCTACGAAAACGGTCGCAGTGTCGAACGCAACCTAGAGCTTGCCGCCGTCTGGTACCACAAAGCGGCCGAGCAGGGCCTGGATGAAGCTCAATTTAATCTCGGCAATCTATATCTCAACGCCGAAGGCTTCCCCCAGGATTTGGTCAAGGCGGTGCGCTGGTATCGCCGCGCCGCCGAACAGGGCATGCCGCACGCCCAGGTTAATCTCGGCTATTCTTACGAGACTGGCTCCGGCGTGGCGAAAAACGCCGAAAAGGCGGTATCGTGGTATCGGCGCGCCGCCGAGCAAAACTTCTCCCAAGCACAATATTATCTTGGCGCCGCCTATGAACGTGGCAGTGGCGTTAAGAAAGACCTTCCCCTGGCTGCTGCCTGGTATGGGCGCGCTGCCGATCAAGGCATCGTGCTCGCCTTTAGTCGCCTTGAGGTGCTTACGAGAAAAGGAATCAAGCCTGCCGTGATCACCGCAAGAGGCACGCCGGCCAAATACGACCTAGATGCCCCTGAAGGGCCAGCGATGGCGGAGAGGGTGCCGCCTGAGGCGACGGCGACGAGGGCTAAGGTAAAAGAGACCAACCTGATTGCAAGCGCTCTGCCACCCGAGCCTGCAGCGCCGAGCAAAGCTAGACCGCAAACAACGGCGACGGAAAAGCCAGCCGGTGAGATAGTCACGCAAAACAAGATCGCAATGGAAATTGAGACCGATACTGCGGCGGTGGCAGCATCGGCAACCGCGCGGGCTGGCAAGCGGGTAGAGACCCTAATTGGTAGTTTCCGCCTGCAACTCGCCTCGTACCGCCAACCGGCCAACGCTGAAAAAGGCTGGGGCATACTGTCCGCCAAGCACAGAGACCTGCTCGCAAGCTTCAACTATGCTGTTGCTGAAGTGAATTTGGGTGCCGACAAGGGGGTCTATTACCGCCTTCAAGTGGGGCCAGCAAGACTTCTTACAGAGGCGAAAGCACTGTGTGCCCAGATCAAGGCGCGCGGCGATAACTGCGTCGTAGTAGGGCCGTAATCCGAACGCCCAGCAGCTAACTGGCGCGCTTCCAAGTCCGGCCCCATGACCCGTCCCGGCGCTTGATTCCCAGCAAACATTTTTTACTCGAGGATGACAGCGCGCCGCCGCGTTTTATTACACGTTCAATGAGGCAAAAAGCGTGCTGTGCGGAATAGGTCGGCTGCGATGAGCGGATTAAACCGCTAGGCGGGATATTTCATCAACGCGGTCATCGGCAAACCATCCAACCGCTCGCGGCCGCCGAGGCCTAGAAGTTCGATCAAGAACGCGGCGCCCACTACATTGGCGCCAACCTGATTTAGCAACTGCATGGTTGCCCGCACCGTCCCGCCAGTCGCCAGAAGATCGTCAAGGATAACGACCCGCTGGCCCGGTTTGATGAGGTCCCTTTTAACCTCCAAAACATCGGTACCGTATTCAAGCGAATATTCAAGTTTGATCGTATCGCCGGGCAGCTTGCCCTGCTTGCGGATCATGACGAAGCCGCAGCCTACCCTGATTGCCAAGGGTGCTGCCACAAGAAAGCCGCGCGATTCGACCCCAACCAGAAGGTCCGGCCTATAGGGTCCAACCACGTCGGCGAGCCGCTCAACGGCCTCAGCCCATGCGCGAGCGTGCGCCAATAGCGGTGATATGTCATAGAATAATATTCCTGCTTTCGGAAAATCAGGAACTTCGCCGACATGATCCTGCAGTCTTATCGACATGAGGCGAGCACCGCTACGGCGCCAGGCAACATCTGATTTACTGAGTTGCCTCTTTCAAATAGGCGATCAAATTCGCGCGGTGCTTATCCTTTTTGATACCCTTGAACGCCATCTTATTTTTCGGAATATAGCCTTTGGGGTCCTTAATATAGTCGTTGATGGTAGTTTCATCCCAAACTATGGCGGCGGCTTTCATGGCGTCCGAATATTTGAACCCTTCCATCGTGCCGGACGTGCGACCAAACAATCCGTGCATATTGGGTCCGACCTTATTTTTTCCACCGGCTTCGAGGGTGTGACAAGCCTTGCACTTCTTGAAAACTTTCGCGCCTTTTTTAGCATTTCCGTCGGCAAACGCCGCGCTGCTGGCGACGACTATCAACGCCGCAGCGCCCATCGCCAGAACGTTCCGTAAGATCATAAACCATCTCCTTAAAACTAAATCTGTGAGGAGGCGAAGAATATGCTGCGACCGCACACTGTTCAAGCGGTGCAATTGTCGCAGGGAAAACTTCCTTGCGCAGCGGATCGGCGTTGGCACGCCACCAAAATCCATCACTGAGAGACAATTATTTGTGATATTCCCTATCAAGGAAAAAGCAGCTGACTACTTCTTCTGTGATGGCGTGTTATCCTCAAAAATCTTCCACCCCCGACATGCGTGATCCGCGGGCCGTTTCCACCCCTTACGTTAGCAAAAACGACGAACCGGATGACTAAAAACGACCGTGTAGCCCTAGCAGAATTAGCCCATATCCTCGCCTTAGAGGCTGGCGATGCAATCATGCGCCTCTATCGCCAGGGCATTGTCGTGCAGACCAAGGACGATGCCTCACCGGTGACGGAGGCAGATGAAATTGCCGATGCGCTGATCGTTGCCGGGCTTGCGGCCGGTGCGCCCGGAATTCCCATCGTCTCCGAAGAAAGCGTGGCACAGGGTCGCATGCCCGACATCAGCAGCGGCCGTTTTTGGTTGGTTGATCCGCTCGACGGAACCAAGGAATTCATTTCAGGCACGGATGAATTCACCGTCAATATTGCGCTTGTTGAAAACGGCAGTCCCATACTCGGCGCGTTGCATGCGCCGGCGCTAAACGAATGTTACCTCACCGATGGCCACGGCGCATTTCTGATTGCCAAGAATGGCTACAAGAGACCAATTCGTGCGCGCGCGCTGCCGTCCGATGGTGCCGTTGTCGTCGCGAGCCGCAACCACTGCGATGCCACAACCGACGAATTCATTGCCCGCCACCAAACTTCTCGTATCACCAGCGCTGGCAGTGCGCTTAAATTCGGCTTGCTCGCGAAGGGCGCCGCAGACCTCTATCCACGCTTTGGCCGTACCATGGAATGGGACACCGCAGCTGGCCATGCCGTGCTAACTGCGGCAGGTGGCAGTCTAAAGTGTATGGATGGGACGGTGCTTCGCTACGGCAAGGAAGGTCTCGACAATCCAGCGTTCATTGCCCGCGGCGTTGAATGAAATGCCGTTGCAGAGCCTGAAAAGACTGACCGCTTCGCCAAACGATATCGCTATTGCGGCCGATATTCTGCGTGCCGGTGGGTTGGTCGCCTTCCCTACTGAAACGGTTTATGGCCTGGGCGCGGATGCGCGAAACCATGGTGCAGTGCGAAACCTGTTCATAGCCAAGGCGAGGCCGCCTGATAAACCACTTATCGTCCTCGTTCAAGATCACCGGGAAGCTGCACGCTATGGCGTGTTGGACGAACAAGCCGATCGTCTTGTCAGCGCCTGCTGGCCTGGCGCGCTCACACTCATCGTAAATCGGCGTGAGCCGTGCGCTCTCAGCGCAGAAATTAATCCGCTCGGTATGACCGTGGCGCTCCGCGCAGCAAGCAGTGATACCGCGCGCCGCCTGCTTCGCGCCTTCAACGGCCCTATCACCGCACCGAGCGCCAACCCGAGCGGCGCCGCACCGCCGATCACGGCCAGGGAGGTCATCACCGGTCTCGGGACCGCAATCGATGCCGTGCTCGACGGCGGTCCCTGTCCGGGAAGTGAATCGACCATCGTTGACCTCACAGCCGACGCTCCCCGGTTGCTCCGCGAGGGCGCGATATCGCGCCGTCGCATCATGGAAATTTTACACCCATACCCCTTAAGGTAAACTTACAGACGGCCGCGAGACCGGTTTGATTGTAGTAGGGCTGCGAACGGGCACGGAGTTTAGCGTTTAAGTTGCTCAATCTGAATGAACTAAACAGCACATGGTCATAATTCTGGAAATTGAGGGTGAAACCTCGGTCCAGGAAAGGGTCGTTAACGTTCTCAAATATGAAAACTGCTAAATTATCGGTGCCCTGAATGGTCGCTCAGGTGTTATTTGAGCATGCCAAAATTGCCCCTACTTAATAATTTACGATGTACTCACGCCAGATATCTACGGCTATAGCTCCCTGGCAGTGTTGCGCGATGATCCGGACACATCCGTTACACCTATCATTTTTCTCACGCCACCGCTCGCCAAGCCGGTATTTGGAAAGGCATGGTAATGGGCATTCCAGTCACCGACGCAAATAGACTGGGGAATACCACCAACTGTTTGTTAAATATAACGGTTCATGGTGAATCTCCTGCAGTGGGCAACGGCGCTAGTCGCGCAGCGCCGCCAATTGATCACCATATGGCTCCGGATCCACCGCCACGTCGATTAGACTGGTACCATTATGCGCCAACGCAGCGCTGATTGCCGGTTGCACAGGCTTGTGCGGCGCAATCTTCCAAGCGCGGCAGCCTTGGCCCATAGCCGAAGCTGCAAAATCCACTGCCGGATATCGTACGCCAACCGGCCGATCCTGGCGTCGCTGTTGCTTTACGTCGATCAGGGAAAGTGCCGCATCATTCAGCACGATGACGGTTAAGCGGCACCCGAGGCGAGCGGCTGTGGAGAGCTCGGCCAAGCACATCATCAGACCGCCATCGCCGGTAAAAGCGATGGTCCGGCGCTCTGGCTCTACCAGGGCGGATGCAATCGCAGCCGGGAGGGCAAACCCCATGGTCGAGAGACCGGTGGATTTGAGCACCTGGCGCGCCTCAGAAGCCCGGATGCGCGCCATGGCGGAAATCATGTGTGCGCCGGCATCAATGGTGAAGCGCGTATCGGCAACAGTTCCAGCCAGAGCTGCCAGGGTCGCGTCGATCACAGTTTCCGCAGTATGTCCGTCCCCACCGCCCAGTATGAGAAGCTTACCCATCCTGTCTTTGAAGCCGGCGATCTCGTCCGACTCCCAGATTGAGCGGCAACAAGAGGTGCTGAGCGCCGCGATGCCATCGTTCAGGGGTCCGACCAATTCGACATTTGGAGCAAATGGATAATCTAGCCCGGAGCGATCGCTCAAAGCTAATACCGGTATATCAGGGCGCCAAGGCGCCGGGATGAGTTCGACTGGTTCAACACCGATCCAAAGGATGAGGTCAGCACGCCGGATCACCTCCGCTTCGCCAGCGGCACCGGTGAGATGGCCAACCATTTGGTGGTGCGAATCTGCGATCACACCTTTGGCCTTGTAGGTAGTCATAATCGGACAGCCAAGACGCTTTCCGAGTTGTAATAACCCGGCAGCAAACTTGGAATAAGCGACCTGAAGACCGATCAACAAAATAGGTCGCTGGCTGCTTGCCAATAAATTGCACGCCTGAACCGTCACACTGCTCTCAGCATCACGGACCTCCAAGGCGGCGGATTCAATCGTAACGCTGTCGACCGCTTCGCTATTCCCAGCTTCAAGTGTGGTGATCCGTGCCGCGTCTCCAGAAGAAAGTTCGACCAGAACCGGCCCCTCGGGAGAGCTCTTAGTTAGCGCCAGGAGAGCGGCAAACTGTGCCGTGCCAGATTCTGGAGATAAGCGCACGCATGCCTTGGTAATCGGACGATACAGCGCCTGAAGGTCAAATACTTGATGCGGTGGAAGATTCCCACCGACATCACGAGAATCGCAGATCAGCAGCAACGGCGCACGTTCAAGATGAGCATAGGCCACCCCATTGGCGGCACTAGCCGCGCCGGGACCAATCGCTGTCAAGACGATTCCAGGCGCGCCGGTCAGCTCCGCTGCGGCGGCGGCCGCGAGCGTCGCAGCAGTCTCGCCCCGGCAGAGGATAAACCTCATCCCCACCTTGTCGGCCGCGGCTATCAAATCAAGGCTGGAGCCTCCGCCCGGAACGCCGAACAGAAACCGCACGCCACAAGATTTGAGCGTCGAGATCATTGCCTCGGCAAGAGTCATCGACGTTAATTGTGGAGTTCTCGTAGTAGCCAAGCTTGGCGCCGTCATCGCGGCCTGCCGATCTTGCCTTCGCTTGTTTTGATCACTTTTTCACACACTCGGATTGCTATTTTTGACATCCTATGGTTAGCCGTCCTTAGCTGCAAACCAACAACGGCCAGCGCACGCACGAGCAAAAATATACAACTAAACCGAACCGCCATAATAAACTCTGAACGGTACAACTTTTTTGGGGCGCAACTGGAGCACTGATTGTATAACTCCACGGATTGCAAACCACGACCAAGGGTGAAAGTAACGTGAGCGAAAAGAGCAGCGGCACCGGCGCCGCGAAGTCAAAGACGCCATCTACTGCCAAAGCGGCAGTGACCAAACCGTCAACATCAAAAAAGGAATCGACCAAGAGCGCCAGCGAGACCGCTAGCGCTTCCGACACTAGTGCGGAAAAGCCGGTAGAATCAGGCGCGGAAAAATCAGCTGATTCCGGCGCCCAAAAATCGGCCGAATCAGGGGGGGGGAAGGCGCAAAAAGAGACCGTTTCCAGCAGCGATGTACATTACGGATATTTCTCCAGCGTCCGAACACCCGCCTACCGCAAGGGTTGGGACGATATATTCGGCAAAAAAACATCGTCTGGCGACAATTCTGAAAAAAAACGAACTGCGGATCGTACCAAGGGCGCACGCAAGACAAAAAAGTCCACAATCAAACAGCCGGTCACGCTTGAGCTTGATATTGCTGAGCTGCCAGAAGCGCTGCGGGCCGGGCTCAGCGAGGAAATCCGACGTAAACTAAAACGCCGGCGCATCAACTATGACAAGTTAGACAGAGCTGGCGCCGTGCGGTGGAACATTGTTTGCAAAATTGAGCGCTAAACAAACCCTGCCCGCATCGCGTTCCACAATAGGGTCTCTAGGACAATACTGAGCCCAGTAGGGTCAAAGAATAATCTCTCCATCATCTTATCTGGGCAGAAACGTTGTTTTTTAGCGGTGGTAGACTAAACCCTTTATCCCGAGGTCTACACAATTATTAGATCGAAAGGACTGGCTGCATTGCCAAGCCTCACTTTTTCTGTCCTTCTTGCTAGTACATGTTCAAGTGTTGGACAGGCTTCAGATAAACCCTAAACGACGAAAGCGTTAGGTGGAAAATGAGTACCGGACAATGCAATGTAGTCCAAGTTAAAATAACTACTAACAAGATTCAGACTTTCAAACCGTAAGTCAAGAGATGAAAGGTGCCACTGCGCGTGCGAATAGATTCCTTAGCTATTTTCGGCACCCGAGACACTCACCTGACACGTTAAGATCCTAGCCCCGGACCATCTAGGGACATGCTGTGGAAAAAATTCAACATTAAATAGCACAAGAATAAACCAAATTCCGACCCTACTAAAAATACACTATAATAAAGAAATTTTCTAATATTCTATGGGGTCGATCGTCTGTACTATTGGTTTTGTTTCCTTGAATGATTTCCTATCTTTGTTGACATCCCAAAATTTTTTCAAATTTTTATATTGATTTCTCCATTTCAGTTTTGGGAATCTCAGGTCCACATAATCTAAACAAGCGAAACTAGAAACATCTGAAATATTAAATTTCTCTCCTACAAAATATCTGTTATCTTGAAGATATTCTGAAAGGTAATTAACCCCTTCAAAGATCTTATTTTCTTGTCGTTCGATCCAATTTTTACTCATTAAACTTTCTTTTCTTGCATTTTCAAGACATATTAAAACTATTGCATCACAGACGCCATCTGCCACTGCTTCAACTAACTTTGCGGAAATATTATCTTCATGACTTTCGGGGTACATGAGTGGATGTGGTTTAAATTTATCTAAATATTGAACAATTACTCGACTATCGAATAACGGTTTATTGTTTTTATGTAATAGAATTGGGATTTTCCCCAGCGGATTAATACCTTTAGTTAAAGTATTTTTATTCCATGGTACATCAATAATTTCCTCAAAATCGATATTCTTTTCACGCAATGCCACCCTCGCTTTGCGAGCAAATGGACTGGGAGTGGCAATGATTAATTTCATTAATTGATTTTATTTTTCATATATATGTTTATATGCGGGATAAGCCATTATTTCAAACCAATGAAAATTGGTTAAAAAATAAAACTCCCAAGTAATTATACTTGATTATTTTTGCTACTTAATTAGTTTTATATTTCTTCATTATTGTTTAATAGAAGTTCATTATCATATTGAATTCATGAGGATAAATCATCCTTTTACAATTTGAACCAGTGAGAAAAAATGGATCATAAAGTGAGAGTTTTTGCCTGACTTAAACAAAAGCATTAGAAACACTACCAAAATACATGTGGGAACATCCCCACCAGTCGTTCTCTAGTATTGTATTCATCCAGGTATTGTCAGGCTTCACCCTCACCTCGCTGGCCACAAAAGAAGCCAAGACCATAATCTGGTGTTGAAAAAGTAATAGTACTGCCTTTTGGGAAGTAAAGAAGGTCACCAGGTGTCGCTATGACTTCCATTCCAGTGGAGTCTTTAATATTAAATTCCCCTTCCAAAACAATTTTCATCTCATTGTAAGTATATGTGTAGGTTAATTTATTTCCTCTTTCTAGTCTAAATAAACCAGCAGTTATGGGGGAGTCCGGATCATCAGAAACGGCAAAGTCATCTAGGTAAGCTGATACACCTTCTTCTTCCATGGGTGTGAGGTTTTTGTGCGTAATTTTAGGTATATGTTTCATTGAATTGTTCTCCTTTTCACGAATATGTCAGTAAGAATTCGGTAGTGTTTTTTGGATTGATATATGGCAAAAATATCATCCTAGTATTTCTTGCTAAGTTTTCAGCCTTGAGGTGAGGATATCACTGAAACATTCGTATGTCTTTTTTGTCCCCTGAGACAAGAGAGCCTAATCGAGTTGCTCTTTCTGTTTCTACTGCCCACCGGACGGCATCTGATTTCTTGGTGAATGTTTGTTGAGAGAAGAAAACTAGAAATTCTTGTCTTGCTTATCTTGGCTCTCCAGTTACCACTTCGCTTCTCGAAAACAGCAATTTCTACATCTCAGTGTCCCAAGAGTGTCCCAAATGACCACCCAAGAGTTTGTGTGACTTAGCTAATTGCTTGAGGTAAATGGTGGGCGCAGCTGGGATTGAACCAGCGACCCCTACGATGTCAACGTAGTGCTCTCCCGCTGAGCTATGCGCCCGTCGGAATTCGCTTAGCATCGGATGTGGGGTGAAGCAAGTCCTCTATACCACAGCGAAAACACAATCGATCTCATGCACCAGAGTGCGCAGGTGAAACGGCTTGGAGACACACGGGGATTTGTATTTTTGAAGTCTTAGCTATTTAGCCAAACGACGGAAAATTAGGTAATAAATATTACTTTCAGACTAAGAATTTCTAAACCTGTGCGCCGCACAAGTTTCAAGTCGTCCATGCAGAGGATGACGATATCGCCGCCAACAGCTCAAAATTACCGTCGGCGGTATGAGATAACATTTCTAAGCCATCGTAAACCGAGCGGACCGCGTGACCGACGCGATGCAGCGAGTGGACTAAGTAACGAGCGGATCTATCGTCTCCCGCCAATAGAATTTGTGCCATCACGACTCCGTTTCGCGCCAACTACCCGCCCCCATGGGGTATACGAGCTGTAAAAAGTTTGGTGATTTTGCGCTTCTAGGCGGCGTAAAACAGTTACCGTGACGGGGCAGCGCGCTATCACCGTGACACTCCGGGTAATTTGGTCTACACCCGAAGCATGATAGTCACGGAAGATATTCTTGATTTGCCCACCGACGAAAAAATCGTGCACCAGCACATCGGCGACGCCGTTCAGTTGCTGCTGCCGCGCCATCAGACCGCCCCTCTGGTCTGTTCCTCGCCGCATAGCGGCAGCGACTATAAGGATGACTTCCTCGGCGCTTCTAAACTCAGCGCATTTGACTTACGGCGCTCCGAGGACAGCTTTGTCGATGAGCTTTTTACGCGCGCTCCGTTGCACGGCGCGCCACTCGTGAGCGCTCTATTTCCGCGCGCCTACATAGATCCCAACCGTGAGCCCTATGAGCTTGATCCGAATATGTTTTGCGATTCTCTGCCGGCATTCGTGAAGACACGGTCCGACCGGGTACGCGCCGGCTTCGGTAGCATCGCCCGGATTGTCGCCAATGGCGCGGAGATATATCAGGGAAAATTACACTTTTCGGAGGCAGAGGCTCGTATAAAAAACTATTATATGCCTTATCATGACTCAGTCCGCCGTCTCGTCGATGAAACTCGCGAGCGTTTTGGCTTCGCTATCTTGATGGATTGCCACTCAATGCCCTCGGTCGGCGGGCCGAATGACCGCGACGCTGGTCGGCGACGCGCCGACATTGTTTTGGGCGACCGTTTCGGCACCTCCTGCGCTGCGGAAGTGATCGAACATGCGGAATTAGCACTTATTGAACTTGGCTTCCAAGTGGCGCGTAACGAACCCTACGCCGGGGCACATACAACCTCCCATTACGGTCGCCCAGTTGAAAACGTTCACGCGCTCCAGGTCGAGATCAACCGGGCGCTCTATATGGAAGAAGCACAATATGCGCGCTCGGAAGGATATGCGGCGCTGACCCAACGGCTTGGTGAATTCGTGCGAATCATGGCTGAAATAGAAGCTTGTCCCCTAAAGTCACGCAGCAACAGTTCTTGACGGATATTCTCAGCGACGCTGTTTGGGCCCTAAAATCTGTATGCGACTGGCGCAATATCACTTAGCCTTGGACCGTTCACACGCGAAGAAGCCGCCGCCGCATTGCCAGTAAAGCCGAAGCTCTCGCCAAGCTTCTGAAAAATTCAAATTATGGCGTGCACAAAATCCATATCAGCTGCATGCGGATAAACCTCCAAATGCACGCGCGGGCGCTCAGCAGCTTAAAAGAGATCTTTGAATCGGCGAATAATTTGGCCTACGCCGCGCTGGTTCTAAAGACCCTCTACTACGATGCGCGCTCGTAGTGCGGCGCAATCGCGCGCTGCCATCCTGTACACCCAAACTGGAGCAGATCCAATGCGATAGGGTCAAGCAACCATAGGCGACTGCCCTGTGGGGCCACCTACGAAGACCGTTACCAGGCGGACCAGGTCGCGAAGGCTGACCGTAGCAAGTGCTTCCGATTTTGCCGGGTTAAGCACTCCCCTTCAACAACCTACGTTCGCTCCAGCGCTTGATCGGGTTTCCGTTCTGGCGATAATAGAAGCAGGAGCGCCCGCGTGGTGAAGCTCCGATAAAAAGGGAGATGAAGGCTATGAAACTCAATCGCAGACAATTTTTCCAGGCCGCATCTGGCGCAGTGGCATTTGCCAGCCTACCGCATGTTCTCAGACGTGCGGGCATCGCCGCGGAAGAGCCAATTCGTGTCGGTAATATTCTCGATAAATCAGGCATCCTAAATATCTACAGCCTGAAACAGATTTCCGCGGGCGCCATGGCTGTGGACGAAATAAACGCGGCAGGCGGCCTGCTTGGCCGGCCGGTAGAGCTACTATTCTATGACTCCCAGTCGGACGGCCAATTTAACACCAAATATGCGACCCAGGCGTTGTTGAGGGATAAGGTGAGTGTCATTCACGGCGGCATCACCAGTTCGTCCCGTGAAGTCATGCGCCCGACCGTGCGTAAATTCAAAGGCCTACTGTTCTATAATTCACTTTATGAAGGCGGTGTTTGCGATCGCCGACATGTCTCCACTGGCATGGTGCCGGCGCAGCAATTGGAACCGTTGATCGATTATGTGGTCAAGGATCAGGGCGCCAAGAAAGGCTACATCCTGGCGGCCGATTACAATTACGGCCACATCACTAGCAAATGGATGCAGAAATTAATCCGCGACAATGGCGGCGAGGACCTGGCGGTAGAGTTTTTTCCGTTGGATGTTAGTAATTTTGCCCCGGCGATCTCCCGCATCCAAGCGGCTAAACCGGACGTGGTGTGGTCGGCACTGGTCGGCGGCGCCCATATCGCTTTCTATCGCCAGTTTGAATCCACCATCGGCAAGAAAAACATGATGCTGGCGTCGAGCACCTATGGCGTCGGTCTCGAACAGACCCAGCTTAGCGCTGATGAGGGCGACGGTATTATTCTTGGCACCTCCTTCGTCGACGATCTAAATACCGACGCGGCTAAGGATTTCGTCAGCCGCTTCCACGCCTATACCGGCGACGACGGTTATGTCGGCGAATATGGCGAATATGGCGAACGCGGGATTAAGATATGGGCCGAGGCGGTGCGCCAGGCCGGCAGCCCGGATCCTGACCCGGTCATGGATGCGCTCTCTAAGGGGGGCGTCACCGTCAACGGTGCGGGCGGCACCTATACGGTCGACGGCCAGACTAACCATACAACGATGGATATTCATATCGTGCGCGGCAACCGCAATCAGGGCTTTGACGTCATTAACTCGTTCTCGCAACGACCACCGAAGGATACGCAGCAGGTATGTGACCTCCATGCCAATCCGGGCGACACGACGCAGTACGAAGTAGAGGTTAAATAGCCAAATAAGCGTTCAACACGGTCATCCGCCGGCAAGCGGATGACCGTGAAGACGTTGCCCTTTGCTTTATGTTCGCCAAGTTCTAAATATCCCAGGGGCACCCGTTGGATCAGGTCGCTATCTACGCCTATCAAATCGGATTTTCTTTCGGCCTGTTTATACTGGTCAGTCTTGGGCTCGCCATTATTTTCGGCATGATGCGAGTGATCAACCTGGCTCAGGGCGAGTTCCTCATGCTGGGCGCCTATTTCTGTACCATCATCACCCAGGCCGGGGTGAGCCTGTGGATCGCAATATTTTTGTCCGGCATTGCAGTCGGCCTATTCGGCATTCTTGTCGAGCGCGCTATCATCCAATTTCTCTATGGCCGCATACTCGACACGCTGCTCGCAACTTGGGGCCTCAGCCTGTTTCTAGTCGGCGGCATTACCTGGATATTCGGCCCGCAAACCGAGAGTATTGCTTCACCGCTGGGAAATATTCCGGTCGGCAACTTTAGTGTCTCGCAATATAGCCTGGTCATGATCGCCTTCGCGATCGCTCTCCTGGTCGCCACCTATTGTCTGTGGCGTTTCACACGGTTCGGTCTAATCGTCCGTGGTACGATGCAGAACGCTAATGTTTCCGCCGGCCTCGGCATCAACACCAGCCTTATCTACATGTTGACTTTCGGATTTGGGTCGATGCTAACCGGCATTGCCGGGGCGGTCCTGGTGCCTGTGATGGGCGCTTATCCGACGCTCGGCGTGGCGTATATTGCTAAAGCCTTCATCACCGTCATTTCGGGTGGTCAGATGGCGTTGCTGGGGACGATATCGGCGGCCGGATTATTCGGTACCATCGATGGAATAGTCGCCTACGTCAGTTCCTCGGTGATCGGAGAAATGAGCGTGCTGTTCATCGCCATCATTTTGCTACGCCTGCTGCCCCTCGGCATCACCGGTAAACTCAAGCGCGGCGTTTAGATTATGGCACTCAAGATATTTGCTCTCGATCCGCCTAGCACGCCACCTAAATGGTGGTGGTGGCTGTTCGTCGCCACAGCATTTGTCGCTTTGCTACTAATGCCAGAATATCTTGAGCTTTACGTCATAATCGATCTGACGAGCTATTTTATCTTCACGCTGCTGGCCCTCAGCATGAGTTTTCTGTGGGGCTATTGCGGCATCCTCAGCTTCGGACAAACCGCGTTTTTCGGGCTCGGCGGATACGGCTATACCGTATTGGCACTGAATACCGGCGAGACCACAGGCTCTATCTTCTTTGCTCTCGCGCTTCCAATGCTGTTCTCTGCTATCGTCGGTTATTTTATGATCTATGGCCGCATTAGCGATATATATTTGAGTGTCATCACGCTAGTCGTCACCTTGATCTTGGAAAAAGGCATACGCGCCACCTCTGGTGACCAATATGTTATCGGCAGTGTGCGCCTCAACGGACAGAACGGTATTCCCACCGTGCCGGCCTTAAAGATTCCGTGGAATACGAGTGTAGAATTCAGTTTCGAGGGATTTTTCCAGCTTGCGGTAGTTCTGATGGTCTTGGTCTATGTGGGCCTCCGGATGCTGTTGTTAACCAAATACGGGCGCATTCTGGTGAGCATCCGTGAGAATGAACGCCGCACCGAGCTACTCGGCTATGACGCACGCAAATATAAGCTCAGCGCCTTCGTCCTTGCCGGTGGTATTGCCGGGCTCTCGGGGGCGCTATTTGCCATTTGGGGGCCACTCGCCCATCCGCAAATGTTTGGCCTTGGCCGCGCGGCGGACGTCATCATATGGGTGCTGGTGGGCGGCAAGGCGACGCTGATCGGCCCGATCGCAGGCGCTATCGGGATCGAATACCTAAAGGTTTGGCTCGGCACTCAGGGGGTCGGCCAGGTACCGTTCGTTCTGGGCTTGGTATTAATGCTTTTCGTGTTGCTTTTTCAGCAAGGCGTTTTGCCTAGCTTCGGCATGGTACTGGCCTACGCACAGCAGAAATTGCGCCGCCGCTGAAGGAGTATTGCAGTAATGGGGCCGCAAGATATCATCCTGGAAACCCGTGATTTGGAGAAGCGCTTCGGCGGTGTGCGCGCTATCTCAGGCGTCAATTTCAAGTTGGCGCACGGTGAACTACGGTGCCTGATTGGCCCCAACGGTGCCGGCAAAAGCACATTTTTCAAGATGTTGACCGCCCAAATCAGACCCTCCTCAGGGCGCATTTTATTCGATGGCAGTGACATCACTCGCGCGCCAACGCATTCAATCAGCCGCCTAGGTATTGGCATCAAAAACCAGGTTCCCGATGTTTATGACGGCCTCAGCGTAAATGAAAACCTTTGGCTTGCCGCACGCTTCCGCCATGATTCTGAAAATTCGCGTAAAGCCGTGAACACAGCGCTTGGGCGCCTGGAACTGGACGGGATTTCGGCTGAACTGGTGGGCGAGTTGGCGCACGGCCAACGACAATGGGTCGAATTCGGCATGATTATGGTGCTTGAACCGCGCATCATACTGCTCGACGAACCCACCGCCGGAATGAGCATCGACGAGACCCGCCGCACCGCCGATTTGATCCGGGAGATCAATCAGACAACAACGGTAATCGTTGTTGAACATGATATGCAGTTTATCCGGGAAATCGCCAAACAGGTCACCGTGTTTCATCAGGGTAAAATTTTGGCGGAGGACACGATGGAGAATATTCAGCAGAACCAGACCGTGCGTGAAGTTTATCTGGGGGTATCGGGACGTGCTTGAAGTCGAAACTCTGCATTCCGGCTACGGCCGAATTCCCATCCTGGAAGGCGTCTCGCTGTCGCTTCAGGAAGGCGAAATTGTCGGCATTCTTGGCCACAACGGCATGGGAAAAACTACGCTTCTGCGCACGCTGATCGGTGAAATAAAGGCCAACCAAGGGACTATTTGTTTCAACGGAGAGGACATCACGCGCCTCACCATGTTCCGTCGAGCGCGGCTTGGAATGGGTTATGTGCCGCAGGGTCGCGATATCTACCCGCAACTCACCGTCTTAGAAAACATGAAAATGGGTGAGGTCAAACGCGGTGGCGAAAGTGCAATCCCTGAGATACTGGAATATTTCCCGTTGCTTAAAGGGCTCCTAAACCGGTCCGGCCGTACACTGTCTGGTGGTGAACAGCAGATATTGGCGCTAGCGCGCTGCCTCGTCGGGCGCCCCAAACTTATTCTTTTGGACGAGCCTACCGAAGGAATACAGCCTTCTATCGTCGATCAGATGATGGAAAAGCTGGACGCCCTGAGCACCGCCCTCCACCTCACCATTCTCCTGGTGGAGCAGGATTTGCAATTTATCGCCAAGCTGGCAGGCCGCGTCCTTATCATGCAGAAAGGGCGAGTCGTCACCAGCATTCAGCCAACGCAACTCAACGATCAGGAGATCATTGACGAATATCTCGGAATCTAAAGATCCACTAATTCACCAAACCTGCTTCAGCCACAAGTCGATCACGAAGGTCGCGTTTCATAACTTTGCCGTAATTGTTCTTAGGCAAAATGGCCTCAAATATATATTCCTTGGGCCGTTTGAAACGCGCTATATGTTCCAGGCAAAGCGTGTCGAGGGCTTTGGCCGTCACTTCCGGGCCCTCCTCTGCCCGCACTACGAACGCCACCACTTCCTCACCCCAATCAGCATGCGGCCGCCCAACGACTGATATCTCGCGCACGCCCTCATGGCGCAGCAGCACTTCTTCGATTTCGCGTGGGTAAATATTAGTGCCACCCGATATGATCATGTCCTTGGAACGGTCCATCAGGGTGAGAAAGCCATCTTCATCCACACTACCAATATCGCCGGTATGCAGCCAGCCACCGCGCAATGCTGCCGCGGTCGCCTCTGGGTTTTGCCAATAGCCGGTCATCACCACATCGCCGCGCACGACCACTTCCCCAGCTTGTCCAGGTAGCACTTGTTTATCATCTTTATCGATAACGCGGAATTCTACATCGGTTCGTGCAATTCCAGTGGAGGCGATCCGCTCAGCATAGCGCGGATGACCGGAATCAGCGTAAAAGTGGCGCGGCAAATAGCTGATGGTCATCGGTGCCTCGCCTTGGCCATATATTTGCACCAGCTTGGAGCCAAATATTTCTAGCGCCTGCACCACATCGGCCACATACATCGGCGCACCGCCATAATAGAGCAGCTTTAGGTTCTTTGTGTCGGCAGTGGCCATGGCAGGGCTGTTCATGAGTCGGACGATCATTGTCGGCGCCCCGAAAAGGGTAACACCAGAAAACTGCGGAATAAGACCGAGTATCTCTTCGGCTTCGAAGCCACCGCTTTTTGGAATAACGTTATTGGCTGCCTTAGCTACGTGAGGAAGCGCGTAGAGCCCCGAGGCGTGTGACAACGGCGCCGCGTGAAGGACGCAATCATCCGGGCTGATGAAGTCCATATCGGCAAAGTAGCTGAGGGTCATGACTAATAGATTGCGGTGGCTGAGGGTCGCGCCTTTAGGTCGCCCGGTGGTGCCGCTGGTATAGAACAGCCAAGCGGGATCCTCAGGCGCGCGGCTCTGATAGGGTAGTGCAGGATTACTACACAATTTATGATAGGTATCGCTGCCCGCCGCGATGACACTTTCCAAGGAACCCGACGCAGCCATTAATTTTTCGATGGCCGGTGCCAGTTCCGGACCCGTAAAACACATTCGCGCGCCAGAATTATCGAGTATGTAAGCAAATTCAGCAGGATGAAGCTTATAATTTATCGGCACCGCTACCAGACCAGCGTACCAAATTCCGAATAAGGTTTCTAAAAATTCCGGCCGGTTCGACATAGTGATTGCCACGCGGTCGCCTGCTTCCAGGCCATAGTCCCTATTGAGGGCGCCGCCTATGGCTCCGGCAACTCGGTGAAAACTGGCATAGTCAGACCAAGTCTCTGTACCCCAGGTAATGGCCGGCCGGTCGGAAGAGCTAAGGGCTACCTTAGCTAGCAATGCCGCGATATTCATGCCTGTCTCCGTACAATTGCCGCCTGTGTGAACAACCAGAAAGCCGCCACCGATAATGTCTCTGTGAACTTACCGTGTCTCAATGACGCATGTCACTACGCATTGGTCTCCAAGGCTTAGCGACAACTAACAGTCCACTGGGCTGCATAATTCTTTTGTCGCGCCTTTCCCGACGCGTTATCCTGCCGGTTGCGCCAGAGCACCCCATGAAATCCCGCCGGTGTCACGAAGAATGGGATTTCATAGGCCAGGTTCAAGATAGGATATGGCTTAGGATTTTGCGGAGGAAGCATGTCAGCCGACGAAACCACCACCGCCGTCTCGATATCAGCGACAGTCAATGGCCGGAGCGTGCGCGAAAGCGTGCCGGCGAACATGCTGCTCTCGACCTTTCTGCGTGAGCGACTCAGTCTGACCGGCACACATATCGGCTGTGACACCAGTCAATGCGGCGCCTGCAATGTGCATGTCAACGGCCGCTGCGTGAAATCCTGCACCATGCTGGCTGTGCGCGCAGACGGTGCCGACGTGACGACAGTCGAAGGTCTCGGGACAGAAGTGGAATTACATCCAATGCAAGCCGCGTTCAAGGAGTATCACGCCTTGCAGTGCGGATTTTGCACACCGGGCATGCTAATGACGGCGGTCGAACTAGCGCGAACTAAGCCTAAAGCCAGTGAAAGTGAAGTCCGCGCCCATCTTGAAGGCAATCTATGCCGGTGCACCGGCTACCACAATATCATCAAGGCGATCGTCGCAGGCAGTCGCGATATGGCAGAACACGCATAGAAACCAACGTCGTCGGAGATGGCTCTGAGAATGCTTCTCATTCTCATGATTTAAAGTGTTGCGCGACTTGGGTGAAACGGAGAAAGTGTTAACAATCAAGTTCTAGAAAGAGCCGGGAGGTATAGACCGTGTTGAAATCACTCCACATTGATCCTGAAAAATGTACTGGGTGCCTGCAGTGTGAGCTGGCCTGTTCGTATGAAAATGAGCAAATTTTCAATCCGGCTAAATCGCGGATCAAGGTCTTTAATTTCCACGACCAAGGCCGCCAGGTTCCCTACACCTGCACCCAATGTGATGACGCCTGGTGCATGTCGGCCTGTCCGGTCGATGCGATCTCTGTGGATGCAGAAACCGGAGCCAAAGTGGTATCAGACGCCGCCTGTGTCGGATGTAAGGTTTGCACCATTGCGTGCCCGTTCGGCACCGTGAATTATAATGCCGATACCGGCAAGGTGATCAAATGTGATCTATGCGGCGGTGATCCGAAGTGCGCCAGCGCATGCCCGACAGCAGCGATCACATATGTTGATGCCAACTGGACCGGCCTCGACAAGATGCGCAATTGGGCTTCAAAAACTGATTCCGGCGCGCAGGCAGAGGCTTAGGGAGGATATAGATCATGGCATGGGCAAGAAATGTATTGCGCGTTAACCTGTCTAAGGGCACGTGCACCAACGAACCGCTGAACATGGAGTGGGCGCAGAAATATCTTGGCCAGCGCGGCCTGGCAACAAAGTATCTGGTCGAAGAAACTGACCCGAAGGTCGACCCGATGTCGCCGGACAACAAAATGATCATGGCGACCGGCCCACTGACCGGCACCTGCGCATCAACGGCAGGGCGCTATTCGATCATCACCAAGGGCGCCCTCACCAACGCTATCGCGTGCTCGAATTCCGGCGGTTTTTTTGGTAACGAAATGAAAAATGCCGGTTACGACATGATTATTTTCGAAGGCAAGGCGAAGTCGCCGGTCTATCTGCTGCTCGAAAATGACAATGCACAATTGGTCGATGCCGGCGATTTTTGGGGCAAGTCCTGCTGGGACACCGAAGAAGGCATCAAAGCAAAGCATCAGGACCCCCTCCTGCGAATCGCGTCAATCGGCGTGTCCGGCGAAAAGGGCGTCAAGTTTGCGTGTGTGGTGAATGATATGCACCGAGCTGCGGGGCGCTCCGGTGTCGGAGCGGTAATGGGCTCTAAAAATTTAAAGGCCGTCGCCATACGTGGTTCGCTCGGCGTTCAGGTTGAGGATTCCGAAAAATTCCTCGCCGCCGTTTCATCCGGCAAGGCAGTTCTTGCCGAAAATCCGGTCACGGGCCAAGGCCTGCCGACCTACGGCACTCAGGTGTTGATGAATGTGATTAACGAATCGGGCGCATTGCCAACGCGTAACCATCTTGATAGCCAGTTCTCGGGAGCTAATAATATTTCGGCCGAGGCTATGTCTGAACCGCGTGCCGGCGATGGTAAGACCAATCTTTTAACCACGGCCGCCTGTTTTGGCTGCACCATTGCCTGCGGCCGTATTTCCACTGTCGAGCGCAGTCACTATACAGTCGCAGAACGGCCACAATATCAGATCGCTTCCGGCGGCTTGGAATATGAGGCTGCATGGGCGCTTGGTGCGGCAACCGGCGTAGATGATTTGGACGCGCTGACATTTGCTAACTTCATTTGCAATGAACAGGGATTTGATCCGATCTCGTTCGGTGCCACCGTTGGCGCAGCGATGGAACTTTATGAGAGCGGCGTGATCACCGACAAAGATACCGACGGGATGGAGGTCAAGTTTGGATCGGCAAAAGCGCTGACCGAGTTAGCCGAACTGACCGGCCGGGGCGAGGGCTTCGGTGCTGAAATCGGCCTGGGTTCCAAACGGCTGTGCGAGAAGTACAGCAAACCAGAACTGTCGATGGCGGTAAAGGGCCAGGAATTCCCAGCCTATGATGCGCGCGGCATACAGGGCATGGGGCTGACCTACGCCACTTCGAACCGAGGCGCCTGCCATCTGCGAGGATACACGGTTTCCTCTGAGATTTTTGGTATCCCTGAAAAGACCGAACCCACCGAGTCTGACGGCAAAGCAGGCCTGGTTAAGGCTTTCCAAGACGCGACCGGAGCAGTCGATTCCTCAGGTCTGTGTCTGTTCACCACCTTTGCCTGGTCGCTCGACGATATCGCACCGCAAATCGACGCGGCATGCGAAGGTGATTGGACGCCGGAGCGTCTGGTAGAGGTCGGCGAGCGGGTGTGGAATCTGGAGCGCATGTATAATCTGCAAGCTGGCTTCACCAGCGCTGACGATACTCTGCCCAAACGGCTGTTAAAGGACGCTGCCAAAACTGGTCCGGCGGAAGGCAAGACCAGCGACCTCGCCAAGATGCTGCCGGAATATTACGACGCGCGCGGCTGGACTACCGATGGCGTGCCGTCGAACGAAACGTTGGAGCGTATCGCGCTCTGAAAGCGGGTCGTCGATCATTTTTTGAGTTGTAACCTCTCCGGCCAGAACCGGGGAGGCCAACCTCCAGTTCGTCGGCCGCAGGTTCAAGCGGCCTAACCGGGATTCAGCCGAGGGTATTGTCATGAAGCACGTCATCGTTGGCGCCGGACCAGCCGGCGTCGTCGCAGCCGAAACCTTGCACAAGAGCGATCGCAACGCCGAAATACACCTCATCGGCGGTGAGCCAGAACCACCCTATTCGCGCATGGCTATTCCCTACCTGCTGGAAGGCAACATCGCCGAGGATGGCACATATTTGCGCAAAACGGCTGGGCATTACGACGCGCTCGCTATCCAATATAGCCACGGCCGCGTCGAAAACGTCGCCGCTGGCGACAATTCTCTGACCATAGAAGGCGGCGAAAAAATCGGCTATGACCGCTTGCTGATCGCCACCGGCGCTCGGCCAATGCAATTACCGGTTCCGGGCATAGATTTGGCGGGCGTGCATAATTGCTGGACGTTGGCGGATGCACGCGAGATCGCTAAACTGGCGGCGAAGGATTCCAACGTGGTGCTGATCGGCGCCGGCTTTATCGGATGCATCATCCTTGAATCGTTACTCAAGCTGGCCGGTAATTTAAGCGTTGTGGAAATGGAAGAGCGCATGGTTTCGCGCATGATGGACGACGCCGCCGGCGGCATGCTGAAGCGATGGTGTGAGAGCAAGAATGTCGAGGTGCTAACATCAAGCCGGGTAAGCGCAATTGAAGCAGCGTCGGATGGTGAAGGCGACAAAAACGTCGTACTTGAAGACGGGCGCAAGCTAAACGCGCATCTGGTTGTCCTCGCGGTCGGCGTGGCGCCCAATATGGATTTTCTCGATGGCAGCGGCGTCGCCACCGATGACGGCATTTTGGTCGACGAACATCTGGCCACCAATGTCGAGAATATCTTTGCCGCAGGCGATGTGGCGCAGGGGCCTGACTTCTCGACCGGCGGCCATATGGTACACGCAATTCAGCCGACCGCCGTTGAGCATGGGCGCATTGCAGCTTTGAATATGGCTGGACACAGCCCGGTCTATAAGGGCAGCCTGAATATGAACGTCTTGGCGACGGCTGGCCTGGTATCGAGCTCCTTTGGTAAATGGGACGGCGTCTCCGGCGGAGACTCTGCCGCCGCGACCGATGAAGAGAATTACAAATATCTCTGTTTGCAGTTCCAGGAAGACCATTTAATCGGGGCGCTCGGCATCGGCATGACCGAGCATATCGGCGTGATGCGGGGCCTCATCACCAGCCGCACGCCGCTTGGCGACTGGAAAGACAAACTCCTGGCCAGCCCGAACCGCGTCATGGAGGCCTACGTCGCGCAAAGCCAGCTTTAACCCGCCACGCGGGCTTGGGCTATGAAGATCACGCTCAAGCTTTATGCGATGCTGAGCATGTATTTGCCGCCCGGCACAAAGGACAACCAAATCGACATCGAGGTCGAAGACAACGCTACGCCTGCATCCGTGTTGGCGAAGTACATGGTGCCGCCAGAAAATTGCCATCTGGTGCTAATCAATGGCGTCTTCGTTGCCCCCGGCCAGCGCGAACTACATCGGCTGAACGAAAACGACGCCGTTGCCGTCTGGCCACCCATCGCGGGCGGACATACATGAGTCGCAAGCAGGTCCTTTTTGAAAAAGAAATGGCGATTACCCATCGCGATTTTACTCGCCTGCTCGCCCGCGCACTCGGCCACAATAATTTCAAACCGGTGAAGGGCAAAATTTCGGTGGCGGACGGTGAGCGAAGAATAGACATCACACTGTCCGAGGAATCTGTTCGCCGTATCGCCCAGGTAGCGCTACCGATAACGTTCGTGTGCTTCGCCCTTACCGGCTATGACGATGCAGCCGCAGAAATGGCCCGGATCGATCTTCATTTTCAACGTGGCGGCGGCTAGCGAGCTGTCTCCCCCCATCCAGGTGAGCGTGTGCCAAAGCAAACTAGGCCTGCCCCTTGATAATTCTCCATGCTAGTAAAGCGGCATGACCGATTTCGGCGCTGCGATATCGACCGCCTTTGCCCTCGTCGCAAATTTGGACAGCGACCTTTCGGAGGTCGTGCTGTTGTCGCTCAAGGTGAGCCTCAGCGCGGTTGTGATCGCCAGCATCATCGGGCTCCCCATTGGTGCAGCGCTGGCGTTGTTTCGTTTTCCCGGACGCACGGTTTTAGTAATCGTGTTGAACGCATTCATGGGCCTGCCGCCGGTGGTAATCGGCTTGATCGTCTATCTGCTGCTGTCGCGCGCCGGACCGTTTGGAGTACTCGGCCTGCTGTTCACGCCGACGGCTATGATAATCGCCCAGGTACTGCTGATTACGCCGCTGATCGCAGCGCTCGCGCGCCAAGTCATGGAAACCCTGTGGCTCGAATATGAGGAACAATTGCGCTCGCTTGGGACGACGCCACTGCGCTCGCTTGGCGTCCTCCTTCGGGATGGCCGTTATAGCTTGATGACGGCCGTGCTGGCCGGTTTTGGCCGAGCTATAGCCGAAGTCGGTGCGGTGATGATTGTTGGCGGCAATATTGACCATGTCACCCGCGTCATGACGACCTCCATCGCGCTCGAAGTGAGCAAGGGAAATCTAGCCCTGGCGCTTGGCCTCGGTATCATCCTAGTCATAATTTCGGTGCTGGTGAACGGGATGGTTTATGTCCTCCGGGGCAGCCACCGCCAAGGGGTAACTCCATGATATCGGCGGACGCCCCATCAATCTTACCGTTAGAATTAAGCGGCGTGAGCTTCAGCGTTGGTCATCAGCGCCTGCTAAAGGATGTTTCCTGCACCCTAGAGGCCAAACATATCTCCATAATCGTCGGACCCAACGGCGCCGGCAAAAGCCTGCTGCTCCGCCTCTGCCACGGTCTCTTAGAGCCAAGCGCTGGCACGGTCCGCTGGTCCGGTGCAGGCGGGCGCAATCCGTCGCCCTATCAAGCAATGGTGTTCCAGCGCCCAGTATTGTTGCGCCGCTCCGTGCAAGCCAATATCGAATTCGCCCTGGCGTTGCGCAACGTACCACGCCGGCACCGGCGCACCCTAGTTGAGGAAGCACTAGGACGCGCCGGCCTAAGCCGCTTCGCTAAAACCTCCGCCCGCGTATTGTCGTTCGGTGAACAGCAACGCCTGGCGCTAGCGCGCTCCTGGGCACTGCGACCGCAAGTCCTGTTCCTCGACGAGCCGACCGCCAGCATCGACCCGGTGGCAACCCATGTCATTGAGGAAGTTATTTTAGCGATGAAAGATGAGGGCACGAAGATCATCATGTCGACACATGATCTTGGCCAGGCCCGCCGACTTGCTGATGAAGTTATGTTCATCCATCGCGGTCGGCTGATGGAAAAATCCGCCGCGCCAACGTTTTTTGCGAAACCGAAGAATGATTTGGCGCAAGCTTTTCTGCGCGGCGAATTGCTGTGGTGGCAGCGCCGCGAACTCACCCCGCCCTGAACTGGAAATCGGTCACTCACGATGACTTCGATGTTGATTCTTTTTCGTAGGACTTTTCTGACCTTTAGTCTATTGGCCGCCATCGCCGTGATAATTTCCGGCACCCCGGCGCGCTCCGGGGTGCCTTTCATCACCGTCGCGTCGACAAGCTCAACCCAAAATTCCGGACTGTTCGACCACATATTGCCAATATTTCGAGAGCATAGCGGGATAGCGGTACGCGTACTTGCGGTTGGCACTGGGCAAGCCGTCCGCTTGGCGCAAAACGGCGACGCCGATGTCCTGTTCGTGCATCACACGCCGTCAGAGGAAAAGTTTGTTACCGAAGGATTCGGCGTGCGGCGCTACGACGTAATGTACAACGAATTTGTCATGGTTGGCCCCGCAGCAGACCCGGCTGGTGTTGCCGGCATGGCGCATGCAGGAGCGGCTCTCGTCAAGATTGCCAAAAACCAGACGCCGTTCATTTCGCGCGGCGACGATAGCGGCACCCATAAGCGTGAGAAGGCGTTATGGCTCGCCGCCGGCATCGATGATGTAGACCAATTATCACCGAGTTGGTACCGCGAGGCCGGCAGCGGTATGGGGGCGACACTGAATATCTCAGCGGCAATGGCGGCCTATACCCTCGCCGATACAGGTACCTGGCTTAATTTTAACAACCGCCTCGGCCTCAAAGTGATGGTGCGCGGCGACCCCGCCCTGTTCAACCCATATGGCGTAATTTTGGTCAATAGGGAACGCCATCCGCATGTTAAATTCGACCTTGGCCAGCGCTTTATCGACTGGTTGATCTCACCCGCCGGACAAGCTGCTATCAATGCCTTCACAATCAATGGCGAACGTGCCTTTACCGCCGATGCACGAGCCGATATTGTTTCACCAAGCGAATAACAATCGGAATACCCCGCCGTGTATGAATTCAAATACCACCGTCCTGCAACTCTTTCAGAAGCTGCCAAAATCCATATCGCTGCCGCGGATGCGCAGTACATGGCGGGCGGGCAAACCCTGCTGCCTAGCCTTAAGTTCCGTCTTTCCAAGCCTTCGGATGTAATCGATCTCGCTTCTGTCCCGGATATCAATTTCATCCGTATAGAAGATGATGCGATTCTGATCGGTGCCGCGACACCGCATGCCGACGTCGCCGCATCTGAAATTGTCCGCGGTACGACCCCTGCACTGGCGAAACTGGCCGGCCTAATCGGTGACCCCCAAGTCCGCAATTGCGGTACCCTCGGCGGCTCCATCGCCAATAATGATCCGGCGGCGGATTATCCGGCAGCCATGCTCGGCCTCGGCGCTACTGTGATCACCACAGAGCGGGAAATCGCCGACAATGATTTCTTTACCGACATGTTCGAAACAGCACTGCAAGAAGGTGAAATTATCACCTCCGTGCGCTTTCCCAAAGTAGCGACAGCGGGTTACTCGAAATTTCCCAACCCTGCATCACGCTACGCCATCGTCGGCGTTTTTGCAGCAGAAACGGCATCAGGTGTGCGCGTTGCGGTGACCGGCGCTGGCCCTTGCGTATTTCGTGCAACCGACATGGAAGCTGTGCTTGGGCAGGCGCTCTCAAGTTCCGTCGAATTGCCTGCGCCAGCGGCGGACGGCCTCAATTCCGACATGCATGCCAGTGCGGAATATCGCGCCCATCTAGTGACGGTCATGGCTAAACGGGCGATCGCTGACGCCATTGCCTGATCCCGATGCGGAGCGCAACCAGGGCACTGTGAAATACTTTTTCTGGCACGGCAACGGTTGGACGGAGACATTTGAGCCTTAGCCAATCGAGGGGAAAAGTGATCAGATTTCTGCCCTTCATCGTAGCGGTGATCTTTGTTTGGGTATTACCGCTAGCCAGCGCACCCGCCGTGGAACCGCCCAGCTCCTGGACGCATGAGTGGAAGCAAACCGATTTCTCGCGAACATCAATCAAATTTGACGAGATCATGTCGGGCGGTCTACCAAAAGACGGCATCCCGGCGATCGACCAGCCGACATACCAGGTGCCGGAAAAAATCAATAATATCGGGAACCAAGAACCAGTCATCACGGTCTCTCTCAACGGCGAAACGCGCGCCTATCCGGTGCGAATTCTAATCTGGCACGAGATTGCCAACGATGCCTTGGGCGGCGTGCCTATCGCAGTTACTTTTTGCCCGCTGTGCAATTCTGCCCTGGTGTTTGACCGCCGCGTCAAAGACCAGGTATTGGATTTTGGTACCACCGGCAAGCTGCGCAATTCCGACCTGGTGATGTATGACCGGCAGACCGAGAGCTGGTGGCAGCAGTTCACCGGCGAAGCAATTGTCGGGAAAATGACTGGTGCCCAGCTCACCGCCCTGCCGGCACGGGTCGAATCGTTCGAACGCTTTCGAGCGCGCACCGCAGGCCAAGAAGGCGCGACAGTGCTGGTACCGAACTACCTCAGCATGCGCAATTACGGCTACAACCCCTATTCGCATTATGATCGGTCGACCAAGCCGTTTCTTTATGGTGGTAAATTGCCGGAAAATATCGCACCGCTCGCCCGCGTAGTGGTAGTCGGCAAGGAGGCCTGGAGCCTGAAACTGGTAAGGCGCCTGAAGCAGATCAAGCGCGGTGATCTAATCATTACATGGGAGGCTGGTCAAAATTCGGCGCTCGACACTACTAAGATTAGCGCCGGGCGCGATATCGGCAATGTCATAGTGCAACGTGATGGACCTAACGGCCCGACCGATGCGGTGCACGACATCAGCTTTGCGTTCGCCTTTCACGCATTTTATCCCAAGGCGCTGATCCATACAGAGATCGAGTAACGGCGCTGCTCAGCAGTGCTAAACTATTGGCGCGCTAGAGAATTGGGGAAATGCCGGTAAAGTCGAAATTTGACACTCGTCGCCGCGGAGTAGAGGGCTTTTTTGGAGCTATTTGCTCAAGTCTTAATCCTGCTCCTGGTTGAGGTAGGCGTCAAGATTGCGGCAAAAGGCGAGATTATTCTCGCCCGCCCAGCCTCTGGCGCCGTTCAACAGCCTGCACGGTGCGCCCTGAGCACAATCATAGGACCGACAGTTCTTCGATAGCCTGCGCTCGGCTATGGTTCAAGGGAAAGCAGCGTTTAGACTTTCTCCAGCACCAGAGCGATGCCTTGACCGACGCCGATACACATCGTGCAGAGCGCGTAGCGCCCACCGGTGCATTCAAGCTGATGGATGGCGGTTAACACCAGGCGCGCACCGCTCATGCCGAGGGGGTGGCCGAGCGCGATAGCGCCGCCGTTGGCGTTTACATGTGCGGCATCGTCCGGCAGTCCCAAATAGCGGGTCACGCCGAGGGCCTGTGCGGCGAATGCTTCGTTGAGCTCGATCACGTCCATATCCCCAATCACGAGGCCGAGACGCTCAAGCAGTTTACACGATGCCGGTGCCGGTCCCATGCCCATAATCCGGGGTGCAATGCCTGCAGTCGCGACTCCAAGAACACGCGCACGCGGCGTTAGATCTTGGGCGCGCGCCGTCGCCTCGGAAGCTACCAGCAAGGCGCAGGCACCATCATTAACACCGGACGCATTGCCTGCCGTCACCGTACCACCAGCACGAAACAATGCCGGCAATTTGGCCAAATTTTCTGCTGTCGTGCTTGAACGCGGATGCTCGTCACGCGAGACTATGACAGTTTCGGCTTTGCGCTGTGGAATGCTGACGGGAACGATCTCGGCATCAAAATATCCGGCTTCCATGGCCGCCGCGGCGCGCTGCTGACTGCGCAATGCAAAAGCATCCTGATCAGCACGGCCAATCTGGTATTTCTCAGCGACATTTTCTGCCGTCTCCGGCATTGAATCGATGCCGTATAGCTCCTTCATCAGGTTGTTGACGAAGCGCCAGCCAAGCGTGGTGTCTTCGATCTTGGCGGCGCGCGAAAAAGCGGTCTCTGCTTTGGCTATAACAAAAGGCGCCCGCGACATGCTCTCTACACCGCCAGCGATCATAAAATCCACCTCGCCGGCCTTGATTGCCCGCGCCGCACTGCCGAGCGCATCCATACCGGAGCCGCACAGACGATTGATGGTCGCCGCCGGAACGGACTCGGGCATGCCTGCCAAAAGCAGCGCCATCCGGGCAACGTTGCGGTTATCCTCCCCCGCCTGATTGGCGCAGCCGAGTACGACATCGTCGACCGCCTGCCAATCGGTGTTGGGATTACGCTCCATAATGCGACGGATCGGGATCGCTGCTAGATCGTCGGGACGCACAGTCGACAAAGCGCCGCCATAGCGCCCGATAGGCGTTCTGACGCCGTCACAAATAAAGGCTTCGGTCACGACAGGGGTTCCTTATTCACGCATTTCGCTGCGCCGCGCTTGCGTGGCGGCAGCATCGATTTCCAGTTTGGAATTCAGCACCACACCATAAGCGGCGTGGGCATGCTCAATAGTGCAGTAATCATCCAAAACATCCTCACGCACCTGTTCGGGGCTGCGGGCCAGCGGGTCGCCGTAGCCACCGCCACAAGCGCTTAGCACACCAATGCAATCACCTACCTTATTGCGCAGGCCATGAACCTTACCGGGTAATTCTTCGATCGAGTCAGGCGTCGCGATATTGAATTTTTGCACGCGCGCGCCAACACCAGCTGTACCGCCTAGAAATCCCCACGGCGCGTCCGCATGGCGGTCCGATTCATGGGTGAGAGAGCCGTCAGTCAAATAGCGTTGCACCTTTATCATACCAATTCCGCCGCGATACTCGCCGGCGCCAGGCATGACATCATCACGCAATTCATAGCGATCACAAATGAGCGGCAGATGCATGCCCAGATCCTCGATCGGATTATTGCGCGTGTTGCGCATCAATTCCTCAATGCCATCGGGGCCATCGGACGCAGGCCGCCCGCCATAAGCGCCTTCATTGACTTCGATAAAGACCCAATAATTGCCCTCTTGGCGCACACCAGAATAGGCAATAGCCGACACATCAGCCGAACAGCCAGCTGTGATTTTGTCGGGAATGACCGGTGCCAAGGCCTTGATAATACAATCCACCACGCGCTGAATTTGATTGAAGCGCGCTTCCGCCGCCGCCGGATATATTGGGTTGAAGATTGAGCCTAACGGCGCAGTCACCTTGATGGGGCGGAAGGAACCCTCATTCTGCGGTACATGCTCCGAGATCGTTGCGCTATCCAGCAGCACCGCGCGGAACGCAAAATAGCATGCCACTTTGGTTGACCCTTCGAACGGCACATTGAAAGCGGTCGCGACCTGCGGCGACGAGCCAGTGAGATCGACCTCGGCCGAATCGCCATCAATGCGAACGCATACTTTCACCGGCAAGGTCTTACCGCGCGTACGGCCATCATCGTCGAGAAAGCCTTCGGCACGATATTCGCCGTCCGGAATGGCGGCGATGCGCTTACGCAACATGGACTCGGAGTAATCCATGAGTTGCTGGGTGGCAGTGAACACCGTCTCCTTACCATACTGGTCGAGCAATTCGACGAAGCGTTTTACGCCAAGCTCCACTGAAGCAACCTGCGCCTCGATATCGCCGAGTACCTGATCCGGCACCCGCGTATTGGTGGACATGAAATGCCACAGGGCACGGTTGCGCACGCCGCCCTCATAGAGCTTCACACCCTTGAACAGCATGCCCTCTGCAAACACGTCCGGAACATCGATAATCAGACCCGGCGTGGCCGCGCCAATATCAACATGATGAGCAGTGTTGGCCGAGAAGCCAACCAGTTCGCCCTCGTAATAAACTGGTGCGACAGCGGCGATATCGGGCGAGTGGCTGGCACCGTAATAGGGGTGATTGTGAATGACCACATCGCCGGGCTGCCACGGGTCATGCAGGGTTTCGTTGATACCACGCAGGTAAGCTGGAATCGAGCCAATATGCATCGGTGTAGAATCGGATTCGCAGAGCGTATTGCAATCAGCATCGAAGAGACCGGCACCAAGATCCTCAGATTCGCGGATGATCGAGGAATAAGACATACGGTACAACACATGGCCCATTTCTTTGGCGATGGTATGAAGTGCACCGCCGATAACTTGCAATGTGATGGGGTCAACTTCTTGTTTGCTCATAACCGTCTCCTCCCGCCAGCTCGCTATTGGGCCGTATCGCGGACGTGTAAATTACCGTAATCCGATATTTCGGCCACATGGCCAGGCGGAATCAAGGTGGTGGAATCGTGTTGAATGACGATGGCCGGTCCCGAAACCGTCTGCCCAGCGGCCAGCTTGCCGCGGTCGTAGCGCGGGGTCTCGAAGGTCTCGCCACCATCGAAGGTGGTGGGGCGGCTGTACATCACCGCATCTTTCGGATTTTGGCCTGTACCTGCTGCCAATTTCGGCCAATTCAGCCTAGCCGTGGCTGCCGAAGCGATCACCCGCAGGGTGATGATTTCAACATTCTGATCCTCAAAGGCGTGGCCGTAATCGCGGCGGTGCGATTCATGGAAATTGTCGATCAGCACCTGTTTATTACCGGCAGTAACCTCCTTGGTGGGAAGTTCAGCGCGTAGTTCGAAGCCTTGGCCCTGGTAGCGGCATTCTGCGATTCGGGTGAATTTGCGTGTGCCGGGTGCCACACCATCAGCATCAAGGGCCGCACCCGCTTGGATTACCAGTTCGTCGAGCTGGCTGTTGAGAAGGTCGAACTCGCTTTGTTCGGCGGTGCTGATGGTGATCAGCGCCGAACGGGTAAATTCATATTGCATGTCGGTGGCCAACAGGCCGGTCGCAGCGTTAATACCTGGCGCCGGTGGTACGATCGTTTCGCGCGCAGCCACGGTTTTGGCTAGAGCGACACCATGTAGCGGCCCGGCTCCGCCGAAGGCGACCAGCGAATAGTCGCGCGGATCGATACCTTTGGCCACTGAGTTGGCACGAATTTCAAGTGCCATATTGGAATTGATCACCCTGATGACGCCAAGCGCCGCCTCTTTGACGCTCATATTCAATTTTCTGCAGAGATTATCTTCAATCACCTTGGCTGAAAGCTTGGCGTCGATTGCCACTCCGCCGCCCAAAAATTGCTCCGGATCAAGACGGCCGAGCACCACCTGTGCGTCAGTTACTGTGGGTTCAACACCACCTTTGCCATAGCAAGCAGGTCCAGGATTGGCACCGGCCGAGCGCGGCCCGACGCGAAACGCGCCGCCTTCGTCAACATAGGCAACGGAGCCGCCGCCCGCACCGATGGTCGTCAGGTCGATCATCGGCGTCAGGATAGGATAGCCGCCAATATTGGTATCGCGCGGATTCATAATACGCACATTACCGCTGGGCACGACGCTAATATCGGCTGACGTGCCGCCGATATCGACGGTAATCAAATTCTCGACGTCGGACAAATCGCCCGCCCACTTGCCGCCGATTACTCCACCCGCCGGTCCCGACATGAGGATCGTCACGGGCCGCTCACTGCCGCCTTCGATAGTGGTGACACCTCCGTTTGATTGCATCACGCGAATTTCTGCGCCCACACCTTCAGCGCGCAGCGAGCCCCGCAAGTTGCGCAGATAAAACGATGTGCGTGGCCCGATAAAGGCATTCATCGCGGCGGTGGAAAAACGTTCATACTCGCGGATCACATCGGCGACTTCGCTCGAACAGCTGACATAGGTATCAGGCAGAACTTCCTTGACGATCGCCTTGGCACGCTGCTCATGCGTGTTGTTGAGGAAAGAATAGATAAAACAAATTATGACCGCGTCGACACTCCGTTTTTTTAGGAGTTCGGCCGCCGCGCGCACTTCGTCTTCATCGAGTGCGACCTCAACGCGGCCATCGGGTGGCAGAATGCGCTCGGAAATGACAATTCGATTACGCCGCCTGACTAGCGGTTTAGACTGCCACGGCACGTCAAATTGCATTGAGAAATTATGCGGTCGCTTGCCGCGCGCCAGGAGGAGGATATCGCGAAAGCCGCGCGTCGTCAGCATGCCGACCTCGGCGCCGTCATATTCAATTACGGCATTGGTGGCGACAGTGGTGCCGTGCACGATTTTTTCAATATCGCCGAGGGCAACACCGGCCATCTCGCAAATTTCCGTGATGCCACGAATAACACCGATTGATTGATCCTCGGGAGTGCTAGGCACCTTATGCACCATCACCCTGCCCGTCATACCGCCCATCGATTCAGATTCAAGAATAAGATCGGTAAACGTGCCGCCGACATCGACGCCGATTTTAGCCATAGACCCGCCTGTTCTGGTTTATTGCTCTTCTCCTGGGTGGGCGCATCATAATATCTGTCCGGACAAATTGGGAGTGCGATTGTTACAATCTTTTATACGTTCAGTCGGCCTCCGGCACTAACGCCAATGCCTGCTCGATAACTTCTGGCCCGGCCCCAGGCTTGGGCACATTTTCGCTCAAGTAGCGCCGCCATATGCGAGCTCCCGGGCGAGCATGGAATAGCCCCAGCATATGACGAGTGATGTGGTTGAGGCGTGCACCATTAGTGATTGCGCGCTCAGCATAGGGCTGCATGGCGCGGGCAATATCATGGCGGCTCGGGATAGCGCCGGAATCAGCAAATATGCGCCTGTCCGCTTCTGCTAGAATGTAAGGGTCTTCGAAGGCGGCGCGACCTATCATCACACCATCAACATGTTGCAAATGCTGCGCCGCATCAGCGAGGCTGCGTACGCCGCCGTTAAGGATAATTTCGAGCGCCGGCAATTCATCTTTCAGGCGGTAGACACGGTCGTAATTGAGCGGCGGAATCTCACGGTTCTGCTTAGGGCTTAGGCCCTCCAAGATTGCGATGCGGGCATGCACGGCGAGACTTGCCATGCCAGCACCGACCAGCAGACCAGCGAAGTTTCGCAATTGCTCAAAACTATCTCGCCCGTTGATGCCAATACGGCACTTGACCGTGACCGGAAGGTCAACAGCATCCGCCATCGCTTCCACACAGCGCGCCACAAGCTTGGGCTCAGCCATCAGACAGGCGCCAAAGCGTCCGCTCTTCACGCGGTCGCTGGGGCAGCCTACATTGAGATTTATTTCGCCATAACCGGCGGCCTGGCCCAATTTTGCCGCTTCCGCCAGTTCCGCCGGATCGCCGCCGCCGAGTTGTAGCGCAACTGGATGCTCCGCCACATCAAAGGCCAACAGGAATTCGCGTTTACCATGGCGCACAGCGGCGGCGGTAATCATTTCGCTATATAGCAGCACGCGGCGGCTGCACTGGCGTAGAAAATAGCGCCCGTGCCGGTCCGTGCATTCCATCATCGGCGCCACGCTCAAACGCCTATCGTTAATAGATAATTCAGTCATATGCCATTATAACCGTAACCTACCCAACCATTGACAGGGATCAAAAAACACTCCTATATATCAATGATATCAAAGCGCCGATTTGAGTGACAGATTGCGGGCGCTATAAAAATCCGGCTAAAGCGATGGGTACCGCCCAGCGATAGCTGGAGCGGTTTTTTTTTGGTTGGCCCAACATGACCGAAACAGAAACATTATTCGAGAATCCGCACGCGGTTGCGAGCGATCGGCTGGGTGCAGCGGTATGCGCGCCGACATTAAGCGACATATCGGTCAGTTTCGAATTTTTTCCGCCGGCCAGCAATAAGATCGCTGAACAGTTGTGGAGTGCGATTCTCCGCCTGGCGCCGCTCAATCCAGAATTCATCTCCGTCACCTATGGTGCCGGCGGTAGCACTCGCGGGCGTACCTTCGACACCCTACAACGGATATTGCAAAATACTGATCTCACACCGGCAGCGCATTTGACTTGCGTTGGCGATTCTCGCGGTATGGTCGACGACGCAGCCCGGCGCTATTGGGATGCCGGCGTACGCCATGTGGTGGCCCTCCGGGGAGATCCGCCCGAGGGCGCGACAAAATTCGAGACGGCGAAAGACGGCTATGCTTTTGCTTCCGATCTCGTTGCCGGACTACAGCGCATCGCCAATTTTGAAATCAGCGTTGCCGCCTATCCGGAAATACATCCTGAAGCAGCAAGCGCCGAGGCTGATCTCGACAATCTCAAGCGCAAGATCGATGCCGGTGCGACCCGTGCCATGACGCAGTTCTTTTTCGACGTCGATGTATTCTTGCGCTTTCGTGACCGCGCCGCCGCCGCCGGAATCAAGGTGCCGATCGTGCCTGGTGTCCTACCGGTAACTAACTATGAGCGCCTCATCGATTTTAGCGCGCGCTGCGGCGCCTCGCTGCCGGACTGGCTGGCACACCTGTTTGACGGGCTCGACGACGATCCCGACACCCGTCGCCTGATATCGGGCTGGATCGCCATAGAGCAGTGCCGCCGGCTGATCGATCAGGGGGTACATAATTTTCATTTTTATACGCTCAACCGAGCTGAACTGACGCGAGCGATTTGCCATGCGCTCGGTATACGCGCGGTACCGCCTCTGGCGGAAGCGGACTCATGAGCAAACGCCAAGCACGCGCCCAAATGCTGGATGAAATCGCCCAACAGCGCATCATCATTCTCGATGGCGCAATGGGTACGATGATCCAGCAACTCGGCTTGACTGAGCAGGATTTTCGCGGCGACCTACTGGCTGAGCATAACCGTGACCTCAAGGGGAACAACGATTTACTCTCGCTCACTCGGCCCGCCGCAATCCGCGCCATCCACGACGCCTTTCTTGAAGCCGGCGCCGATATCGTGACCACCAACACGTTTAACGCAACCGCATTATCGCAAACCGATTACGGCACCGAACATTTAGTGCGCGACATGAATATTGCGGCGGCGCTGGTGGCAGTAGAGGCTGCGCAAGCAGCTGCGACACCGGACCACCCGCGTTTCACTGCTGGCGCGCTCGGCCCAACAAGCAAAACCGCTTCGATTTCGCCTGATGTCGGTGACCCGGGTTACCGCGCCGTCACCTTCGATGATTTGCGTGCAGGCTATTTACAAGCGGCGGCGGGTCTAGTCGAAGGCGGAGTGGATCTTCTGATACTGGAAACGGTGTTTGACACCCTTAACGCAAAAGCCGCCATCTTCGCCCTCGAAGAGTTGTTCGCCGAGCTTGGCTTCTGCTTACCGCTTATTCTTTCAGGCACGATTACCGACCTTTCAGGGCGCACCCTCACCGGGCAGACCACGGAAGCATTCTGGAACTCGGTGCGCCATGCGCGTCCGTTCGCCATCGGCCTCAATTGTTCACTCGGGGCGGAGAATATGCGTCCCTATGTGGCCGAATTGTCGCGCGTTGCCGATACGCGGGTCTCGGCCTACCCAAATGCCGGTCTGCCCAATGAGTTTGGCGAATATGACGAAACACCCGCGCAAACCGCGACTTTCTTGAGCGAATGGGCCAAGGCCGGCCTGGTCAATCTGCTTGGCGGCTGTTGCGGCACCACACCCGAACATATCCGCGCCATTGCCCAGGCGGTGGCCGGCACCGCACCGCGTAAGATCCCTGCAATGGCGCAGCATCTCCGTCTGTCTGGTCTTGAGCCGCTGGAGATCCGGACGTGAACGGCCTGTTCGTCAACGTCGGCGAGCGCACCAACGTCGCCGGCTCGGCCAAGTTTCGCAAACTCATAATTGACGGCGATTTCGATTCCGCCCTCGAAATAGCCCGTCAGCAAGTCGAAAACGGGGCCCAGATCATCGACATCAATATGGATGAGGGTCTGTTGGATTCGCAAGCGGCGATGGTCCGCTTTCTTAATCTGATCGCCGCCGAGCCAGACATCAGCCGAGTGCCGGTGATGATTGATTCATCCAAATGGTCGGTGATTGAAGCTGGCCTTAAATGTGTGCAGGGCAAGGCCATCGTTAATTCGATCAGCCTGAAGGAAGGGGAAAAAAGTTTCTTGGAGCAGGCGGAGCTAGTGCGGCGGTATGGCGCAGCGATGGTAGTGATGGCATTCGACGAAACAGGCCAGGCTGATACTGAGGAACGCAAGTTTGAGATTTGCGCCCGCGCCTACGCGCTGTTAACGGAAAAGGTCGGAATTGAGCCCGAGGATATCATTTTCGACCCTAATATTTTCGCCGTTGCCACGGGCATCGAGGAGCATAATGATTACGGTCGCGCGTTCATCGCCGCGACCCGGCGCATCCGCGAAAACCTGCCAGGCGTGCATGTCTCGGGAGGTCTCTCGAATGTGTCATTTTCGTTCCGTGGCAACGACCGGGTGCGCGAGGCCATGCATTCGGCATTCCTTTATCACGCTATCCGCGCAGGTATGGATATGGGCATTGTCAATGCCGGCCAATTGACAGTCTATGAGGATATTCCCAAAGTTTTACTCGAACGTGTCGAGGATGTGCTGCTCAACCGTCGCCCGGACGCCACCGAGCGCTTATTAGAAGTAGCCGATACCCATCGCGGTGGCGCCGGCACGAAGAAAGAGGATGCCGATCTCACCTGGCGCGAGCAAGATGTGAATGCACGGCTTAGCCACGCTCTGGTCAACGGCATCGGTGATTTCATCGACGAAGATGTGGAAGAAGCCCGGCAACAAGCAGTACGCGCTCTCAATGTCATCGAAGGGCCATTGATGAACGGCATGAATATCGTCGGCGACCTGTTTGGCGCCGGTAAAATGTTCCTACCACAGGTGGTCAAGAGCGCGCGGGTAATGAAAAAAGCTGTTGCCATTCTTATTCCCTACATGGAAGAGGAAGATCACGGAGGAGTGCAGACCAAGGCCGGGAAAATCTTGATGGCGACTGTCAAGGGCGACGTGCACGACATCGGCAAGAACATCGTCGGCGTGGTGCTGCAATGTAATAATTACGAGGTGATCGACCTCGGCGTCATGACTCCGGTTACCCAGATCATCGATGCGGCGCGCTCCGAAAAGGTCGATATCATCGGCCTCTCCGGCTTGATCACACCAAGCCTCGACGAAATGTGCACGGTGGCGGCAGAAATGGAGCGCGAGGGGCTGGATCTGCCGCTCCTCATCGGCGGTGCCACGACCAGCCGCCTGCATACGGCAGTAAAGGTAGCGCCGCGCTACCACGGCGCCACCATCCATGTGCCTGACGCCTCAAAAGCAGTCGGCGTAGTCGGCAATCTTCTATCCGCCAACCGCCGGCGCGAATATGAAGCGACGGTGCGCGACAGTTACCAGCGCATCCGTGACAGCTATCAGCGCGGCCAAGAACGAGATGACCGCGTGCCCTATGCGACGGCGCGCCGCAATCGCTTGGCACTCAATTGGCACGACTATAAGGCAGCACGCCCTACCTTTCTTGGCGTCAAAGCTGTTGATAATTTTTCTTTGGCGGGGCTCGAGCCACTGATCGACTGGACGCCGTTTTTCCGGACCTGGGATTTGGTCGGAAAATATCCGCGTATTCTTGGTGATGAGCATATCGGCGAAGCGGCGCGTGAGGTTTTTAGTGATGCGCGCGCCATGTTGAAACGCATCATCGCAGAAAAATGGCTGCGCGCGCGTGGCGTCATCGGGTTTTGGCCGGCCAACAGTGCGCGCTACGACGATATTGAGATCTATGGCGATGAGGCGCGCAGCGAGCCCATTGAGATTCTGCATTTCCTGCGGCAGCAAATACCGCGCGACGAAGGCCGGGCCAATATGTCTCTGGCCGATTTCATCGCACCGCAAGAGACCGGCGTCGCTGACTATATTGGCGCCTTCGCAGTCTCAGTTGGCTCCGAGGTAGACGCGATCACGACGAGCTACGAACAAGCTAACGACGATTACAACTCGATCATGGTCAAGGCGCTGGCTGACCGCCTGGCTGAGGCATTTGCTGAACGCCTGCATCAACTTGTGCGCACAGAACATTGGGGCTATGCCAAAGATGAGGTGCTCGACAATGAAGGGTTGATTGCCGAAGCCTATACCGGTATCCGACCGGCGCCGGGCTATCCGGCCTGCCCTGACCATACGGAAAAAGGCACGTTGTTTACGCTGCTGGAAGCTACAGATCGCGCTGGCATCGAATTAACTGAAAGTTTTGCCATGCGCCCAGCTGCCTCAGTCAGCGGGTTCTATTTCAGCCACCCGGAATCGAGCTATTTCGGGCTTGGTAAGATTGAGCGTGACCAGGTCGAGGACTATGCGCGGCGCAAACGTATCGCACCGCAGGAGGCAGAACGCTGGCTCGCGCCCAATCTCGCCTATGACCCGCAAGTGCCCCAAATAGGTACTACAGTCTAACCGCCGACATCAGAAAAATAGGAGAGAACTGTATACTATGGACTGGAGCGCGGATATTTCAGGCTAGAGCGCCTTTGTCACTGGCGCCCGCGGTGGCATGAGGCTAGCCGCAGCAACGTGCCTAATGCAAGCGGGCACACTATGTCCCAGGACACGTTAGCGAGAATCGGTGGTCGATATGAACCTACAAGTGTGGGACCAGTGTGTTTCCCATCAACCTCAATTCGGTCGTACATACTGTGCGCCACACCCTGCCGCAAATGAAACAGACGGGCAGCGGTGCAATGGTAAATATTTATACAATCCAATGCCTACGTGGCGATACTCTGCCACAGAAAGCCTGACAAGCCTCCAAGGCCGGCATGGTAGCGCTGTCAAAATTGGCCGCCATCCAGTTCGCCACCCATAATATCCGCTCCAACGTGACCTTTCCCAGCCCAGCCCTGTTGCCAATGCAGAAGCGTTGGCACGACGATCTGGCTTGGGGCGAAATGATCGCAGGTTATATGCCCTTCAAACGCCTATACACGCCCCGGGATATGAACAGTCCGTTCCTGCTGCCAAACGCCCTTTAACAGGAACAGAATTGACGGTGGATGGCGGCCTGACGGCCCTGCCCTAGGATATCTATTCGGTCACCTTTTGCGGCGCCGTGTCGCCGTTGTTTCTGCGTTGAGGCCAAGCGGGTCTTTCGTCAGCGCCACGGCGAATAGGCTCTCGGCTTCCTCAGGCGCGTAATAGCCGCGCCGCACATCCAGTAAAACTTGCTCCGGATCGCGGGCGTATGCTTCGCCGTAACCGCCGCCGCCTGGCGTTGAAATATGCACGCATTCGCCGGCAGCGAGAGCGATATCCTGATCTTTGGAGAGATGCGGCGGGTGGTACACACCGTCCTCGCGCGTGACTCTAACTCGGTTGACGCCGCCGGGTGCGCCACCGGCCATGCCGTTTGGCCCGACACGGCCATGATCCATCACCATCGAGGCGCGTGCCGTACCACGCCGCAGGCGCACGGTGTAATTAATACCGAAGCCGCCGCGATATTCTCCAGCGCCGCCCGAACCCTCATGCAGGGAATATTCGTCGAATAGCACCGGATAGCGTTGTTCCAGAACTTCGACCGGTTGCGATTTCGAAATGCCGATGGTCGAGCAGCCGTTGGTCAGGCCATCGCCCTGCGGGGAGCCGCCATAGCCACCACCAGTGAAGAAATAAAGCACATAGGCGCGCTTGCGCTCAGGATCGTAACCACCAAGCGCAAAATTTCCTGACGTACCGGCGGGTGCGGCGAACAGGCGCTCAGGAATCGCTTTGGCCAGGGCATCGAATACCGCTTCGGCGATACGCTGGCTTACTTCTGCAGCGCAGCCGGAGACCGGGCGGGGATACTTCGCGTAGAGGAACGTGCCCTCGGGATCGGTGATATGGAGCGGCTCAAATGTGCCGGCATTGATTGGTACTTCTGGAAAGATGTGCTTCATCGCCAGATAAATGGAGGATTTTGTGGTGGCGAGCACGCTATTCATCGGACCCTGGCAAGGGGGACTCGATCCCGATAGATCGAAATAAAGATCGCCATCTTGTTTGGTTATTTTTAGGTCGATCTTGAGTGGCTCATTTACCACACCGTCTGAATCAACGCAGGAGAGGCCCTGATAGACGCCGTCGGGGATGGTGCAGATGCGCGCGCGCATTTGCCGAGCGGCACGACTGCGCATCTCTTTGATTACCGCGTTCACCAGATTAACGCCGTATTTGTCGAGGAGTGCAGTGAGGCGGCGCTCACCGACAAAAAGCGCCGCAGATTGTGCCTTGATATCGCCGATGCGCTGGTCGGCGATACGCATGTTGGAGAGGAAGATGGAGATAATTTCCTGATCGAGGGTGCCTTTTTTGTAGAGCTTGACCGGCGGAAAACGTAGACCCTCCTGCTCGACCTCTGTGGCGTGGGCGGAAAAGCCGCCTGGCACCATACCGCCAGTATCTGGCCAATGGCCGGTGTTGGAGAGCCAGGCAAACAACTTGCCCTGGTAATAAAACGGCATATGAAACCGCACATCCATCAGATGGGTGCCCCCAAGATAGGGGTCGTTGACGGCGAAAATATCGCCGGGCGAGATTTCGGGCGCGCGTTCGATGACGTTGCGTGTTGAAAATTGCATGGTACCAACAAATACCGGCAGGCCGAGCTCACCCTGGGCAATGAGCGAACCGTCATCCTTGGAATATATGCCGTCCGAGCGATCGAGCGCCTCCGATATAACCGGGCTGAAAGCCGACCGCACGAAAGCCAAATCCATCTCGTTGCATACTTGTTGCAGGCCGCTTTGTACCACCGAGAGAGTGACCGGATCGATCGCACTCATCTCGTCACCTCGATTACTAAATTGCCGAGGTCATCCAATGTCACGCGGTTTCCAGGCTCGACGACAATGGTGCAATCCATCTGTTCGATGATAGCTGGACCATCGAGCGTCATATCAGCGGGCAGAAGGTTGCGCTGATAGATCGGCGTCTCATGCAAGCTTCCGACAAACCAAACAGTCCGCTCTCCGCGCCGTGCATCGGCCAGGGAGTTATTATGGCCGACCGCCGCCAGCGCTTCCAGGGGGGCGCCCGGCCGGCGCCCGATCACAGCCGTATGGAGGCTCACCAGAACCGCACGGATTTCTTCGAGCTCAACATGAAAGCGATCGAAATAGACGGCCTCGAAGGCGGCCTGCAGTTGGGCGATCTGCACCTCAGTTCCGCTTAGCGGAACGGTGAGCAGATGGGTCTGGCCCTCAAACTGCATGTCGGCGAAATGGAGATAATCGATGGTGGTCACGGCGACGCCCTCGCGGCCGATTGTGGACCGGCCTTCTTCGATTTGTGCCTCGAGGATTGCGTGCGCCTCGGCGACGTCGAGAACCGAAAGCGGGGCGTTCAGGGTATTCACATAGTCATGGCGCAAATCGGCGGTGATACAGCCGATGGCGTTGGTGATGCCGGGGCGCGCCGGTATCAGCACGCGCGGGATGCTCAATTCGCGCGCCAGGGCGGCGGCGTGCATCGGCCCGGCGCCGCCGAACGCGAACAGGGTAAAATCACGCGGATCATGGCCGCGCGCCAGGGTCACCATGCGGATGGCGCTGGCCATGCGGTCGTTGCCGATATCGATAATCGCCGCCGCCGCCTGTTCGAGCCCGAGACCGAGCGGCTGGCAAATTTTTTGGTTAATCGCGCCGCGTACTGCATCGAGCGGCGCGTCGCCAGCGACGCCAAGAAGGCCGGCCGGATCAAGGCGCCCGAGCAGCAGGTTGGCATCGGTAATTGTCGGGCGTGTGCCACCCCTGCCGTAACAGATTGGCCCCGGCTGAGCGCCGGCGCTTTCTGGCCCGACCTGCAACATGCCGGCCTCATTGACGAAGGCGATCGAGCCGCCGCCGGCGCCGATAGTATGCACATCTACCATCGGCACGTGAATCGGCATGGCGTATTCGAGCTCCATCTCGGAGGTCACGTCGGGCACGCCTCCCTGCACCAAACCGACATCACAACTGGTGCCGCCAGTATCAAAGGTAATGAGATTATCAATGCCGGTGGCGCGGGCCGTGGCCGCCGCCGCCATGACTCCTGAAGCAGGACCGGACATCACCGTGTTCACCGCCGCCTCAGCAGCGATGCCAGATGAGACACTGCCACCATTCCCTTGCATGACCAAAAGATCGTAGCGAAAGCCACCATCGGCCAGTTCGCGCCGGAGGTTTACAAGATAGCGTTGCAACACCGGCTGCACACAGGCGTTCACGGTGGCCGTCACGCCACGCTCATATTCTCGGTATTCCGACAAGATGGCGTGGCCAGCGGTGATATATTCATTGGGCCACAGCTCTTGTGCGATTTCGACCGCGCGGCGCTCATGCGCCGGATTGCGGTAGCTGTGGAGAAAATGCACGACCAGAGATTCGCAGCCTGCCGCAATCAACTCGCGCACAGATCCGCGCAACGATTCCTCGTCCAAGGGAATTAGAACATTCCCATCAGCATCCATGCGCTCGGCCACTTCTAGCCGTAATTCGCGCGGCACCAGAGGGATGAACTGACCGATCAGACCGTAAGGCTGGGGGCGGGTACGGCGGCCGAGTTCAAGCACGTCGCGAAAACCCTTGGTGGTGATTAACCCGCATTTGCTGAGCTTGCGTTCCAACAGGGCGTTGGTGGTGGTGGTGGTGCCATGGCTAATATTGGCGACCGAAGCCAAATCGACACTGGCTTCGGTTAGCGCCGCCATGAAGCCTTCCGCCTGATTGCCGGGCGTTGTCGGCACCTTGGCGATACGCACATCGCCGCTGTCTGGCTCCATAAAGACGAGGTCAGTGAAGGTGCCACCGACATCGATGCCGACAATCGCGCCGCTCAAGCGACACCTCCGGCCGCGGATAGCTGCGCCACGGTAGAAACCGATTTCGCTCGACCCTGAAGCGAGAGATAGGCGCTGAAAATGAGCCCCTTGGCGTGCATGGTGCTGGCCTGGGCCAGGCCGGCACCAAGCGCTTCTTCCACCGCGTCATCTGGCAATTCGTCCACCGCGACGGTCACCGGGAGATCGCCCAGGTCGCTATCGTCAAAGAGTGAATTTGCCGCCGCGCGCGCGATCGCCGGATGACCCACATTGACCCTATTGGCAATCAGCGTGGCTGCAACATCGGCCTCGGCGGCGGAGCGCGCCAGCACGGTGACGGCGTCGGCGATGCCGAGCGAGTGCGAACGCCCACGCCAGCCCGAGGTTGCCACACCGCGTACCGGCATGTCATGTGTGAGCCGCACCCGCGTATCAATGTCAGGCGCATCGACATCATCGACGATACCGGCATCGAAAGATTGGCCGCCAGCGAGGTGAAAGGCGATATCGCCGCCATTATTGATGTAGACCCGGTCCAGATTGCGCCCTGCGACCAATGCAGCAAGCACTTCATCTGCGACGGCGCCCGCCACCGCCGCCATCGGCGTCACGAAGGCACCCCGGTGCGGCCAAACCGCAGCCACCATGCGCCGCGCCACAGCGCCAGTGTGGAACGGCCGCGCCGCGCCGACAGGTGCGCGCAGGCGCGCCAATTCAGCCACAAGTTCATCGAGGATTGCGGCGAAGCGCACGCCGGCTTGGCTATAGGCCTCCATGACTTCTGCTCCGTCACCCTCTGCCAGGGCAATGATATCGATGGGACCGTGATTGAGATGCAACCGCCGGCCATCTGGCAACGGCGCGATTTGCGCGCCGCCGGTCACGCGCCTGTCCCTACCGGCCAAGGGTTAGCATCGTTCCAAGCGTCGACGCGCATGTTGTTTCCCTGCCCCGGCAACTGGTCGAGCCCGACAATGGCGCTGATGTGGCCGCCGAGTGCGGCGTAATTTTCACGCGTCAAATTAAATTCAATCGGCGCCACCAGAGCAGGCGTGGGCACATAACCAAAAGAATTTTTTGGCATGCGCATGACATCAACCATTAGAGTGATACCGCCGCCCGGCCAAATATAAACCGGCGCGCCGCCGCAGGTGACGCGGGTCAATGCGGACTTTACCGATTTGGTCAGGCGCACCGGATTTTCGGTCACCCCGGCGCGGAGGCTGCCGCCGGCACCAGCCATGAACAGCACCGTCGAGAGTGCCGGTTCGCAGTTCTCGGCGATGCGCGCCACGACGGTTTCGATAGCTTCCGGCATATCTCCGGGCACGGGCTTCAAATTATCGTCGAGTACATACCAGGCAGCATCCTCGCCGGTGGTTGAAACCATATGGAGACGCAGACCCGGCCAGGCTTTCTTGGGGTCGATGCGCTCGATGATTTCCAACGGGTCGTCAACATCCGTGCCGCCCCAACCAGAGCCGTGCCCGGCAACCTGAAAGTAGCGCCCCGGCGTAGACCGCCGCCCGCGCACACGAATGCCCGCCGGCTGCACATCGAGAAATTGCCCGGCCATATGCTCACTCATCACGCCGGTAATATGGTCGTCCACCACGATCACCTCATCAGCATGGCCGAACCATTGCTGGGCAAATATGCCCATCGCGGCGGAACCGCAGCCGACGCGCATGCGATGCTCCTGTTCACCGTCGACGATCGGTGCGGCGCCAGCCTGCACCACAATGGAAGAGCCGTTATCGACGGAAAGTTCCACCGCCTCGCCATTGCACATGGCAAGGAGCGCTTCGCAGGTAACCGTGCCCTCACGCTTGGAGCCGCCGGTAAAATGCCGCACGCCGCCGAGAGAAAGCATCTGCGAGCCATATTCAGCCGTGGTGACATGGCCGATTGGCTCGCCCTTGCAACGCACGACGGCTTGCTCGGGGCCGAGATAACGATCGGTATCGACTTTCACCTTGACGCCGCAATAGCTGAAAATGCCTTCAGAGACGACAGTGATCATGTCGACACCATCGATTTCTGCGGAGACGATAAAGGGCGCCGGCTTGTAATCCGGGTAGGTGGTACCCGAGCCGAAACCGGTGACGAAATTCTCGCCCGGCGTCAGCATCTCGCCCGACCATGACTGGTTGCCCTCCATGAACGGCACCAGTTTGTTCGAACGGCTAGCTACCAGTAGAGGGTCGAGACGAGCGAGTTTGCCATCAACATTGGCATAGCGATCGCAAGCGCCGGACTTGCCTTTACGGATGCGGCACAGCACCGGGCAGGCGTCGCAGCGGATAATGCTGTCACCAGTCTCAGTCACTACCCTGCGCCTTAGATAGAATCGCCGCGCGCACACGATGCGGCACGGCAGGCGCGCGGGTGAGACGGATGCCGGCGGCATGGCGGATAGCGCCGAAGATTGCCGGCGCGGTCGGGATCAATCCCGGCTCGCCGACGCCTTTGGCGCCATACGGACCGAGCGGCTCTTCCTCCTCGACCACCAGCACTTCGATTTCGGGCATGTCGCCGATTGTTGGAATCAGATAATCATGCAGGTTGTCGCTCCGCTCTGGCACATATTCTTCCATCAGCGCAAAGCCGAGCCCCTGAGCGATGCCGCCTTGTACCTGGCCCTCAACTTGAATTGGATTGATGGCTCGCCCAACATCATGTGCGGCAGTGATCTTCAGCACCTTGGTGGTGCCCAATTCCATATCCACCTCGACCGTGGCGATCTGCGCGGCGAATCCGTAGGTGGCGTAGGGCGAGCCCTGGCCGTTCTCATCAAGCGGAACCGTCGGCGGGTCGAACGTGCCATTCCCTTCGAGGACGGCGCCGTCACTGCCTGCGGAAAGGGCGGAGAGATCAATTTGATGACGTTCAGCGCCGTCGCGCACAGTTATGATGGAACCGATAAGCTCAATCTTGGACTCGGGGCCGGCATTGGCGTGACGCAATATGTTTTGGCGTAGATCCTCGCCAGCCAGCTGCGCCGCTTTGCCCGATACAAAAGTCTGGCGTGAGGCGGAAGTTTTACCCGCATCCGCTGTCAGGTCGGTATCGCCAACAACTTGCTTGATCTGCGCAACCGGCAGGCCGAGGCCGTCGGCACAGATTTGTGCAATGATCGTTGTCGAGCCCTGGCCGATATCGACGGCGCCGTTATAAAGCATCAATTCGCCAGTACTATCGAGCGTGACACGCATGCTGGAGGGGTTGCTGAGCCCCGTATTGCCGATGCCGTACCACATGCAGCCGATGCCGGCGCCACGTCGGCACTGGCCGGGCGTGGCGTTGAACGCGGCCACTTCCTGTAGAGCGGTGCGCCAATGTGGCTTCAGAAATTCGAGGCAAGGCGCGAGGCCGGCGCTAGCTGCCAGCACCTGCCCGGTGCCGGTGGTCTGTCCGGTGCGAAGCGCATTCAGGAGGCGAATGTGCAGGCGGTCGAGGCCGAGGCTTTCGGCAAGATCATCGAGCATAGCTTCATGGGCAATGGCCGCCTGCGGCACACCGAAACCACGGAAAGCGCCGCAAGAGGGGCCGTTGGTCAACACCGCGCGGCCGGTCGTTTCAACATGCGGCACATGATAGGGACCCATGGCGTGGACCGGAACGCGCCCGGCGACTGTCGGGCCCCAGGAGGCGTAGCCTCCAGTGTTTACATCGGCATGAAATTTGACCGCCTGCAAGTGGCCATTGGCGTCGCAGCCGAAGCGCACCTTCATGAAAGCCGGGTGGCGCTTAGTCGTGCTCATCATGCTTTCTGGGCGGCTGTAGATGGCGGCGACCGGGCGCTTCGTCAACCAGGCGGCGACGGCAACCAAGGGCTGCACCGAAAGATCGAGCTTGCCGCCGAAGCCGCCGCCGCAAGCGGTCGGGATGATGCGGACATCTTCCTTAGCTAGCTTGAGCACGTCGGCGACCTCGTCGCGGTCCATCACCGGCGTTTGGGTAGAAACGTGGATTTCCATGCGGTCACCGATACGGCACGCCCAGCCCGCTTCGGGTTCGATATAGGCGTGCTCGACATAGGCGGTTTCAAACTCGCCTTCAGCGATGGCGGCGCACGCCTTGAACGCCGCGCCGACATCACCCTTTTTTACCCGGCCCTCGGCGAGGATATTGCCGGGCCGGTCGTTATGCAGTTGAAAGGCGCCGGGCGCCGTCGCCGAAGCGATATCGAGCATGGCTTTAAACGGCTCATAGGTGATCGGCACCTCGGCATCGCGGATGGCTTCGACGGTTGCGCGCTCGCCGACCAGGGCGATCACACCTTCGCCGCGAAGACGCACCAAGCCCTCCGCCAGAACCGGCTGATCTTTGCAGCCGGGCATGATGGCGTAGCGGTTTTCCGGCACATCCGCCGCCGTCAACACGCGGGTGAGCCCGGTGTGGGCGGCAACGAAGGCGGCCATATCGCCCAGAGTGAAGCGAGCAAATGCATGCGGTGAGCGGACCACGCGGAGCCATAGCGCATCCTCAGGGATCGCGTCGGCGCCGTAAGATTCAGCGCCGTTCAGCTTGTCCAATCCGTCGAGCTTGGCCAGGCGGGCGCCGACGGCTGCGCCCGCCGGCGGCACGATACCGACACCGCCACCTGATACGTCGAGAACCGCTTCGATGATTTTGAGATAACCGGTGCAGCGGCAGAGCACGCCGCCGAGCGCGTCTTTCACTTGCGTCTCGCTCGGCTCGGGCTCACGCGCCAGCAAATCACATGCGGCCATCAGCATGCCGGGAGTGCAAATACCGCACTGCGCAGCACCATGGCGGTGAAAGGCCGCCTGTAACTCATGCAGGGCTGCACCGTTGGAGAGGCCTTCGATGGTGGCAACCTTGCGCCCCTCAGCCTGAGCCAGCGATACCATGCAGGCGCAGACCTGCTCGCCGTCCATAAGTACGGTGCAGGCGCCGCAATCACCAGCGTTGCAGCCGATTTTAGTGCCTTTCAGGCCGAGATCGTCGCGTAGCACATCGGCGAGGCGCTTAACGCTGGGTGCAGCCACATTGACGTCGCGTCCGTTGACGGAGAAGCGTACCGAGCTTCTCATGCGCGTGCGCCCAATTCGTTTAGGGTCCGACGCACCAGGGTCAGCGCCGCATCTTTGCGATACTCGGCCGAGCCGCGCAGATCGTCGATCGGCGCAATAGGCGCGAGATGCTCTACGGTAACTCCTTCGCCAAGTACGGTAGTGCAAGCTCTTCCTGCCAACACCTCTTCCAAGGCCGGCAAACGGCAAGCGACTTCTGAGCAGGCGCCGGCGGCGACACGAGCGGCGCTGACATTGCCGCTGTCGTCGATTTCTAAGTTCGCTGCCACCATAACAATGGAAATCACCATATATTTGCGTGCGCCGAGCTTGAGGAAATGCCCAACGGCGCGGGTTTGGCGCGGTTTGGGCACGATTAAAGCGGTCAAGAGTTGGCCGGCCTCAAGCGCCGTCTTGCGCGAGCCCCGAATGAACTCTTTGAGCGACATCGTTTGCACGCCCTTTGCCGACGATAATTCTACCGAGGCGCCGAGGCTGAGGAGCGGCGGCACGCCGTCGGCCGCCGGGGAGGCATTGCATAGATTGCCACCGAGGGTACCCATATTTTGTATTTGCACACCGCCGACTTCGCGAGCCGCCAATTTTAGGCCGTCGAACATCGGTGGCAGATCGGCACGGATAATGTCAGTCCAGGTGGTGAGTGCACCGAGGCGCCAGTGATTCGGAAACGCCTCGATGCTGCGCAGTTCGCGGAGGGCACTGATATCGAGCACGTCTTCGTCGAGCACGCGAACGACCCGCGCGGGATAAAAATCGGTGCCGCCCGCGAGCACGCTCCAGGGCGTGCCGTTCAGCGCTTCTAACGCCGAACTCAGCGTCGCGGGGCGTAGATATTCAGCCATCTGTCCTCCCAGCAAAGGCGGTAAAAATCATATGTATACATATGAAAAGCGTCAAGTGGCGGTCGTCAAGTCAAGCGCTTCAGGAGGCGGAGAAACTGTCTCTGCTCGATCCTGGACAAGGGTTTCAAAATATCTCCGCTCACGTCAAAACCTTGTGGAATCGTACTTTTTGCCAAACGCGCGCCCTTGCTGCTCAAGCGCAGTAGCGTGCGTCGGCCGTCCTCGGGGTCGGCGCGCCTGGTGATCAGGCCGCGCGCCTTGAGGCGGCGGGTGACGCCTTGGATAGTTGCTGGATCCATCGCGGTCAGGCGCCCCAGATGGTTTTGGCTCAACTCGCCCACATCGGCCAACTTGGCCAGAGCAGCAAATTGTGTCGGCGTGATCTGCGTATCCTGGATACGCGCGAGAAAAATCGCCGTGGCGCGCTGGTGGGCGCGGCGCAACAAATGCCCGACCTGATCTTCGAGGCGGTAGTCGATTTGCGCTTGATCTGCGGCCTTGTCGACAGTCATGCCCTACTGTTTATCATTCTCCAGAGCGGGCGGAAATCGTGAATATCTTGTGTCTGCGGACGAAGCGGGCATAATCCGGGCCGCTTAGCAAAGGAGGCCGCCATGGCTAGCTACAAAATCGCGCTCATACCGGGAGACGGCATCGGCAAGGAAGTGCTGCCCGAAGCCGTGAACGTATTGGAAAAGGTCGGCGGCAAATTTGGTATTTCTTTCGAGTGGCAGGAATTCGATTGGTCGTGCGAGACCTACGCCAGGACCGGCCGCATGATGCCGGAGGACGGCATCGAACAACTCACCCCGTTTGACGCGCTGTTCCTCGGCGCGGTTGGTTATCCCGGCGTCGCCGATCATGTCTCTTTATGGGGCCTGTTGATCCCGATCCGGCGCGCCTTCCGGCAATATGTTAATTTGCGCCCGATCAAGCTGATGAAGGGTGTTGCTTCGCCGCTTGCCGGGCGCGGGCCAGGCGATATCGACTTCACCATTGTGCGCGAAAATAATGAAGGTGAATATTCCGAGATGGGCGGACGTATCTATGCCGGTACCGAGCGCGAGATGGTCATTCAAGAAAGCGTGTTTACCCGCGAGGGTGTCGACAAGGTGCTTCGTTTTGCGTTTGAACAGGCCGAAAAGCGGCGTGGCCATGTGACGTCAGCGACGAAATCAAATGGCATCATCCACACCATGCCCTTTTGGGACGAGCGTTTCTCGGCGATGAAAATGGCCTATCCAGCCGTCGAGGCTGATCAATTTCATATCGATATTCTGTCTGCGCATTTTGTTCAGCATCCCGATTGGTTCGACGTTGTCGTTGGCAGTAATTTATTTGGCGATATTCTTTCCGACCTGGGTGCGGCAGTTGTCGGTGGCATGGGCCTTGCACCGGCTGCCAATATCAATCCGGAAAAGCAATATCCGTCGATGTTTGAGCCCGTGCACGGCTCGGCGCCAGATATCGCTGGGCAAAACATCGCCAACCCAATCGCGCAAATCTGGACCGGTGCGATGATGCTCGATCATCTCGGCCACGAAGATGCCGGCAAGGCGATTACTGACGCCATTGAAGCCGTCCTTGCCGAAGGCGCAGATTTGACCCGCGATTTGGGCGGCGCCGCAACAACGCAACAGCTCGGCAAAACTATCGCCGACGTGCTCTGAGCCGACCATGGCGGCACGGCAAAATAGCCATTGGCTCGGAGAGGCGATCGCTCAGGGCGAGGAAGAATGTCCGTCACTTATTGGTAATATAAGCGCTGATGTTTGCATTGTCGGCGGTGGCTTCACCGGATTGTGGACGGCGCTCAATCTCAAACAACAAGACCCGGCCCTCGATGTTGTCGTGATCGAGAAAGACGTGTGCGGCGCCGGCGCCAGCGGGCGCAATGGCGGCTTCGTGCTGAGCTGGTGGGCGAAATTTCTCTCACTCGAGAAAATTTGTGGCGGCGAGGAGGCTGTGCGCCTGGCCACCGCTTCTGCCGATTCGGTAGCCGCCATCGGTGAATTTTGCGCTGCAGAGGGCATCGACGCCCATTACCGCCCTGACGGCTGGCTGTGGAGTGCGACCAACAAGGAACAGATCGACGGTTGGGAAGGCACACTGGAAGCCGCGGCGCAATACCAGCAATATCCATTCGAGCGCTGGCAGCCCGACGAAGTCGCGGCGCGATCGGGCTCCAAGCAACATCTGGCAGGAATTTTTGAGCCGGGCACCGCCAGCGTACAGCCAGCGGCCTTGGCGCGCGGCCTGCGGCAAGTGGCATTGGCCAAGGGTGTGCGCATTTTCGAAAACACGCCGCTCACGCGCCTCGGCGATGGTGCCAAACCGGGAATCGTTACGCCGAAGGGTCGCGTCAAGGCCGGCAAATTGGTGCTGGCGCTGAACGCCTGGAGCATCCGGTTTCAGCCCATCCGGCGTGCGATCGTTGTGGTCTCAAGTGACATTGCGGTGACGGAACCGATGCCGGAGCGCCTGGATGAAATCGGCTGGCGCGATGGCATGACCATTTCCGACGGCCGTATGCTGGTACATTACTACCGCACCACGCGCGACGGCCGCATCGTCTTCGGTAAGGGCGGCATGAACGGCAGCCTGCCTTATGGCGGCACTGTCGGCACCAAACTGGACGGCCCGTCACCGCTCGGCGAGGATATAGGAAAATGGCTTTCCTGGACCTACCCTGAGCTCGGCGCAGTACGAATTGCCGGCACGTGGATGGGGCCGATCGACCGCTCTAAATCCGGCCTGCCCTATTTTGGCGCGCTTGAGGGCCGACCCAATGTCTTCTATGCGGTTGGTTATTCCGGCAACGGCGTCGGCCCGTCTCATCTCGGCGGCAAAATTCTCGCCTCGCTAGTGTTGGAAAAAAACGACGAATGGTCGAATTGTGGCCTAGTGCGCCCGCTCGGGCGCGACTTTCCGCCCGAACCGATCCGCTATTTCGGCGGCCAATTGGTGCGCCGCGCGATTGCACGAACGGATGCCGCAGCAGATGTCGGGCGCCGGCCTGGCCCCCTCACTCGTTATCTCGCCGGCTTCGCCCCGGCCGGCCTGTCGCCGTTCAAAGGGGAAAAACGCTGATTCTACACAATTAGGCAATTGAAATGACGGGTCGGCTTGGACAATATCAGCGCTAACTGCGGCAACACGATAAATGCAGGAGAATTGGGGGGAAATATGCGATTTTCGGACAATGGCTATTATATTGAGCGCTATATCAAATGCGATAATTGCGGCGTTCTTCTCTATGAGGATGGGCTCAAAGGCGAAGTAGCAGGCGAAGCCAAGCTGTTCTGTTCTGACTGGTGCCAGCAATGGGCCTCAGCACGCGCTGCAGGCGTAGATGAGCCGCGAATACCGTTGCCGCGCGAGGGTATCCTTAAGAATTGACGCTGGATAATTCGCATGGGTAAGGATGTCAGCATCGACGTTGGCGGCACTTTTACAGATTTCGTCGCCTACGATCGAGACACAAGCAAACTCACCGTCTGGAAAACGCTGTCGACACCGGACGATCCAGGTGAGGGCATCGTCGGTGGACTTGAGCAGGCCGGGGCGGCCGGCGATATCGAGCATCTCCGCTTCGGCACCACCATCGCCACCAATGCGGTGCTTGAGCGCAAAGGCGCAACGGTCGCTTATGTCGCGACGCAAGGCTTCCGCGACGTACCGTTTATTCAACGCGGCAAGCGGCAAAGCCATTACGACATTACCTGGATCAAATCGAAGCCGCTAATGAAGCGCCGCCATGCCTACGAAGTGGCCGGGCGCATTACTTCGCGCGGCGAAGAATATATACCACTCGACGAAGCCGGCGTGCGCGACGTAGCGCAGTGTATTGCTAGGGATGGTCGCATTCAGGCGGTTGCCGTCTGCCTTCTGTTTTCCTATGTCACGCCGGTGCATGAGCGCCGGGTGAAGGAAATATTCGCAGAGATTTGCCCCGATATACCGGTTTCTATTTCTTATGACGTGCTGCCCAAATGGAAGGAGCATGAACGCTCTTCCACCACTCTAGCGGACGCCTATATCAAGCCGCTAGTTGGTGGCCATCTGGCCAGCCTGAGCGCGCGCTTTGCCGACCAGGGCGTCAATAAACGTATTGCCGTGATCAAATCGAACGGCGGCGAAATGACGCTTGAAGCTGCCTCCCAAGCGCCGATCCAGCTAACCCTTTCTGGCCCCACCGGTGGCGTGGTTGGGGCCAAGCAGATCGCCCGCCTGGCTGGCGTCGACCACCTCGTCACCCTCGATATGGGCGGCACCTCAACCGATGTCTCCACCGTGGTTGATGGACGTGAAAGCTTCACCACAAGTTTCGAGATCGAATTCGGCGTGCCGATTCAAATTCCAATGATCGATATCCGCACCATGGGTGCGGGAGGCGGCTCACTCGCCTGGATCGACAAGGGCGGCATGCTACGGGTTGGCCCCGAGAGCGCCGGTGCGGCGCCCGGCCCCGCCTGCTATGGCCAAGGCGGCTCAGCTGCGACCGTCACGGATGCGAATCTCGTGCTCGGGCGCATTAATCCGGAGAACTTTCTCGGAGGCCAGATGGCGCTCGACGTCACAGCGGCGGAAAGTGCGATCGCCGCGGTTGCCGCTGAAATCGATCAATCACCCGCGAAAACCGCGCTCGGTATCGTACAAATCGCCAACAATAACATGATCGGCGCGCTCCGCTCGGTGCTGACCGAACGCGGCCTCGACCCCCGTGATTTCACTTTACTGGCTTTCGGCGGCGCCGGGCCGGTGCACATCTCCGATTTGATGCCGCTCGCCAATATCCCGTCCGGCATCGTGCCTAATTATCCCGGCCAATTTTCCGCTTTTGGCTTCACCATGACCGATGCCCGTATAGATTTGGAACGCACCACGCCGATGACCTCAAAGGCGTTTAGGCGCGATCACGCCAATGCAGTGATCGACGATCTAGTGCGTGAATCAACCGCGGCACTCGGCGACCAGGGCTACAGTGCCACCATCGAAATCTACCGCTCGCTGGAAATGCGCTATTTCGGGCAAAATCACGAGCTTGAAGTACCAATTGATTTTGAGCACTTCAACGATGCCAGCATCGCCTCGATCTGGAAGAGCTTTCATGCCGCCCATAATGCACGGTACAATTTCGAAATCCCAGGCGAAACCATCGAACTGATTAGCATCAAAGTAACAGCTATTTCCGTCACCGAGCGCCTGGAGCTGCCGCGATTGCCGACGGCGACTGCAGCGCCTGAGCCAATCGACACGCGCTCGGTAATATTTGATGACGGCGCCCATGACGCCAAGGTTTATGACCGCGCCTCCCTGTTGGACAACCACCAGTTGCGAGGCCCGGCCCTCATCGAAGAACCAGCTTCAATCACCGTCATCCGACCTGGACAAGATGTCCTTGTCGATACATACGGCAATTTGCTGATCGGCGAGATCGCTAGCGTGACGGATTCATAATATAAAGGAGGGCCGCATCATGGATATGGTTACGATGAACATCGTCGATTCCGCCATGGTTGCCATCTGCCGCGAAATGGGCGTGAACGTCCAGAAAACGGCCTATTCCACGATCTTCAGCGAAGCCGAAGATTTTACCTGTGCACTGGCCAGCCCTGAGGGCGATATGATCTCGGTGGCGGAGTTCTGCCCGGCGCAGATCGGCGGCGTGCCGCTGCTAGTGCGCTCGATGGTAAAAGAGATAGCGAAGATCGAACCGGGCGATGTGATCGTCCACAACGATCCTTACCGGGGCGGCCTGCATACTCCCGAGCACACCATGTTCAAACCGATCTTTGTCGATGATGAATTGATGGGCTTTGCCGTCTCTATCGGCCATTTCGTCGAAGTCGGCGGCATGGTGCCTGGGGGCTTCCCCGGCGAGGCGACAGAAATTTTCCACGAAGGTTTGCGCGTACCGCCTGTGAAGCTGATAAAACGCGGCAAGGATGTGCCGGAAGTCTGGAAGCTGCTGCTCGCCAACGTGCGCACGCCGCGCGGCAATTACGGCGACCTTCGCGCCTTGATCAGCGCCGTTGATATGGGCGAGAAGCGCTTGGTCGAACTGATTGAGAAATATGGCAAGGAGACATTCCGCCAAACCGTAAGCGATTTGATGGATTATTCCGAATCGCGCATGCGAGCCGAAATAGCGTCGTTCACGGACGGGCGTTACTCGTTTGAAGACTGCCTGGAAGATGACGGCATTGAGGCCAAGGAATATTGGATTCGGGTTGCCGTGAACGTGCAGGGCGATGAGGTGGTGATCGACTATACCGGCTCTTCACCGCAAGCCAAGGGGCCTATTAACGCCACGCTCGGCGTTGCCTGGTCGGCTTCTTACAACGCCATGCTGCATTTGACCGACCAAACGATCCCAAAGAATTCTGGATGTTTCCGCCCGATCCGTGTGATTTCGCCAGCCGGCACGGTGATGAACGTCAATTATCCCGGCTCCGAAGTAGGCGGTAATACCGAGACCCATCCGTTGATCGTCGCCTGCATCTTCGGCGCGATGTCGGAATGCGCGCCGCACCGAGTGATGGCCTCGGAGGGCACCACCCATGGATGTTTTGTGTTCGGCGGTCATGACGAGGAAAATGACGAACCGTTCGGTGCCTTCGATTTCACTTATGTTGGCTATGGCGGACGGCAATTCGCTGATGGCAACGACGCTACTGATTCGATCAACGGCAATTGTGCCAACACGCCAACCGAAGTGTTCGAAACGCGCTATCCGTGGATCGTCGAAGAATATGCGCTACGCCCCGATTCAGGCGGAGCCGGCGAACATCGTGGCGGCCTCAGCATTTCTAAAACCATGCTATGCACTGGCGACGTGATGATCAGCCAGATGACCAACAAACACATCCGCACCTCTTGGGGCCTCAAGAAAGGCAAGCACTCGGTGCCAGGTGCCACGCTTTATCAAGCCAAGGGCGCAAATGATTGGCAGACCATCAAGCAAGCGTTCGGCAAGGTCTCGTCAAGCAAATATTCTAATGTACCGATCAGCCCCGACGAGCGCATCTCGGTGAAGGCGCCGGGCGGCGGTGGCTTCGGTGACCCGGCTAAACGCGACCGCGCGGCTATCGTCGAGGACGTGCTGGAAGGCTATATCAGCCGACACAAAGCCACCGAGGATTACGGCTTCAAAGAAAGCTGGATCGCCGAATACGCCCCTGAAGAATCCGCCGCGGCAGAGTAGTTTCGACCCATAATTCTGGTGCCGATCTCTGCACCCTGGAACGGCCGCATCTCGCCAATCCTAATTGGACGCTGTATGCAGCGGCCGAGCTACGCTATGACGGCGTGGCCTGGCCACATTCCTATTTGACCGGCAAAGAACGATTGGAACGCTTAACCGAACGGGCACAACAAATGGCACAAATGATATGAGCAACGGTACGGCAATCAGCGGCAAACACGCTTTTATCACCGGCGGCGGTCACGGTATTGGCGGCGCCAGCGCAAAAGTGTTGGCGGCAAACGGCGCGAAATTGACGCTCGCCGGGCGTAATATGGAAAAACTCGAAGCAATGGCAGCGAAGTTGCCCGTCGCAGAAGCACGCAAGCTTGACGTGACCGACGAAGATGCGGTCGAACGGGTGTTCACCAAAGCTGCGGAGTCATTCGGAGACATTGATATCCTCATTAATAATTCCGGCATCGCCGAGACAGCGCCGTTTATGCGGACCTCAGCCGACATGATGCGCCGGATCATGGAAGTGAATCTAATCGGCACGCATATCTGCACTCAACAGGTGCTGCCGGCGATGATCGAGGCAGGATGGGGCCGCATCGTTAATATCTCCAGCCTCGCAGGGTTAACCGGCCAGCCTTATATCTCCGCCTATTGTGCCTCGAAGCACGCAATGGTTGGCCTGACCCGGACCCTCGCACTCGAAGTCGCAAAGAAAGGCATTACTGTCAATGCCGTCTGCCCGGCCTATGTCGAGACCGGCATGGTCGAACGCGGCGTCGAGAACATCCAAAAAATTACCGGAATGAGCGAGGACGACGCACGCGGCGAGTTAGCCAAGAAAAATCCGCAAGCGCGCATCATCGAGGCCAGCGAAGTTGGCGCAACGGTGGGCTGGCTATGCCTGCCGGGTGCCGAATCAATCACCGGTCAATCAATCGCCATGGCGGGGGGAGCGTGGATGTAATGGCTCGCGCACTGCGAAATACGGGCGCGCGTAGCAAGGAAAAAACAGCGAAGGGCAAAGCCCGCTCCGCTTTTGGCTGGGGCTCTTAACCTGTTTAACCACGATCGAGCGCGAGGGCTTAATCAAACGCTGGTCACCGCCGGCTGACAGGCGTTCCTCACGGCTTGCCCTGACGGCGCGCGGACGCAAAAAATTCTCAGGCATGGCAATGGTCGTGGTATTCGCTCTCATGGGCAATCGCGCTAAAGTGGAGACCGAAACGACGGCTGTCGTACCGTTCACCGCTTGAGAGCTTAAGTAACCTCGCCCTTTTCGCCAAATTTATGGCCTTGCCATTCCCCACCGTCAAGCACCGCGCCAAGCACCTCGACGGCTTCCCATATATCAATATAGCGCAGATAAAGCGGCGCGAAGCCAAAGCGCATGACGTCTGGTTGGCGAAAATCGCCGATGACGCCGCGCGCGATCAGAGCCTGAACTGCGCCAAAACCATTGGCATAGGTGTAAGAAACTTGGCTGCCACGCTCGGCGGAATTTCGCGGCGACAGCAATTTTAGGCCATGGCCGGTACAGATTGCATCGACACGCGCGATGAAAAGCTCGCTAAGCGCGACAGATTTTGCACGCAGTGCTGCCATGCCGGCCTCAGCGAGAATATCCAAGCTACAATCTAGTATGGCCAGTGCTAAAATCGGCGGTGTGCCTGACTGCATACGCCCGATGCCCGGCGCCGGGTGGAATTTATCAGAAAATTTGAACGGCGCGGCATGGCCCATCCAACCGCTAAGCGGCTGGCAGATGGCCGCCTGATGGCGCTTGGCAACAAATATGTAAGCCGGAGCGCCGGGCCCACCATTAAGATATTTATAGCCACAGCCAACGGCGAGGTCTGCTCCAGCAGCGTTGAGATCAAGTGGCACAGCCCCGGCGCTGTGGCTCAGATCCCACAACGTGAGCACACCCTGTGCTGCTGCCGCAGCGTTAATAGCTGCCATATCATGGATACGCCCAGTCCTGTAATTAACATGGGTGAGCGACACCACTGCCGTATCGCCATCGATAGCGTCGATAATTGCATCCGCCGGTACCAGGCGGCGCTCGACCCTGTCGCCTAGGAAATTGCCGATACCTTCGGCGACGTAATTATCGGTTGGGAAATTGTCGCTATCAGTCAGCAACACACGCCTTTCGGGACGGAGCGCAAACCCTGCCGCCAACAATTTAAACAGATTAACGGAGGTCGAATCACAGGCCACCACTTCGCTCGCCGTGGCGCCGACAAGTTGCGCGATCTTGTCTCCTGCTTTAAACGGCAACTCCATCCAGCCGGCTTCATTCCAACTGCGAATGAGCCCAGTGCCCCACTCCTCATCGATGACACTGGTCGCCCGTTCGACCGCCGCCCTGGGCAATGCGCCGAGCGAATTTCCATCAAGATAGATCACCCCCTCAGGCAGCGCGAAACGGGCGCGGAATAGCGCCAACGGATCGCGTGCATCGCGCGCAGCACAGTCATCTCGTGTCATCATCGCGCTATATTGCCTATTGCGACTGTCGAATGCACGGATTGCGGCGACGTCGCTGAAAGATCACAATCAGGGCTGGGGATACGCATGGCCATGGACGGCAAGAAAGGCGGATTGCCCAACGGCGCAGCGACGGAATTTGACGACGCGACAAGCTGTGGGACATGCACATCAAGCTATAACTAAATACCCACCGCATCACGGAGACATGAAAATGAACGGAAAAATGATCGAAATTCCAACCAGCGCCAGCGCGGCAATGGGCGCCTACCTGGCGCTGCCCGAATCTGGCGGCGGTGCCGGACTGGTACTACTGCAGGAAACTTTTGGTATCAATCAATCCTTACGCGAGACCGCCGATCTGTTCGCCGAGGAAGGCTATGTAACTATCGTGCCGGATCTATTCTGGCGCATCGAGCCGGGCGTTGACCTCGGCTATAGCGAAAGCGAATTCAGCAAGGCCATTGAATTGATGGGTGAATTCGATCTCGACCAGGGCATCGAGGATATCGGCGCCACGCTCAAAGCCTTGCGTACTCGTGACGAATGCACCGGCAAGGCTGGCTGTGTCGGGTTTTGTCTCGGCGGCAAGCTCGCCTATCTCACCGCCGCGCGCCAGGATGTTGATGTAGCTGTATCTTTCTATGGCGTCGGCATCGAGGGCTATTTGGCAGAAGCCAGCAATATTTCCTGCCCGCTGCAAATGCATTTTGCTGCGCTAGATCAGCATGTGCCGGAAGCGGCGGTGGCGGCAATCAGCGGTCAATTCGACGGCCAAGACAATGTAGAAATTTACACCTACCCCAATGTCGATCACGCCTTCTACAACCATCGTCGCACGTCGGTCTACGACCGCCCCGCCTCGATGATGGCCCATTCACGCACCATCGCTGCGTTGCACAAGGTGATGGGTCCACATTTTAATTTGGAGGCCCTATGGGACGAACATCTTAAATATGAATTCGCGACACGCGATACCGCAGACACGCTAGCAACCATGGTCAGTGAGCCTTACGTCAATCATGTGCCAGTCTTGACCGGCGGCACTGGGGTAGTCGAATTGGAGCGCTTTTATGCCAATCACTTCATCCCGAAAATGCCGAAAGATACCCATCTGGTGCCGATCTCGCGCACTGTCGGTGCCGACCGGGTGGTCGACGAGATGATATTCTGCTTCACCCATGACGAGGAAATCGACTGGATGCTGCCGGGCATACCGCCTACCGGCAAGAAGGTTGAAATCCCGCTGATCGCCATAGTCAATTTCCGGGGCGGCAAACTTTATCATGAGCATATTTATTGGGATCAAGCTTCGGTGCTGGTGCAAATCGGCAAACTTGATCCCACCGGATTGCCGATTGCGGGAGTCGAAACGGCAAATAAGGTCAAGGACAAGTCCCTGCCCTCCAACACCCTGATGGCGCGCTGGGCGGAAAGCGCACCTAAGGTGGAAACCTGAGATGAAGCATAAAATAGCCTGCATTGGCGTAGGCAATCTCGGTCGCGCCTGGGCTGCAATCTTTGCCCGCGCCGGACATGATGTGGCGCTCTATGACAGTCAACCAGATGCCCTTAAAGCTGCGCTGCCGGTGATTGAGAGCACACTGGGATCTTTGGCGAGCGAAGGTCTTGTCGCGGCTACAGGGGATATCATGCAGCGCATCCGAACATGCGATTCGCTCGATGAGGCGCTTCAGGGCGTCGACTATATCCAGGAGAGCGTGATTGAGGATGTCGAAACCAAGCGGGCAGTGTTTCGCGAACTCGACCGGGCGGCGCCGCCCGACGCAATCATCGCCAGTTCGGTGTCGTCGATCCCGCCATCCGAATTCATGGCCAATCTTACCGGCGGCGCGCGTTGTATCGTCGCCCATCCGGTCAACCCACCGCACCTCATTCCGGTGGTGGAAGTGATGCTTGGGCCGGCCACCAGCGAGGAAACATTCGAAGCCTGCTGTACGCTCCTCGGCGGTATCGGCCAGGTACCGGTGCGGCTCAACAAGGAGATTTTCGGCTATGTGTTGAACCGCCTGCAATTCGCACTGATCAATGAGGCGCTGCATCTAGTTGATGGCGGCTATGTCTCGGCTGAAGATGTCGACAGTATCGTCAAATACGGCCTTGGCCGGCGCTGGGCATTTATGGGGCCGTTTGAGACCAATCATCTCAACGCCACCGGCGGTATTTCAGAATATTATAGAAAATTCCAGAGCGCTATCAACGGCATCATCGCTGATCTACACCACGAGCCGCACCCCTTGAAACCGGAGATGATCGCCCGCTTGACCGTCGAGATGGAGCGCGCCACGCCGGTTACCGAAGTGCCGGTCCGCCAGGAATGGCGTGACCGCCAGTTGATGGGCCTGACCCGACATTTCGGCGATATGCGCCCCAAGCTAGATTAGGGCATGCGGAGTTGTGTGCACTTTCCAAGCGGCTTATTTTGAAGGATTCTTTAAGTGACAGAAATTAATAACGGAATCCGCCATGTCCCGGCGCGTTCATCTTGATGCCGTCGGTGGCGTCGCCGGCGATATGTTCGTCGCCGCTCTGCTCGACACCCATCCCGACGAAGCGGACGGCACACTAGCGGCTATCCGTGCCGCCGGCTTGCCGCAATCAGTCGATCTCCGCATTGTGGCGCACCATGATCACATTCTTAACGGAACGCGCTTCGACGTCGCACTGCCGATGGAAGATGACGGCGAGGAACATACTCCTTTCCGCGCACTCCGCGCCCGCCTTGACGCCGCTGAATTGCCAGGCGGCACCCGCGATCGAGCGCAGGATATTTTTGCCCGTCTTGCTGTGGCCGAGGGCGCTGTGCATGGCGTCGACCCAGAAGAAGTAATGTTTCACGAGGTCGGCGCCTGGGATTCGATTGCTGATATCATTGGCGCCGCTCATCTTATCGACCAACGCGGGGACGCGCGCTGGTCGATTTCCTCATTACCCATGGGTGCGGGACGCGTGAACAACGCACATGGCGAATTGCCCGTGCCGGTGCCTGCGGTAGTCAAACTTCTGAAAGGCTTCACCCTGCATGACGATGGCCGTAGAGGTGAGCGCATCACGCCGACCGGCGCCGCCATTCTCGCCCATCTCAATCCGGAGCAGGATGGCGTGCACCTGCCGGAGCGCCTGGCCGAAAGCGGCATCGGCTTTGGCACCAAGGTTTTTCCCGGCATCAGCAACGTCTTGCGCGTTCTGGAATTCGAAAGTGTCGGAGCAGCGATCGCCGAAGATCAAGTAGCGGTGCTGCGCTTCGAAATTGACGATCAGAGCCCCGAAGATCTGGCCGTCGGGCTAGATAATTTGCGCGCGATCGATGGGGTTCTCGACGTCCTGCACATGCCGGTGTTTGGCAAAAAGGGTCGGATCGCGGCACAGATACAACTCCTCGCCCGCCCCGATGCGCGCGAAGCGGCGACCGCAGCCTGTTTCAGCGAGACCACGACGCTCGGCCTGCGCTGGGAAATCTGCCGACGTGCGGTATTGGCGCGTGAACTTGAGCAAGGTGTGAAGCTGGTGACGCGCCCCGCGGGGGTGCCAACCGCGAAAGCGGAAATCGATAAGGTGGCATCGGGTGATGACGGACATGTCGGACGCATGGCGCGGAAACGAGCCGTCGAAGATGCCGCGCTTGAACGAGAAGAACGTAATGACTGAGACCCAGTTGCCCGAACTAGTGACATTACGCGATGTGCTAAGCGACTACACCCGCGCGGCAATTGCCGTCAGTGGTGGCGTCGACAGTATGACGCTGGCCACGATTGCCGGGCGCCTGGGGGGGCGAAATTTTGAAATGTTCCACGCGCTCTCGCCAGCCGTCCCAGTCGACGCTACGGTGCGGATCCGGCGCTATGCCGTAAAGGAGGGGTGGCGTTTACGCGAATTCAATGCTGGAGAATTTGATGACCCGAACTACCGCGCCAATCCAGTGAATCGATGCTTCTATTGCAAAACTAATCTCTATGATGGTATCGCCGCCGTGACCGAACATAGTGTGCTGTCGGGCACCAATCTCGACGATCTTGGTGATTACCGCCCCGGGCTGGAAGCCGCGCTCCGCCGAGGTGTGCGCCACCCCTTCGTCGAAGCCGGCATCGACAAAGCCACGGTGCGCGCCATAGCACGACATTTGGAACTAGACGATCTTGCCGAACTGCCGGCAGCGCCGTGTCTCTCCAGCCGGGTCGAGACCGGTTTACGCATCGAGGGAAATTTATTAACTCTGATCGACGCGGTCGAGAAGTTCGTTTCCCGACGCGTCGGAGCGCATACAGTGCGTTGCCGCATCAGAAAAAAGGAAGTAGTGATTGAGCTTGACGCGGCGGGCCTCTCTATTCTCAACGAAACCGGCGTGGCGGATCTCCGCACCGTCATCACCGCGATGCTTGAAGCGGAAGGTATAGACAAACCGCTCGACTTCCAGACCTATCGCATGGGCTCCGCCTTTCTTCGGCCGGCGGCGAATGGTTGAGCGCGACATCAAACTGGATACCGAACGCCGTGAACGCCTCGGCTTCGACGAAGCCATTCTTTGCGCCGGAAAATCAGCCGAGCATTTAACTAAGATTCTTGAGCAAACCGGCGATGGCAGCCTGTTGCTAACGCGTCTTGATACGGCGGCCCTGAAGTCTCTACCGCCGCCGCTAAGGTCGCAAATAGATTATGAGCCGCTGTCGCGCACGGGCTTTTTTGGGAACGTGGCGGCACCCACCGGCAAAGCAGAGACCGCCATTGTCACCGCCGGTACTTCGGATGTGCGAGTCAGCCGCGAGGCGGCGCGCACCCTTGCCTATTACGGCACACCCTATCTCGAGATCAGCGATGTCGGTGTCGCCGGATTGTGGCGGCTGATGGAGCGCATTGAGGAAATTAAACGCCACCGCATCGTCATCGCGGTCGCCGGTCTCGATGCGGCGATGCCAAGCGTCATCGGCGGGCTGGTGCCGGGCCTGGTGATCGCGGTGCCGACCTCGACTGGATACGGCGCGGCGCGCGGCGGCGAGACTGCACTATTCTCATCGCTGGTAAGCTGCGCGCCGGGTGTAGTGGTAGTAAATATAGATAATGGCTATGGCGCCGCCTGCGCTGCCCTACGCTCTCTTTGGGGCGTCGTAGCTGGCCATTAATTTATCCGCCATCCCACCCATGCCATCCCAATCGGCTTCACGAAACGCGTGCATTCGAGCGATGAATGCGGGGCCAATATAAAAGCGTTCATACAACATGTGACGACCGGCGAATTCGGTGCCGACAGCGTCCCAAGCCGCTTTAAAGAGCTTAAAGCGATGCTCAGCGCTGTGCTCGGGGGTGGACCAATAGGTTTCGAATTTGTCTCGGAGTTCCGGAACTTCGAACACGGAAACATCCGCCGGCATTTGCATCGTGCCACCGCCCATAAGTTCACGCAGTGTTGTACATAACTCGTCGTAATGGGTGTAGCACCAATAAATGGCGCCATACATCAAACGCCGATTAATGTTGACGTAACCGTTGGGCAGAATTTCATGGTCGTGCACCTGGCCCTGAACCATGCCGTCAATCATGCTTTCCATAGCCGCGATATGGCCGAGTGTATCCTGAACCGCCGGAATCTTTATTGAACCCGTAACCTCTGTGATACGCCGCGCAATCCCGGCGAGAAACCGCAACTTGGAGTGATAGCGCACGGTAGCTTGATGATTTCCCAAACTGTGAGCCGCGGTGTCGTAATAAATATCAACCGACAAATCAGCGTCATCATGCACGAACACGCGCTCCCATGGGATGCGAACATTTTCGCATACGACGATGCAATCAGATTCATCGAAACGATAGGACAACGGATTATCAAATTCACTGACTGCATGCTTTTCGAAGGACTTGCGCGACCATAGGCTGAGGCCCGGCGTATCGATCGGAATACCGCAAGTAATAGCTTCCTTATTGAATTCGGGCGCCACTCTCTGAATGTTTCCAAGCCAAATTTCATGCGAAAAGGGTGCGGCTGTGGCCAGCAGTTTGACGCCATCCACAATCACGCCCGCGTCATCCTCCTTCGACACGCAAAGTGCCGGCAAGGTTTTTCCGCGCTCGATAAATGCTTCCCGTTGTCGAATCCCAGGGGGCGGCGTGACGGCGTTGCACACGAACAAATCTCTGTCGCGGAGAAATTCATAATAGGCGACCATATTTTGCGAGAACTTGTACTTATCGGTATCAAGAATTTCCGGATGCATCGCTAGGGCGACAACAAACCCTGCATAGAAATCCTGGGTTCGGCCCATCATACCGTATGTTTGATCGGCTATGTATTGGTGGCATTTAAGGCGGCGAACCAAATCCTCCCGGCTACGCGGCATCATCCAGTAAAGCGCATGGCGCTCACCACCTTCCTCATAGCTCAGGAGCTCGAGATTGGCGGGGTCCTTCTTCAAATCGTAAATCATGGCGAAGGATCGCGCAGCGTTGCGAAACGCTGGATGAGTGGTCACGTCATCGACGCGCTCACCACCAAGATAGACGGTGCGGCCGTCCCGAAGCGATTCAAGATATTCTTCACCGCCGATTTGCATATCCTACTCCTGTCATCACGTCGAAAGCATAAACTTTGCCCGAAACAATTTATGCCGGCGCGCGCGCACCGCTCGGTTTACCAGCGAGAATATCGAGATCGCAGCCTTTATCGGCCTGCTGTACATGAGCGATATGAAGCGCCAACCAGCCGCGCTCAGCGCCGGGGTGGGGCGCCGGCGGTGTCCAGGCTTTACGGCGGGTTTCCATCTCTTCATCCGACACCAAAACATCGAGGCGACGGGACGGCACGTCAAGGCGGATACGGTCGCCGTTTTGCACCAGTGCCAACGGACCACCGATCGCAGCTTCGGGGCAGAGATGAAGGACGATTGCACCGAAGGCGGTACCGCTCATGCGCGCGTCCGAGATGCGCAGCATGTCCTTGACGCCGGCTTCGGCCAATTTTTTCGGTATCGGAATGTATCCTGCTTCCGGCATGCCTGGCGCGCCGATCGGCCCGGCATTGCGAAGGACCAACACATCTTCCGCTGTCACGTCGAGCGCTGGATCATCGATGCGCGCGGCCATATCCTCGAGAGAATCGAACACTACAGCACGGCCTTCAACGCAAAGCAGCGCCGGCGTTGCAGCCGAATGTTTAATTATCGCTCCGCCCGGCGCCAGATTGCCCCCCAGAACGGCGATACCCCCTTCCGCATGAAGCGGCTGATGGCGCGGACGCACAACTTTCTGCGGCCAGGGTGGCGCGGCAGCCTCCAACTCCTCGCCGAGGCTGCGGCCGGTTACAGTTAGGCAGTCGAGATCGAGAAGCGGCGCCAATTCGCGCAACAGCGGCGCGAGGCCGCCGGCTTTCTGCAAGTCTTCCATGTAATGCGCGCCGGAGGGTTTAAGATCGACCAGGACCGGCGTCTCGCGGCCCAAACGGTCGAGCGCGGAATAGTCGATTTCAATACCGAGGCGGCCGGCGAGCGCGGCGAGATGGATGACGCCGTTGGTCGAGCCGCCGATCGCCAGGAGGACCCGGAAAGCGTTGCTGAGTGAAGCGGGGGTGATGATCTCGCTGGGCCGCGGGCCGCCGTTCTTGATCATACGGACTGCTGCCGATCCGCTTTCGCTGGCATTGCGCAAACGATCAGAATGGACCGCCGGAATGGCGGCGCCACCCGGCAGCATCATGCCGAGCGCTTCGGTGACGCAGGCCATGGTGCTAGCTGTACCCATTACCATACAAGTGCCCGACGTCGGCATCAGCCGACCCGAAATTTCTTCGATCTCCGCCGCGTCGATCCGCCCGCCGCGATGTTCGCCCCAGAGACGCCGACAATCTGTGCAAGCGCCGAGGCGCTCGCCGCGGTGACTGCCAGTCATCATCGGGCCAGTGACGAGAAGAATGGTCGGCACGTCTGCACTGGCTGCTGCCATCAACTGAGCCGGAACGGTCTTATCGCAGCCGCCAATCAGGACAACCGCATCGACCGGATGGGCGCGGATCATCTCCTCGGTGTCGATCGCCATCAGATTACGAAACAACATACTGGTCGGGTTGAGGAACGGCTCACCTAGTGAAATAGTGGGAAATTCGAGCGGCAGGCCGCCGGCAGCGGTAACGCCGCGCTTCACAGCCTCGACAAGTTGCGGCACTGTGCCGTGGCAACTGACCATACCGCTTGCGGTGTTGGCGATACCGACCACCGGGCGCTCCAGCTCGTCATCGCTATAGCCTAAGGATTTGGCAAAGGATTTACGCAAAAAATAAGAAAAGCCAGCATCACCATAGCTCGTCAACGAGCCGCGCAGTCCGTCAGATTTCTTTTTCATGAATCCCCTGTCTGGGACAACCGCGCGCGTTGACGCGGCTCGCGTTTGCCCCGATTATCTCGCCCCGTTACATGGCGGCAGAAACACTAGTCCGAGGGACATCAATGGTCGAGATCGAATGCGTGGTGGACTGTAAGAATGTGCTTGGCGAGGGCCCAGTCTGGTGCCCTGACGAGAAATCGCTATACTGGGTTGATATCAAAGGCAAATCGATCAACCGCTTCACGCCGGCTTCAGGCGGCGTCGAAACCTGGCCGGTTGATGAGGAACCAGGCTCGCTAGCATTGCGCCGGGACGGCGGGCTGATGGTGGCGTTTTATGGCGGCTTTCGCGCGTACGACCTAGAAAACGACATCACCGAGACTATTCATGAAATCGAGGCCGATACGCCGCAAAGCCGCCTGAATGACGGCCGCTGTGATCGCCAAGGCCGCTTTTGGGCCGGCACAATGGACGATCTGATGGTAGAGCCGCTTGGCGGTCTTTATCGCCTAGACGCCGACCTCAGTGTGCATAAGGCCGAGAACAATATCATCTGTTCTAATTCCCTCGCCTTCAGCCCGGACGGCGCCACGCTCTACTATGCCGATCTCGGCATCGATACCATCTGGGCCTATGATTTAGATACCGCAACCGGTGCGATTACCAATCGCCGTGTCTTCGCCTCAACTAAAGATATGCAAGGAAAACCGGACGGCTCCGCCGTAGATTCGGAGGGCTATCTGTGGAATGCCATGTGGGATGGCTGGTGCCTAGCGCGCTGGGCGCCTGATGGTACACTGGACCGGACCATTGAGCTGCCGGTGCAACGCCCGACCTGCCCGATGTTTGGCGGCGACGATCTCGACACCATCTATCTCACCTGTGCCAGCATCTTTTTGAGTGATGACGACCTAGCCAAACAGCCACAAGCTGGCGGAGTTTTTGCCATCACCGGGGCTGGTGCCACTGGCCTGCCCGAGCCGCGCTTCGCCGGATAGGGGCCAGCGCCATGGTCGAGGTGACAAGCGTGGTCGAGTGCCGTAACGAACTCGGTGAAGGACCAGTCTGGTGCCCGGTCGAGCAGGCGCTCTATTGGCTCGACATCAAAGGAAAATCGATCTGGCGGCACGAACCGGCCAGCGGTGAAACGAAGAGCTGGGAAACGCCAGAGGAGCCCGGTAGTATGGCGCTCCGCCAAAACGGCAAAGGCCTTGTCACTGCCTGGTGGAACGGCTTTCGCTTTTTCGACCCTGCGAGTGGCGCCATTGAAATCATCCATGACCACGAGCAGGAGAACCCCAACAGTCGCTTTAATGACGGCCGCTGCGACCGTCAGGGCCGGTTCTGGGCCGGAACTATGGACGATAACCATATCAACCCCTGTGGCTCGCTCTATCGGCTCGACGGCGATCTCGGCTTTTCCGTGCAAGAAACTGGCATCGTCGTTTCCAATTCGACTGCTTTCAGTCCTGATGGCAACACGCTTTATTTTTGCGATACCCTGAACAAGGAAATTTGGGCCTACGATTTGGAGGTAGACAGTGGCGAGATTAGCAACAGACGCGTCTTCGCATCGACCAAGCATTTGGCCGGTGGCCCGGACGGTTCTACGGTCGATGCAGAGGGTTATCTGTGGAACGCCATGTGGGGTGGCGCCTGTCTAATACGCTGGGCGCCGGATGGTAGTATTGACCGCAAGATAGACCTTCCAGTACACAACCCGACCTGCCCCATGTTCGGCAGTGATGATCTCGACATAATTTATATCACCAGTGCGCGGGTTGAACTAAGCGACGCCCAACTCGCCGAGAAACCGCTTGCCGGCAACGTCCTTGCCGTCACCGGCTGTGGCGTAACCGGACTTCCGGAGCCGCGCTTTGCTGGCTGAGAACTCATACCAATGAACGGCGGAGAGACACTGGTTGCGACGCTTTTGGAACATGGCGTCGATACCGGTTTTTGCGTTCCCGGCGAGAGTTATCTCACCGTTCTGGAAGCCTTGCGCCAGGCGCAGGCGCGCATCCGCCTCGTACTCAACCGCCATGAATCGGGCGCCACGTTCGCCGCCGAGGCCTATGCCAAGGCGACAGCAAAGCCTGGCATCGCCTTCGTTACGCGCGGCCCTGGCGCCACCAATGCATCAATCGGCCTACACACCGCGAAACAGGATTCGACGCCGCTTGTTCTCTTTATCGGCCATGTGCCGACGAGAGAAATGGGGCGCGAAGCGTTTCAAGAAATCAACTATCCGACTGCATTCGGGCCGATGACTAAAAGTGTGATCGAAGTCATGCGGCCAGAGGATGTCGCGGCAGCCACTGCAGAAGCGCTCCAGCTATCAGTCGCTGGACGGCCGGGGCCAGTCGCCGTGGTGCTGCCAGAAGATGTTACAGAGAGCGGGGCGAACGGGGCAAAAATTCCCACCGACAAACCGCGTGTGGTACTCGTGCCAAAGTCAGAGGCGCTCGACAAGGCGGCGCGCATGATCGACGCAGCCCAGCACCCCGTCATCATAGGTGGTGAACAGGTCAATTTTGAGGGCGCACATTCGGCGCTGATGCACTTCGCCGAAGCGGCGGGTGCAGGCGTGATCAGCGCATTTCGTCGCCAGGATATCCTAGCGCATAGACATACCGCCAATCTTGGTCATTTCGGCCTTCGCCTCGCGCCCTACCAGGAAAGTTTCTGGGCTGACGTCGATCTCGTTATGATTGCCGGCGCGCGGCCCGACGGCGCAACACTGCAGGGCTACTCGCTTCTCCGCGCCAACCAGCAGGTGGTCCATATTTATCCTGAAGATGTAGCTTTCGCCCAGACTTCGCCGCATGTGGCGCTTGAAGCCGACCTAGCACCCAGTCTAGAAGCGCTCACAGAATGCTTGCAAAACTCGCCGTCAAATAGCCGCCTGGCATGGCGCGAAGCGCGCCACCGCGAACATATTACCCACGCCACGCCCGGACTAGATTCAACGGCGCAATGTTTGGGCGCGGTCGACATGGCTAAAATCATCGCGCATTTACGCCGCCAACTGCCTGACGACGCATGTCTGGTGAATGATTCCGGCGCCTTCGCCGGCTGGCTGCATCGCTATTTTGAATTCCGTACGCCGCGCAGTCAGTTTGCTGCCTGCCTCGGCGCCATGGGATACGCGGTTCCCGGCGCCATCGGGACGCAGCTGGCACGCCCTGATTCACAGGTTGTCGCATTGGTAGGTGATGGTGGCTTTCTCATGACAGGGCAGGAGATTGTCACCGGCGTTCAGCAAAACCTGCCCTTTACGGTATTACTGTTCGACAATGGCATGTACGGCTCAATCGCCACCCATCAGTACCGCCGCGGCGGACGTGAGGCAATGTATGGCACAGTGATGAATAGCCCAGATTTCGCTGCCCTCGCCCGGGCCTATGGCGCCGCCGCTTGGTGCGTCGAACGGACGGCGGATTTTGCGGATGCCCTGGCGGCAGCGTTGGCCGAAAACAGCCGGCCATCGCTGCTACACATCAAGACCGATATGCGAAACCTTAACGCCAGCGGACCGCAGATGGACGAGTAGGCCACTGTCTTCTTAGCTATCCCCGCCAACCACCAAACCAAATTCAGCCGCCGCATCCTCCAGCCATACCCAGAGATAAGCAGCAAAACTCCAAGCGACATGGATGTCAAAGGCCGGCGTATCACCGGTCCGATGCAGCAAGATTGCCGCGCGGGCGAGGCGGGTTTGCGCACAATGTCCGGTCTGAAAGGCGCGCGGGTGGAGGTCGAGGCTACAGCCCTTCTCCAGCACTGCACAGGCACGCCGACCCGACAACGTCAATACGATGCGCGCGTCGCTAACGTCGTTGAGCGCTACATGATGGCCTGCCACTGCCTGGGACAGCGCCTCAAAGAGCGCCTTTTCCTGTCCCACCGGACTTGTCACCAACCATTCGTCGGGGCCCAACGACAGCGCGCAACAATCTCCTTCCCCGTTCGTTCGGTTGGGCTCACGCGGCAGTTCATAGCCGAGCGAGCCCGCAAGCGCCTGCATCAGCACGGCATTGGCCGGATCAGCACGCAAGTTAATTTTGCCAACGGCGTATTTCTCCACTAACTGCACTTCGGAGTTGGGCGCGGGGTGAGCCACCCGACTACCGAGATGAAGCGTCGCCAGGGGGCTCTGACGGAGCGAAGGATCAGACATTTAACCGCTTTCCCTCCGGGTCGTAGAATACCGGGCTAACAATTTCTGCCTTTACCACGCGGCCCTCCATAGTCAGGGGTATTGTAACTGTCTCGCCCATGCGCTCACGTCCGCCGACGATCAGAGCCAAGGCGATGGGCCGGTCGAGCGCGGCGCTGTCATAGCACGAGGACACATGGCCGATCATCTTCATCGGTGGACGGCGGCTGTGCTCGGCGACAATCTGCGCTCCTTCCGGCACGCGTGCTTCTAGCAGGAGACCAACCAAATGCTTGCGGTCAGCACGAATAGAATCGGCGCGTGCAAGGGAACGGCGACCGATGAAATCCTTCTTTGTGCTGACGATCCAATCCATGCCGAGGTCTCCCGGTGTGGTCGTTCCATCGGTATCGTGACCGACCGCGATATAGCCTTTTTCAGCGCGCAGAACATGCAGCGCTTCGATGCCGATCGGGGTCAGGTCATAGTTTTCGCCAACACGCAGAAAGGCTTGCCACAAGGCTAAACTGTAGCAGTTGGCTACACTGACCTCATAGCCGAGCTCGCCGGTGAAGCTGACCCGGAAGATGCGCGCATCGATACCGGCAACCCGGCCTTCGCGCATCGCCATATGGGGGAAAGTTTCGGCCGTGAGATCAACGCCCTCGGCCAGCTCACTCAGCAGCCGGCGGGCGTGTGGTCCGGAAATCGACAATGTTGCCCATTGCTCGGTCACCGAGGTCAGATAGACCTGCAGGTCCGGCCACTCACATTGTAGCCAATCCTCCATCCACGCCATCACCTGCGCCGCGCCACCGGTGGTGGTGGTCATGAAATAATGCGTGTCACCCAACCGAGTGGTCACGCCATCATCCATAACCATGCCGTCTTCGCCGAGCATTAGGCCATAGCGGCAACGACCGACGGCAAGCTTACTCCATGAATTGGTGTAGATTCGATTGAGGAACTCGGCGGCATCCGGCCCGTGTATATCGATCTTGCCTAGAGTGGAGGCGTCCAAGAGTGCCACACCGTTTCGTGCCGCTATACATTCGCGCCGTACTGCTGCCGCCATATCCTCGCCGGTGCGGGGGTAGTACCAGGGACGCTTCCACTGGCCGACATCATCGAACACGGCGCCGGAGCGTTCATGCCAGCCATGGATCGCGGTCATACGCACCGGATCGGCCAGCACGCCGACATCGCGCCCGGCCATAACACCATAAGGCACTGGCGTGTAGGGTGGACGGAACGTGGTGGTACCAACTTCAGGGATCGTAGCACCCTCAATATCAGCGAGTGTGGCAAGAGCGTGCATGTTACCAATCCGTCCTTGATCGGGTCCCATGCCGGCGGTGGTGTAGCGTTTTAAATGTTCAATCGCGCGGTAGCCCTCGCGTGCAGCTAGCTCAATATCCGACACCGTGACATCGTTATGAAGATCAACAAAGCGCATCTCGCCCTTGGATACCGGCGGCAGACGCCACACCATGTTTAGAGGTTTAGACTCGGGTGGACTGAAGGGTAAAGCAGCCGGCGCGCCGGGATCTTCGAAACCGGCTTTCCGCGCCGCCTCACGACCCGCCCCAGTACCGCCGAAAAGGCATCCTTGAAGGGCAAAGACACCATTCGCAGCACCCGCGGATAAAACTTCTTGACGGGCTTCACCGGGCACAAAACAGGCCTGTTTATCGTCGAAATCGAGCTTGCCACCGGCTTGCGAGAAAAGATGCACGGTAGGGCTCCAGCCGCCGGATAGACACAGCAGATCACAGCGTAGGCGCCGAATATCGCCGGCAAATCCATCGCCTTTTTTGTTGAGCGCAAGTACTTCGATGGCGCGCAGACTCTTGCTGCCGAGGGCACCGCCGACGGCGTGATGCGCCAATATATCGATGCCACGCTCACGCACCGCCGCCACCGCCTCTCCGCTGGGATTGGCCCTCATATCAACCACCGCCTCGACCCGGATGCCAGCGTTAGCCAGATCAAGGGCGGCGCGATAGGCGCCGTCATTGTTTACAAACAATGCCGCCCGGTTTCCCGGTTTAGCGCCATAACGGTTGACATAGGTCTGTGCCGCGCCGGCGAGCATAATACCCGGACGGTCATTATTGGCGAAGACCATCTGGCGCTCGATGGCGCCAGTGGCCAACACCACCTGACGGGCGCGTATTTTCCACAGGCGTTGGCGGAGCGACCCGGCTGGTGCGCCCACATGGTCATTTATACGCTCAACCATCAGCAGGTAATTATGGTCGTAATAACCGAAAGCCGTGGTGCGGGTGAGCACCTGCACCTCCGCCATCCCGTCTAGTTTGGCGCGCGCGCCGAGCGCCCAATCGACACCAGAGCGCGATTCAATGCGCTCGCCATTGCCTAGGAGCGCGCCGCCCAACTCGGCTTGTTCATCGACCAAGATAACGCGTGCGCCGGCGCGCCCGGCGGCGAGCGCCGCCGAGATTCCAGCCGGCCCGCCGCCAACCACGAGGACATCGCAATGCTGGTGGCGTTTGTCGTAAATATTGTGATCAGGCAGTTCAGGCACGGTACCGAGGCCGGCGCCCTTGCGAATCACTTTTTCGTAGCGATGCCAGAAGCTTTTCGGCCACATGAAGGTCTTGTAGTAGAAACCGGCCGGTAACATGCTAGAGACGCGATCATTGAGCGACCAGATATCAAGCTTGACGCTCGGCCAGCAATTGACACTTGTGGCTTTAAGGCCATCAAAAAGTTCCACCTGCGTGGCACGCAAATTGGGTTCACTCGCGGCGCCCGTTCCCAATTGAACCAGGGCGTTGGGTTCTTCCATGCCTGCTGAATAAATTCCACGCGGGCGGTGATATTTGAAACTCCGTCCGACCAGACGGACCCCGTTGGCGAGCAAGGCGGAAGCCAAAGTATCGCCGCTAAAACCCTCATAGGATTTGCCATTGAAGCGGAATGCTAAGCGCTGGCCGCGGTCGATTCGAGCGCCGATATCAAGGCGCTGACGCTGACGTCTCATGCGCTGCCGCTGCCGCGTGGCGCACCCATCGCGTAGACTCGAAGTATCGCATGGGTCACCGTGTCGCGTTCAACATTGAACCAGCGGCGACAACCAAGGGTGTGGCACCAGCGCTCGGCGAGCGCGCCCTTGGGATTGCTGCGCATGAACAGATAATCAGCCCATTCGGCGTCGGAGATCATGTCAGGCTGGGTGGGCCGCACGATATGTGCTTCGCCGCCGCAGGAAAATTCATTCTCGTCGCGTGGGCCGCAATGGGGACAGGCGATTTGTAACATGTCTATGACCTAATGCGCCACGCCGGCAGCACCATGCTCATCGATCAGCGCGCCGGTAGTGAAGCGGTTGAGCGCGAACGGCGCAGCGATCTCATGCGGCTCACTTTGCGCAATAGTATGGGCGAAAACAAACCCGGAGCCTGGAATCGCCTTGAAGCCGCCGGTACCCCAGCCGCAATTGAAATAAAGCCCCGATACAGGAGTCTTGCCTATAATAGGGCTCGCATCCGGGCAGACATCAACGATGCCACCCCATTGGCGCATCATCTTGATGCGGCTGAATACTGGAAACAGTTCAACGGCGGCGGCCAGCATGTCTTCTAAAATCATCGGGCTACCGCGTTGCGCATAAGAATTATAGCTATCGATACCGGCGCCCATCACTAGTTCGCCACGGTCGGACTGGCTGAGATAAACATGAACCGTAGACGACATGAGAACGGTGTTAAAGATTGGCTTGAGTGGTTCCGATACCAGAGCCTGAAGTGGGTGGCTTTGGATCGGCATGCGAAATCCTGCCATATCCGCTAGCACGCTTGAATGACCAGCGACAGCGACCGCGACTTTGGGTGCGGCGATGAAGCCCCGATCGGTCTCAACTCCCTCAACGCGCCCCGACTGAATGCGAAAGCCGGTCACCTCCGTGTGCTGCAGAATGTCGATGCCGCGAGCGTCGGCGCCTCGCGCATAGCCCCAGGCAACTGCATCATGGCGGGCGATCCCGCCGCGCCGCTGGATCGAAGCGCCAATAACGGGATAACGCGAATTGGGCGACATATTGAGGATAGGTACCTGTTCTCGCAGCTCGGTCAGAGTGAGCATCTCAGAATCGATGCCGTTCAGCCGGATGGCATTAACGCGACGCTGGATCTCGCGCATGTCATGTTGATTATGCGCAAGGCTGATCAACCCACGTTGACTCAACATGATATTAAAATTGAGGTCTTGGCTTAGACCCTCGTAGAGCTTCAGCGATAGTTCATAGATCGCCGCACTTTCGTCCCATAAATAATTCGAGCGAATGACGGTGGTGTTCCGCCCGGTGTTGCCGAGGCCGATGGGGCCTTTCTCGACAACCGCCACATTGGTAAGACCATGCTCCTTAGCGAGGTAATAGGCGGTGGCAAGGCCATGGCCGCCGCCACCCACGACGATGACGTCATAGGAAGCCTTGGGCTCGGGGCTACGCCATGCCTCAGCCCAATTCTCATGATACTTGCGTGCATTGCGCGCCAAGCTGAATATCGAATAGCGCTTGTTGTTTTTCATCGCCTCGCCATGGCAACCTTAGAAGCTGGGCAGAATTTCCCGAGCGCAGCCATCATAACCAAATCACCGCCTACGCCTAGCCCGGGCGCATGCAAATCTAATTAGCGATTAGCGAAGGGCTCTATGCCTTCGAGATATTCGAGCACTTTTGCAACCGGTTCAACATCGCCAAACTTGGCGTCGATATCGAATAAGTTCCATTCGACAACACCAGGCACCCGGTCACCCACTCCTTCGCGCACCAGGATTGGACGAAAACCCTCGGCAATGGCGTCTTCAGTGGAATGACGCACACACCCGGCCATCGTTACTCCGGTAAGAATCACAGTATCGACGCGCTGGGCGCGCAAATAACCGGCGAGATATGTACCGTGGAAGGCGCTAGCGCGTTTCTTGACAATCACCATCTCACCTTCCGCTGGCGCGATGCGCTCATCGATCTGCGCCTCTTCACTACCTTCCAACAGGGTTTCTACCGGAATCTTCTGATGCCAGAGGCCAGTATCGGATCGAGGGCCCTTAGGGTCCTGATAGGCGGTAGTGGTATAAACGATAGGGATGCGTTTGGCCCGAGCTGCCTTCAAGAGCGCCTGATTGGTCGGAATGATCACATCCATATCGTCGCAGGTGAAGGCGTAGCCGGGACGCGTCCAAGCATTGGCCAGATCGATGATCACTAGCGCCGGACGTTCGCCATAACCGATGCGGCGTTGAAATCCGCGCTGTTGATAAATATCAGAATCAGCCGCGAATATTACTTCGAGTGCTTTCTTCACTTCGGAGCTTGTGACCGCCATTGCCATCTCCAATTTTTGCTGTGACGCTAGATTTGGCGCCAAGCTAACTCGGCTTTCATTGTCCGTCCAATATCAATTTGCTATTATTTGATGCTTATTTGGCATCAATATGAATATCGAATTGCATCATCTGCGCTATTTCGTCGCCGTCGCCGAGGATCTGCATTTCCGCCGTGCCGCCGAACGCCTCCATATCGCTCAGCCGGCACTGAGCCGGGCAATTAAATGGTTGGAATGCGAGCTTGGCGCAACCCTGCTCCGGCGCACCACCCGGAACGTTGCCTTAACCGAGGCAGGGAAACTTTTTCTTGATGAGATACGCCCTGCCCTAGCTCAGATTGAGCGTGCACAAAGCCTGGCGCAAAGTGCAGCAGCGGGAGAGTCGGGTCGGCTCTCTGTAGCCTATATGGACTTCGCCATCAACGGCCCGCTGCCGGCCATTCTGAACGCGTTCCGCACACAATATCCGAGCGTGACCATTGATCTTGCCTATATGTGGACGGAACGCCAGCGCGAAGCCATCACTGCTGGCGATATCGATATTGGATTTCTCATCGGCCCGTTCGCCGCACCGGGTATCAACAGCCTCACAGTGCTTGCCGAGCGCTTCGTCGCGGTACTTCCGGAAGCTCATCCGCTTGCCGCAACAAACCGCATAGCCCTCGCCGACCTCCGGGCCGAGCCCTTCATACTCGGCGCCAGTGCCTTCTGGGGTCCCTACCGACGCCTCGTCGATGAACTTTGTCTCAGTGCCGGTTTTACCCCGACGGTAATCCAGGAAACACATAATTCCGACGGCATCTTCGGCCTGGTGGCGGCAGGCATGGGTGTTTCGATTTATGTCGAGGGCGCACGCAATTTTGCGCTTCGCGGCTGCGTCATCCGCCCCTTCAAAAATCTCGCGGCCAGCATTGATACCACGGCTGTATGGCGTGCAGACAACCCATCACCGTTGATCGAAAATTTCATTAAAATCGTTGCCACGCTTCGCGCATAGATGGGAATTAGTCCTTGTCTTGCAGAGCATCCAATACTTGGCGATGGAATCAATGGGGGACTGATTTCGGAAACCAGGAACCTGCGCCATCGGCAACATAGCGCCCCTGGTCGTAACCGTTGTTGGCCAAGCCACGCCGCCCTAAGGCGACAATAGTTCAACCGGTGCGCGTTTAAAGGTCATGCGGCCCCGTTTGAAGCCGTAGAGGGGTGGCGTCAGTTCGGCTACAGCAGTTTCAGGCTGATCGGTATCGATGACTACGAGATCGGCTGGAACGCCGATCTTGATACCGTATTCCTCCAATCTCAGGATGTCTGCCGACCGGCTGGTGATCATATCAAAACAATCGCGCACTTCGGCGCGGGCGCCAACCTGGCAGATATTGGCGTAGAGATTGGCCATGCGGAGCAGCGAACAATCGCCGAAGGGAGTGAACGGGTTCAGCACATTGTTCGTCGAAAGCGAACAATTGACGCCGTCTTTGAGAAGCTTATGCGCTGCCGTCACGCCGCGTTTGACGCTCTTTTCATCGATCCGCCCCATCAGGAAAAGGTCGGTCGAGGGGAGCACAGTTACAGCGACACCGGAATCATTCATGCGTTTGGCGGTGGCTTTAAAGTGCGCTGGTCTGGCGGTCGAGAGTTTGGTGACATGGCCGACTGTCACCCGCCCACCATAATCGAAGACCTCGGTAAGATCACAGACATAATCAATATCGAGTTGTTCGGCGTCCTCGCCAAAATCAAGATGCATATCGATATCGACATCGAATTCGCGCGCAAGTTCAAAGATACGGTCGATCTGGCCATGGGGGTTTGAATCCGTGTATGGCGCGGCGCCGATCACACTTGCGCCACGCTGCAGTGCCTCGACCATCAGCTCATCAGTACCAGGATTATTGAGGAGCCCTTCCTGCGGGAAGACACAAATCTCGACATCGATGGCCCAGCGCCATTGCTCGATGAGAGGGAACACGCCATCGAAGCCCCGCATACCGATACCGGGATCGACCTCCAAGTGGGTGCGCATGTGAGTGGTACCGTGGCTAACGCATTTTTCCAGCACCCGCGACGCCCGGGCGGCAACATCTTCCTCAGAAAATTCTTTTTTGGACTTTGTGACCTGATCGATGGCCTCGGCCAGATCACCCGTTTCAGAGCGGCATCGGTCCATGATACAGGCTTTATCAAGATGAATATGGGTCTCGATAAAGCCTGGCGAGAGCAGCTTTCCGCCGAGATCGAGGGTCTCGCCTTCGGCTGCAAGGTCCACCTCAATGGCTTTTATGCGGCCGTCTTCAATTCCGATATCGACGTTTCTGCCGTTGCCGCCGGACAAAACCGCGTTTCTGAGGATGAGGTCCATCAACGCAGCATGTAGCGCTGGGTAAGCGGCAAAGTTTCGGCCGGTTCGCAGGTTGCCAAGACGCCATCGACAAAGACCTCAAAATTCTCCGGATTCACTGTGATCTCTGGGCAGGCATCATTATGCAGCATATGGCCCTTGTTAAGCGAGCGCGTGCCTTTGACCGGCGCCACGGTCTTGCGCAAGCCAAGCTTGCCTTTGATGTCGACGTCCATTGCCGCCTGAGATACGAAGCTCATGCTGAGCGCCTCCTTGGCGCGACCGAAGGCACCCCATTGTGGACGCATCATCAGCGGCTCGCAGGTCATCAGCGAGGCGGAGGAATCGCCCATCGCCGACCAAACGATGAAGCCGCCCTTGATGATCAGTTCGGGCTTGATGCCGAAAAAGGCTGGGCGCCACAGTACCACATCAGCCAGCTTACCATCTTCCAGTGAGCCGATATGCTGATCGATGCCAAACGTGCGCGCCGCGTTGATGGTGTATTTGGAAATAAAGCGCTTGATGCGCTCATTGTCACCGCGCGTAGTACGTTCTTCAGCCATGCGCCCGCGCTGTTCACGCATCTTGCTGGCGAGCTGCCAGGTGCGGCAGATGACCTCATTGATCCGTCCCATGCCCTGACTGTCGGAGCCAAGCATGGAGATCGCACCGATATCGTGCAACACATCTTCCGCCGCGATGGTCTCGGCGCGCACCCGGCTTTCGGCGAACGAGACATCTTCAGGCACCGCCGGATTGAGATGGTGGCACACCATGATCATGTCGAGATGTTCGTCGAAAGTGTTACGGGTGTATGGATTGGTCGGGTTGGTCGAAGACGGCAGGCAGTTGGGTTCGCCTGTAATGCGGATGATATCTGGCGCATGGCCACCTCCAGCACCCTCTGCGTGGTACATATGAATTGTACGACCCTTGATTGCGGCCAGTGTATCTTCGAGGAACCCGCTTTCGTTCAGCGTGTCGGTATGTAATTGGACTTGGAAATCCATTTCATCTGCAACCGAGAGACAGCAATCGATAGCCGCCGGCATGGCGCCCCAGTCCTCATGGATCTTTAACCCCATAGCGCCGCCGGCGAGTTGATCCGGCAGCGAATTGGGTTTCGCTGAATTGCCACGCCCAAGGAAGCCGAAGTTAATCGGCCAATGTTCCGCAGACTGCAACATTTTGCCGACATTCCAGGCGCCGCCGCAGTCGATACCAACGGTAATCGGCCCGAGCGAGCCACCGATCATGGTAGTAATGCCGCTCGAAATAGCATGCTCGCAGAGCTGGGCACTATCGAAATGAACATGCACATCGATGCCCCCAGGCGTGGCGATCAAGCCTTCGGCATCGCGCACCGTGGTCGAAGCGCCACATAGCAAATTTTTATCAACACCATCCATGATTGCCGGGTTGCCGGCCTTGCCGACGCCGGCGATACGTCCCTCCTTTATGCCAATATCGCCCTTCACCACGCCCAATATCGGGTCGATCACGATGGCGTTGGAGACCAGCATGTCGAGCGCGCCTGCGGCGCTGTTGAGACCGGCAACCAGGCCAATACCATCACGCAGTGTTTTACCGCCACCATGCAGGCATTCGTCGCCGGGAACGGCGTAGTCATGCTCGATTTCAGCAAGTAGTGCAGTGTCGCCAAGGCGGACCGCATCGCCAGTAGTGGGGCCATAGAGCGCGGCATAATGTTCGCGTGTAATTTTAACCATGACCTTAGGCTCCCTTAAATCCGCGTTCGCGAGCACGGCCAAGTGCCGCCTGTTTATTGGCCTCTGAGCGGTGTGAACCGTCTGTCAGGCTGTTGAGGCCGTAAAGCTCGCCCGAGCCGCCAAACGCCACCAGGGCGACTTCCTTGGCCTCACCTGGTTCGAAGCGCACGGCCGTACCTGCCGGTACATCGAGATGCATGCCGAAGGAGGCATCGCGGTCAAAGTTGAGCGCCTTATTCACTTCGAAAAAATGGTAGTGGCTTCCGATCTGAACCGGGCGATCGCCGGTGTTGGTGACGCGTACATCGGCCTTGCGTCGGCCGGCATTCAATTCAATATCGCCGTCGGCCGCGATAATCTCGCCGGGCCGTACTTGATCTGCTTCGGATAACTGTTCCTTGCCTGGGCGAATCGGATCGTGCACGGTCACCAGCTTGGTGCCGTCGGGGAACACTCCCTCCACCTGAATCATCGGCATCATGTCGGCGACACCCGGCATTACATCATCGCTGTTAAGGATGGTTGCGCCAAAGCCGATCAGATCGGCGACCGAGCGGCCATCCCTGGCGCCTTCGAGAATTTCATCACAGATCAGGGCGATGGCCTCGGGGTGGTTTAGTTTCCGACCGCGCGCGCGGCGCTTGCGGGCCAGTTCAGCGGCGCTGAAAATAAGCAGCCGTTCGGTTTCTGTCGGCGTTAGAAGCATCTTTCCCCGCTCTCTTTTTTCTCGGTTACCATAGTGGCGCAAGATAACGCTCGCCCCTTCCCGCCTCAACCTGAAAGCAGCAGAGAGGAGTTTCGCCGGACGCCGGAGACAAGTACGATGGCGCCGGAATTTCTACCGAACCATCATCCAAGAGGAACTGACATGGCTAAATTATCAGGCAGGACAGCAATCGTCACGGGCGGCGCGAGCGGCATGGGCCGGGGTGTCGCGTTAAACTTTGCCGAAGAGGGCGCCCGGGTCGCGGTACTAGATAGAAACGAGGACGGCGCAAAAGAGGCAGCGGAAGCCGCGGCTGCCATAAGTGGTGTGCAAACTATCGGCCTCGCCTGCGATGTCGGTGACGAAGCGTCAGTGAAGAGCGCCTTCGCGGCGTCAGCAGAGGCGCTCGGGGAGGTCGATATTTTGGTCACCGCCGCCGGCATCGACACCGTTGAGTTGATCGAGAACATGTCGACCGAGATGTGGGACGAAATGATGCGCGTAAATTTAAAGAGCATCTTTTTATCCTCGCGCGAAGTAATCCCAGCCATGAAGCGCAAGGGCTGGGGCCGGATCATCAATTTTTCATCGCAATTGGCCCACAAGGGCGCCCCGCAGATGGCACATTATTGCGCCTCCAAAGCAGCCGTCATGGGATTTACCCGATCACTCGCGTATGAGCTGATTGAGGACGGCATCACGGTAAATTGCATCAACCCTGGACCGGTTGACACACCGCTTTATATGGGAATTCCGGAGGCCTGGCGGCGTGCAAAAGAAGCGTCCATGCCTATCAAGCGCCCGGGACGGATCGAAGAAGTTGTGCCAACCGTGCTCCTTCTGGCTTCGGACGAGGGCTCATTCTACGTCGGTGCCTCGATGAACATGAACGGCGGCGATGTTATGGTCTAACTGGAGAGAGATGCTGCCACACACCGCTTTCCGACAAGCGCGAATGCGTACCCGAATTAACGTGAGGTAGCCAAGGGAGAGGGCGTAACCGCCCAGCGATTAAGGGCCGATCAATAACGGAGAATCTTGATGAGTCAAACGCCACAGATTTCCTGTGATATTTTGTTCGCGGGCGGGGACGTGATCGACGGCACCGGCGCCGCGCGAGTACATGCCGATGTCGCAGTCACGGGCGATCGCATTACCGCCATCGGTGATCTCAGCGAGTTTCGTGCCGGGCGGAAAGTTGACGCCACGGGGCGGGTCATCGCGCCGGGCTTCATCGACGTGCATACCCATGACGATAATCTCCTGTTCCGCGACGCAGACATGACTCCGAAGACCAGCCAAGGCGTGACGACAGTTGTGGTCGGCAATTGCGGCATTAGCCTGGCGCCGCTGATACTTCAGAGCGATGCACCACCGCCACCCTTGGACCTTCTCGGTGACAGCACCGACTATCGCTTCGAGCGCTTCGGCGATTATCTCGATGCACTTGATGAGACACCGGCGGCGGCCAACGCAGCATTTCTGATCGGCCACTCCACACTCCGCCTCGGTGCCATGAGCGATGTCGAGCGCGGCGCCACGGCGAACGAGGTCAACGCCATGGCGAAGGTGGTGGAAGAAGCCATGCAATCTGGCGCCACCGGCTTCAGCACTGGGCTGATTTATGCCCCTAATAAGGCGGCACCGACCGACGAAATCGTCGCCCTAGCGCAAGTCACCAGCGACGGCGGCGGCATTTATGTCACCCATATGCGTAACGAAGGCGTGGATATCGATAAATCGCTCGATGAGACGTTTGAGATCGGCCAGCGCGCCAATCTACCGATTGTGGTGTCACACCATAAATGCGCTGGTAAAGAAAACCACGGCCGCAGTGCTGAGACTTTGGCACAAATCGATAACGCGCGGACCAGCCAGAAAGTCGGGCTTGACGTCTATCCCTATACCGCAGGATCGACTGTGATTATGGTCGAAATGGTTGATGCAGCGGCGCGTGTCATCATCACTTGGTCTGATTCACGGCCAGAATTCGCTGGCCAAGATTTGTCAGATATCGCCGCCAAACTGGGCTGTACTGAGCGCGATGCAGCGGCGCAGTTGATCCCAGGTGGCGCCATCTATTTCTTGATGGACGAGGCCGATGTGCAACGCATCCTCGCCTATCCCCACGCTATGATCGGTTCGGACGGTCTTCCGCATGACAAGCATCCGCATCCTCGCCTCTGGGGCACCTTTCCGCGCGTCCTTGGCCATTATGCGCGGGATCTGCACCTGTTTACCCTGGAAGACGCTGTGCACCGGATGACCGGGCTCTCCGCCGAACAGTTCGGCCTGAAGGACAGGGGCGTCCTCCGCCAAGGCGCGTTCGCCGATATTGCAATGTTTAACCCAGAAACGGTGATAGATACTTCAAGCTTCGAAAATCCGACCACACCAGCAGCCGGCATCGATGTGGTGATGGTCAACGGACAGGTCATTCGCGAGAATGGCAGCGTCACTGGCGCCAGACCTGGCCGCGCCCTCAGGCGAAACAGAGCTTAACGGATCCGCGGGAGCGGCGTAGGTTAAAGCCAAGCTGAAAAGCATGTAGGGAAGCATCAACCATGCAAAATAGCGCACATAAGATGCTCGTGTTAAACGTGGGCAACAAGGGTTCAGTTACGCTCTGGCCCGCCACAAACTCGATAGCTTCGAAATAGTTAGCTTATGCAGGCCGTCGATACATGGGCGCAACGATTTGCTAGCAAGTTGAGCGTCTATCCCAAATTCACCAGTTGCGATAAGACGCCGGATGAAATCAAGGCTGATGTCATTTCCGTCAACGCCACCCCGATCGCCATGCCTATTTTTTTGCCGAAAGGCGTTCGATGATACACAGAAAATTATCGACATTGCGAAAGCCACCAACAAGAATTTGGTGACCGACTAGATCGTTCAAACAACGCTTCCCGTCATTGACGGATTAATCCTCAATTTCAGGTTCCTGTTCCATGTCCGAATTCTCGTTTCTCAATGCTAGCGCCGTGATTGTCACGCTGGCGGCGCTGTTCGGATATATCAATCACCGCTGGCTCGGTCTACCGCACGCCATCGGCATCGTAGTCATTGCGCTTTTGGCATCGCTCGGCGCCATTGCCATCGATGCGATCTTCCCAGTTCTGGCACTTCAGGAAGCTGTTCGCCCGATCCTCGCCAATATTGATTTCCACGATGTACTGATGAAAGGAATGTTGAGTTTCCTGCTGTTTGCCGGCGCGCTACATGTCAATTTGGGTGATTTGCTGAGCCGCAAATGGGCTATTGGCACCATGGCAACGGTCGGCGTGTTAATGACAACATTCATGATCGGTTTCGCGGTCTGGGGCATCTCTTTGGTGCTCGGCATAGACATTCCGTTGACCTATTGCTTGGTGTTCGGCGCACTCATCGCACCGACAGACCCGGTCGCGGTACTCGGCATATTGAAGACGGTCAAGGTGCCGAAATCGCTGGAAGCCAAAATTGCCGGCGAGAGCCTTTTTAACGACGGCGTCGGCGTGGTGGTGTTCATCATCATGGTGGCCATTGCGACGGGTGGTGGCGGCCATGGTGGCGACAGCGTCGGCGCATTGGATATCATCCGACTGTTTGCACAAGAAGCGCTCGGCGGCGCAGCACTCGGGTTGGCCTTCGGTTACATCGCATACCTCGCCCTGAAATCGATCAATGAGCATAATTTAGAAGTGCTGATCACGCTGGCGCTGGTCATGCTGACCTATGGCGTTGCGGCTGCGCTGCACCTCTCCGGACCGATCGCCGTGGTGATTGCCGGGCTATTGATTGGCAACCAAGGCACGCGTTTCGCCATGGGCGAAAAGACGCGCGACCACGTACAGAAGTTTTGGTCACTGTTAGACGAAATCATAAACTCCGCTCTGTTTCTGCTGATCGGCTTCGAGGTGTTCGCGCTCAGCATCTCGGGCAATGTGGTGGTTTTAATGATCATCGCCATCCCGCTCACCCTGACAGCGCGCTTTATTAGCGTGGCGACACCTCTAACAGCTCTCTCGCTGCGCCGTGATTTCACCAAGGGAGCCATTACGGTACTCACCTGGGGAGGTCTGCGCGGCGGCATTTCCGTCGCTCTCGCGCTTTCCATGCCGGAAAGCGCTATCAAAGAAACGATCCTCGCCGTCACTTACGGCGTCGTTATCTTCTCGATCGTAGTGCAGGGCCTAACGGTAAAATTCGTCGTCAAGAAAATGGTAAAATAACCAATTACAGTCATTTCCTCCGGTATCAGATCGAGCGGCGCCCACCCGGAAGAAAATTGCCAGACATCGATAGCGCAATAGGGTTGATCCTGATACCACCGCACGAGGCTTTCGAGGCTGTCCGATGCTTTGACGAAGAGATGATCATTAAACAGATTGACCCTGCTCGCGCCCATCAGACCTGCGGCGATTTCGCCACCAGGGCCGTACAGCGCAAATTTGCAGTATTCTTAAATGCACTAATAAATATAAAAGTCGTTTAAAATGAGGCTGGAGTCCCCAGGTTTGTTTTAGATTTCGGCATGCGCTCCAGAAGACACCCAATCCTCCTCCACCGCGACTCGCAACTGACTGATCCAATCCGAGTTGATACAGTTGCGCAAAACGACAACGCCGTTTTGTTGATTGGTATCGATATCTACTGTGCTGACTATTTTGGCCACAGTGCTCTCCAACTTCTGCATCGCTGTTGTAAGTGTTGACGTTAGAACATCAAGCCTTGCCAAGTTCTGCAGACGATGCCTTCCAGCGCCGGATCACGATCATCAGCAACAGCCATCCGGCGAAAGCCCAGACGGCGAAAATAGCGGCTAGAGTTTCCACCGTGACGCCGGCATCAAAAAGCCAGCCCATGATGGCCGGTGCAATGGCGCTGACCAGGACCATCAAAGACATCACTACTGAGCGAATGGCGCCGATATGGCGCACCCCGTAAAGCTCGGCCCAGATCGCTGTGAAAGCGGTAAAAACGATGCCCATGCTGAGACCAAGACCGGCCATGAACACCATTGTCGCCGCGGCGTGACTAGAGAGCGCAAGAACCAGCATCGAAACCACGATCGGTAACAGCGCGTGTGGTGCAATTCGGGTGGCGCCGATGCGGTCAATCAGTGGCCCCATTGTCAGGGAACTGGCGACCGATGTGGCCGCATAGACAGTAAAACAGGTAGCCAGCCAAGCTAGCGACCAGCCCTTTGCCTCGGCCATATGCACCTGGTGAATCAGCAAACCGGTGAACATGAAGGGTGGTGCCATTAAGGCGATTTGAATTAGATAAAACCGAACATCGCAAAGGACTTCGCCACGGGTCCATTGTCGACCAGATTCACGCGACGCGGTGGAAGGTTCGGCCAAGCGCGCTAGATAACTCCGGTGACGCTCACCATGGCCGCGCAGCAACCACATCAAGAGCGGAAAGAACAAAGCCGCGCCTACGCCGGCATAGACTAGCCAAGCACCGCGCCATCCGAGCGCCGCCATCAGGGCGACCGACACGAGCGGAAATACTGCCTCACCGAGAGGATGGCCAAGCATGGCGATGCTAATAGCCTTGCCGCGCCCGGTATCGAAGTAGCGCGCCATCGAGGTCATGTAGGTATGAGCAAGCAGACTCTGGCAGCTGAGCCGCAGCAAAAACAGCGCGATGCTTAGGACAACAACGGAAGGCGAGACACCCATGACAATGCACGCGCCGACCGCCGCCACGCCAAGGATCGCGATCCACAAGCGGAGATCGAGGCGATCTATAAAGCCGCCAAGCCAAATCAGACAAACGCCAGCGGCCAGGGAAGCCAAAGAATAAACCAAGCCGAAATCACCATGCGAGAGAGCAAAGGCGGCGCGTATTTCGGCGCTGAACAGGCCGATGAAATAGGTCTGCCCGAAGCTTGTAAACAGCGCCACAAGCATACCGAAAGCGAGAAATCGCTTATATTGGCTGACAAAGCGGAGGTAATTCATAGTGGCGTCTATCTAGCCCGGCGGCAGAGCCAGAGCAAATGATACCGCGCCGAACAAAGATGCAAATCAGGTGCAGCTCAATTAAGTTCAACCTACGCAATAGTTGAGGCTCAAATACATGAAGATCAACAGTGCCTTTGATGGCGGTAATATCATCTGCCAGGAATGTTCCAGCCCGACGAATATCCGGCTCGAAATTCGCAATGATCAGGATTCTGATTTTTTTCAGTGGTTCTATTTTCGTTTAAGTGGTGGCAAGGGGCAGGACTGCGCCCTAAAAATCATCAATGCCAGCGCCGCCGCCTACCCGCGCGGTTGGGAAAATTACCGCGCCGTAGCGTCTTACGACCGTGAGGATTGGTTCCGTGTCGAGACCGACTATGACGGTACAAATCTTATCATCCACCACCACCCGGAGCGTGATAGCGTCTACTATGCCTATTTTGCGCCCTATTCCATGGAACGGCATCACGATCTGGTCGCCCGGACCCTCAAGTCTCCCCTCGCCACCCTGGAAACTCTGGGCGAGACCCTGGACGGGCAACAAATCGACCTGCTGACCATCGGCAAGCCGGAGCCAGCGAAGCGCCGGCTCTGGGCAATCGCGCGCCAACATCCCGGTGAAACTATGGCGGAATGGTGTGTTGAAGGTCTCCTCGAACGCTTGTTGGACAGCGACGATGCTGTAGCACGGGCGGTGCTAGATAAAGCCGTGTTTTATACAGTCCCAAACATGAATCCAGACGGTAGCCAACGTGGTCATCTGCGCACCAATGCAGCAGGCACCAACTTGAACCGCGAATGGCAGGAGCCGAGCCTAGAGAAAAGCCCGGAAGTTTTTTCGGTGCGCCAGTGCATGGAGGAAAGAGGCGTAGATTTCTGTCTTGATGTGCATGGTGATGAGGCAATCCCGCATAATTTCATCGCCGGGCCGGAAGGTGTACCGTCCTTTTCTAAACGCCAAAGCAAACTACTCGGCGCCTATAAGACCGGGTTGCTGCAGGCCAATCCCGATTTTCAGCTCACCCATGGCTACCCGGCCAACAAGCGGGGTACGGCAAACCTAAAAATCGGCGCCAACTGGATCGCCGAGCGCTTCGGCTGCCTGGCGATGACCCTGGAAATGCCGTTCAAGGATATCGCCGACGGTAGCGAGCAGCGCCAAGGCTGGTCACCGGCGCGCAGCCGCGCGCTCGGCCGCTCAAACCTCGACGCGATCCACGCGGTGCTGGACGATTTACGTTGAAGCACGAGGACTGTGGAGCGCCGACAGGCGCTCGCGGCCTTTTAACCGCCAAACGTCTCAACTAGCTCCCGCAACCGTGCCTTAGCTTCTCCAAGGATAGCAACGCCATCGCCAACAAGGAGCGTGTCAAAGTCAAGCTCTAGGAAATCACGCACGCTTTGGCGTAGCCGGCCCGGGTCATCCACGACTCTATCCGGCAATAGCGTACAAGTTCCCGGCGGGTTTCCAATAACAGCGTCTCCGACGATCAAAATTTTGCGCTCGGGCCAAAGGAGCGCGATCTCGCCAAGAGATTTTCCGGCCGCGGTAATGATGTCAAAGGGACCAATCCGGTCGCCCACCGTCAACGCACCATCGATCTCGGTATTTTGGCTGCGCGCATGATCCACATCATCGGCATGAATGCGTGTTTTGGCCCCCGTCCTTTCGCGGATCAGATTGGCAGCGCGCGAATGATTGCGGTTGGTCAGAACAATGTGGCTGACACCAGCACTGGCGATGGCATCGAGATCTGAATCGCTCGGTTCGACGGGATCTATACAGATATTACCAGCAGACCCGCGGACCAAATGGCCGTTAAAGTCATAGCCATGCGGTTCAGAAAACCACGCCCAAGTTTGAATGCCACAGGCGATCTCGCGCATATTCTGCTCCATGATTTGTTTGTGATCCATCAGGCTATCATGCTGCGGATCGACTGGCTCATTTACGAGAGATAAAGTCTTGCTACGGCCTCCATGAATATTGAGAGCATAGCAATATCCATAGATTAAGCGGACCTAATAATGACCAAATTGCAGGAAATTTATATAGCGTCAGGGAAAAATATTTCGAAGTTTACGACAGGAAATATTTTCGGTTATACCTTTTTTATTTTCATCTGATATTACAGTCACCGAAACTCATAGGAAGATTATCTACGAATAATATAATCTTAGTTTTGATAGATTTGTAGGTCTAGTAAGAAGATTTAATTTAAAACTGGATGCGGCGAAAAAGATATTATCACACCGGAAATTTTTTCTCAGTGATATTTTTCAATGGCAAAAATATCGCTTGAAACTGAGAACTACCGCCAAAAAATACAACGTAAAACGCTGAACACTTCGACTTTAAAGCTCCACCAATCACCAGCGTGGAAAACGCCCACCGGGGAGCGGGCCAATTAATCTTTGGACGGCTTAAAATCGAGCGAGGCCGAATTGATACAGTAGCGCAGGCCGGTCGGCTGCGGGCCGTCTTCGAAAACATGCCCCAGATGACCGTCGCAGCATGCACACTGCACTTCGACGCGGCGCATGCCATGGCTGGTATCAGCATGCTCGTCGATCTTGTCCACCTCGATGGGGCGCCAAAAACTCGGCCAGCCGGAGCGCGATCCAAACTTTGTATCGGACGCAAACAACGCCTCCCCACAACCGGCGCAAACATAATTTCCGGATGATTTTTCGTCGCAATATTTACCGCTAAACGGCGGCTCCGTCCCTTTCAGCCTGAGAACTTGATATTGCTCAGGCGTCAGGTTATCGCGCCATTCAGCATCTGTTTTTATGATTTTTTTGCTCATTTGATTTCCTCCGTGCGAAGATACTACACCATCTCGCGGCGCGCGCTCACGAGATAAATCGGATCCGATTTTCCAGGGGCTGGAGAAAGGTCCTCAAATGTAAGGTTCTGGTAACCACCGGCCGCGCGTAAGTAAATTTGCAGCAACCGAGCGTGATCCGCATCGCTGAGGCTACGCCAAAGCGCCACCGCCTTGGTGACGAACATCCTGTTGGAAAAGGATATTGCGAGGAGGGCGTCAGGTTTTAGGACTCGCGCCACATCAGCAAAGACTTCTACCGGTCGGGTCAGATATTGGACCGAGACAGCGAGAATACAGGCATCGAAGCTGCAGTCGGCGAATGGCATCACCGGGTGGGTATTGAGATTATGGACATGTCGTTCGCTTAATTGCTCATTTTGTTCCAACTCCCTGAGGTTCATACCCAGGCCGACGACCCGCCCATAGACGGCTTCCGTCGGTAAATGCGAAGCGTAGCTTGACATGAGGTCGAGAATGTCGCTGCCGGTCCCCAAAGCGCGAGCGTAATAATCTGCCAGGGCTGCGCAGGCCGGCTCGTCGATATGCTTTACCAAGCGAGGCTGAAGGTAAAATAGCTCATCATCGCCGCTATCCTCGCGGTCGAAATGCTCAGGTTTAAATTGGTTTTTCACCATAGGTCCAGCATATACCAGGTTGGAAAAGAGGTGTCGGCAGAAAGATTATTATTCTACTGCTCATCCGTTTATGCTCATGGTTAAGCAATGGGTAAAGGGAAGAGCGGTAGAATGATCACTAAAGGCGTTAAGGAACTCTGCGCCGAAGCGGAAGCAGAGATTGAGACCGTGACGGCAGAAGAGGCGATTAAGATTGCTGGAGAAGAGGCGGTGCAGCTCGTCGATATCCGTGATATCCGTGAACTCTGGCGCGAAGGCGCGGTGCCCGGCGCCGTTCACGCACCGCGCGGCATGCTCGAATTCTGGGTTGATCCGGAAAGCACCTATCACCGCGAGGTTTTTGCCAACGGCAAGCGCTTTATCTTTTTCTGCGCCGGTGGCCTGCGTTCAGCACTCGCTGCGCAATCGGTACAGCGTATGGGGATGGCACCGGTGGCTCATATTGCCGGGGGTTTCGCTGCCTGGAAGGAAGCCGGCGGGGCAGTCGTCGCCAAAGAGAAAAAATAACACCGGGCCTCACTTGGAAATTAAGGCCGCTGTGATGGCGGCGGAATGCCATGCGGATACACGCCGTTGAAACAGCTTACCGCTATTTCGGATGTCCTGGCCGCGGCCTATTTGCGTCTCCCCGGCCAAATGCGCGGCATGCTTCTGCTGTTCTGCGCAACTATCTTGTTTTCTGGGATGCATGCGCTGATCCGTCATGTCGGCGACGGGCAACATCCGTTCGAGATGGCGTTCTTCCGCAATTTGTTTGGTTTTATCGTGCTGGCACCATTTTTTCTACGCTATGGCTTTGGCATTCTCCGCACCCAACGTCTCGGACTGCACGCACTTCGCGGCACAGTTCACGTCGGCTCGATGATGTTGTTTTTTTCCGCCGTGACTATCGCACCACTTGCCACTGTGGCGGCTTTGACATTCACCGCACCGCTTTTCGTCACATTGGGTGCGGTGTTTTTATTGGGAGAAAAGATACGCTATCGGCGCATGGGGGCACTTTGTCTCGGGTTTGCCGGGGTGATGATCGTACTTCGCCCGGGGTCCGGCGTTTTGGAAGTCGGAGCCCTTATGGCACTCGGCTCAGCTGGCATCTGGGCCTGCGCGATGCTGATGATCAAGATTCTATCACGCACCGAATCGAGCCTGACGCTGACCGCCTATATGGCAATATTCCTCACGCCGCTTTCCGCCATCCCCGCTGCCTTCGTTTGGCAATGGCCAAGCGTCGAGGAACTGGGTTGGCTCGCCCTGATGGGAACTGTGGGCACCGGAGGGCATCTTTTACTGGCGCAGGCCTTCCGCGAGGCCGATGCAACGACGGTACTGCCCCTTGATTTTTTGCGCCTAATTTGGGCCAGCCTGCTTGGCTATTTCCTATTCGGCCAGGTGCCGGAGGCGCTGGTGTGGGTAGGCGGCGCGGTGATCTTCTTGAGTACGGTCTATCTCGCCTACCGTGAAACCGTGGTCTCGCGCCGCGCCCGAAGAACGATTGATCCACCGCTGCCACCAGGGTGAGACCGGCTAGGCAGTGCGCAATACTCCCTGGTTCTTCAGCCGGGCGATATCGTCGGCGTTAAAACCCAGGTCCCGGGCGATTTCCTCTGAATCCGCGCCGAGCGCGGGTGTGTGCATGTTCACCGCTCCTGGTTCTTCATAAAATTTTAGCGGAATACCGAGATGAGCGTTACCGTCGGCGTCGTACAGCAGCATATCGCGCGCGTGCAAATGCTCATTTTCGAATGCTTCTTTCAGATCCAGGACCGGCGCAAAACAGATGTCACGGCCCTCAAACCAAGCGCTCCATTCATCGCGCGTCTTGGTCATGAAAATTTCACTTAAGTAATCGCGTAGCGGTGCCTGCGGCTCGCCGGGAGGAAGTTTGGCCACTTCAATTAGGTCCTTGCGCCCCATTGCAGTAAGAAAATTCGTGACGAACTTCATTTCACTGCCTCCGAGGGTGATATAGCCACCACCCTTGACGGCATAGGGCCGGTAGAAAGCGGCGCCACCCTGGGTGCGCTCGGACAGAGGATGGGGCGCGCGCCCCCCGGCAAGCACCTTGCCAGCGATATGCGGGGTCCAGGATACCAGGCTGTCATACATCGACATGTCGAGATAATCACCCTTGCCGGTGCGCGCCCGGCCGACCAGCGCCATAAGGATTCCAGCGAAAGCCATCAGCGAGCCACCCATATCGCTAGGCGGCATGCAGGGCATATTTGGCTGACCGTCCTTGTCAAGGCTCAAGCTGGCCACACCGGCGAGTGCGCAGACACTTAAATCATGCGCCGGACGGTCACGGTAAGGACCATCCTGGCCGAAGGCAGAGATCGAGCAATAGACGACCTGCGGTGCGCGTGGAGCAACTACGTCATAGCCAATGCCGAGACGATCGACGACGCCGGGGCGGAACGTCTCCAGTATCACATCAGCTGTTTCCGCCAAGCGGAGGAACAACTCCCGCCCTTCCGCGCTCTTGAGATCTAGCGACAGACTCTTTTTTCCGCGGTTGGCATTGCGGTAATAGACCGTCAGCCCGCCACTTTGTGGCCCGATATGGCGTGACGGATCGCCGTTCCCAGTATCTTCAATCTTGATGACCTCGGCGCCATGGTCTGCCATCATCATCGCGAGGTGCGGGCCCGGCAAAAATCGAGACAAATCCAGCACTTTTATTCCGGTCAATTTCATCATGTGCTCCAGCGTTTTCACCAAAGTGTCGTACCTGCATGTCGTAAATATGTGCGCAGCGCCACCATAGACCTTTATAATGACCCTCCCAGCCGGATGCTAATGTTGGCGCGGCGCAAGTATCTGATGACAATCGTATGACCAGGACCAAGGCACCCAAATCGCGCCTGCGCTATCAGGAGGTAGCCGACGCGCTGCTCGGACAGATCGCCGCCGACCACCATCCGGTCGGCGGCATGCTGCCGTCAGAGCTCGAATTGTGCCAACAATTCAGCGTCAGCCGCTATACCGTACGCGAGGCGCTCAAGAAACTCGGCGATATGGGCGTGGTTTCGCGCCGCCAGGGCTCCGGCACCTTGGTGGAGGCACGCGAGCCGGCGGCTAAATATGTTCAAACATTGGGATCATTGGGCGAATTTCTGAATTATCCAGAGGATACCCGGCTGCATATCCTTTCGGCGCGCGAGCGCATTGCCAACAAGGCACTAGCGGATACGCTCGATGGCCGCCAGCGCCGGCGCTGGTTCTATATCGAAGCGGTGCGTAAACGGTCCGACGGCCTACCTCTGTGCTGGAGCAATATTTACGTGCTGCCTAAATACGCCTCGCTGGTGCAGTGGATCGGTAAGGACACCAGTCCGGTGCATTTGCTGATCGAGCGCCATTTCGACCAGCGCCCGGCCAAAGTCGAAATTGACATGTTTGCAGGCGAAATTTCGGCTGAGCATGCGGTCGACTTGGAAGTGGCAGAAGGTACGCCAGCGTTAATTGTCGTGCGTCGCTACGCCGAGCCATCGGGAAGATATTACGAAATTTCCATCATCGAGCATCCGGCGGGCCGCTTCACCTATTCGATGGAATTACAACGGGCGTGGGGCGCCCGCGACTGAACTTGGAACAAAGGAATTAACCGAATGGAGCCGATGCGAACCTGGCTGTTTGCGCCCGGTAATCACCCGCGAAAGGTGGAGAAGGTATTTACCGTCGGCGCCGACGCGGTGGTGATCGATTTGGAGGATGCGGTTGCGCTCGAACAAAAGATAGCGACCCGCGCCACCGTGGTCGAAGCGCTGAAAGCTCGACCAACACATGCTAGCCGGGGATATATCCGGGTCAATGCCATCGATACAGATTTTTGCTATGGCGATTTACAGGAAGTGATTGGCCCTTGGATGGACGGCATCCTGCTGCCCAAGATTGAAAGTCCCAGTCAATTGCAGACCATTGATTGGCTAATGGCGCAAATCGAACGCGCGCGCGGCATGCAAGTGGGCGCCCTCGACATTCTACCAATCATCGAGACCGGACGTGGTCTAGCGGCAATCTATGATATCGCGCGCTCGCAAACGCGGGTGAGGCGACTTTCCTTCGGCGCCGGCGACTTTACGACCGATATGCGCATGATGTGGACGCCCGAAGAGAACGAACTGACGCATGCGCGTGCGACGATCGCGCTGGCCTCCCGCGCCGCTGAACTAGAGCCTCCAATTGATACTGTATTTATTGATTTGCAGGACCACGAGAATTTGAAAAAATCAGCGCGCACGGCGCTGTCTCTCGGGTACCGGGGAAAATTGTGTATACATCCGGCCCAGATTGAACCAGTGAATACGATCTTTACGCCAAGCCCGGAAGAAGTAGCACGCGCAAAGAGACATCTTGAAGCCTTTACGGCCGCAGAAGCGAAAGGCTCGGCATCTATTCAGGTGGACGGCTATTTTGTTGACTACCCCATTATCGAAAAAGCCCGACGCACGCTGGATCTAATGGCAGCAATTGAAGCTAAAGGAAGCTGAACGAAATCACTTAATTAAGGAGGAAATCATGTCTGCAAACCTAGAAAAACGAATGAAGCGCTTGGAAGATATTGAGGATATCAAACAATTGATCGCGCGTTACGCCAAAGCAGCGGATCATAATGGCGATCCGGTGATGATGGCTGCCTGCTTAACCAAAGACGCGACATGGTACTGCGAAGAAGTTGGCCGTTGGGATGGGCGCGATGCGATTGTTGCCGGATTGCGCGAAACTAGCACCGTGAGATTGCCCTGGGCGCTCCACTATATGACGCAGCCGGTCATCACCGTGGCGACGGACGGCCAGACCGCGGAGGGGGAATATTATCTCTGGGAATTGGCCAAGGTCACCAAGGAAGATGGTAGTGGCACCGAAGATACCTGGATCGGCGGCTGGTACGAATCACGATTTCGCAATGAAAGTGGGGGTTGGCTGTTGTGCGAGATCAAGTTGATCATGAAACTTATGAGTGCCACTTCGAAATCTGACTGGGAGACACCGATCGCGCCCTGGCAAGGCTAGTTAGGGCGTTCCCCCATAGAAAAGTAGCGGCGGATCTCAGCGCGGACTACCTGGCAACAATCGAGCGCAACCAATGGACGCGCTCGGTCAGCTATTGCGTTCGCCTAGCGGTGAACGTGGTCAATGTGCAGAACTTGATAGCGGGTGAAGGGACAGGTGCCCACCCCGACGTATACCCTTATGCCGCACCCGCCATTGCCTAACCCGAAGCGTGTTAAATTGAAAACATCGGCGCCACCGCTTTTGCACCGGCCGTCTATACCCGACTTTCCATCGACCGGGAGGCGGTCGATGCTGGCCTATTCGATACCAAGAGTAGTCCGCCAGAAAGGGAGAATCTCTATCTCTAAGGCACCCATGGCAACGAGAACGTTAGCGATATCGTGACCGAGTCTAGAGACTTGTGCTCACCAAGAAAAGGCAAGCCGCTTTTCGGCACTCTGCTAATATCCTATTTGGTCGGGCATCAGATCGACATGCTGGCCCTCACCATAAACTCTACCTGCAATTGCGGGCGCGATCATTTTTGACGCGTTTTCCTAACAAATTCGGCGATATTGCGCCATCAGCTGCAGTTATTAACCGCATGCCAATTTTACAGGGGGGACCAATTCGACATGAACCGCCGCTCAGCAGAGGTCGCCGAAACTAGCCATGTCGTACCCTATTTGTTGGGTCTCGCTAGCTAATCAACAGCCGAGCTTATCGGCAAGATCGAGAAAATCCTCGGCAACTATATCCCACGCCCCTTCAGGTCTGAGATCGCTCCTTTGGTTGGGCCCGTATTCCTGTGCTCGGCGAACAAAAGCGGTCTTCATGCCGAGCCCGGAAGCGGCGGCGAGATCTCCATTATGGGCGGCGACCATCAAGCAGCGCTCGGGCGGTAGCCCGAGAATCTCGGCGCTGCGGAGATAGGCCCTCGGATCGGGTTTATAGGCACCTGAGGTCTCGGCACCAAGCACTGCGTCCCACGGCAAACCAGCGCGCCTCGCCATATTGACGAGTAGGTCGGTATTGCCGTTGGAGAGCGTCGCCAGAATAAATTTTGTTTTGAGACGGGTCAGGCCCGCGACGGCGTCTGGCCACGGATTGAGCCGGTGCCAGGCGCGGTTAAAATGATCGATTTCATTTTCCGTCAGGCCGGTAACGCCATGGCGCGTCAACAGCTCATCGAGATTCATACGGTGTAGATCGTCGAGCACGCACCAGTCAGTCTCGCCAGTGCGCACACGCTGCATGGCCGGCTGGTAGAGCGCGCGCCAGGCGTCAGCGAAAGCCGTCCAATCGAGATCGATACCTTTAGCACGCCCTATTTCTTCGCCGTCGCAGACGATGCTAGTACGCCAATCAACAACTGTGCCGAAGACGTCGAAGGTCAGCGCCCCGACGGTGTCAAAGCTTGACGCAGACATTGCGCAGTTCGGTATAGAATTCGAGCGAATGTACGCCACCTTCGCGCCCGATGCCTGATTGCTTGGCACCGCCAAAGGGCGTACGCAAGTCGCGCAGGAACCAACAATTGACCCAGGTCAGCCCAGTTTCCATTTGCGCCGAAACTCGGTGGGCGCGAGATAAATTCTCCGTCCATAGCGAACAACAGAGGCCATAGGGTGTGTCGTTGGAAAGCGCCACCGCCTCTTCCTCGTCGTCAAACGGACGAATGTGACAGCAGGGTCCAAAAATTTCCTCACGTATAAGAGCCGACCGATCACTGAGACCTATCCAGATCGTGGGATCGATCCAACTACCACCGGCAAGGGCGCTCGGCATGTCCGGTACGCCGCCGCCAGTAACGATCTCCGCACCTTCCTGTTGGGCAAGGGTGTAATAGGACATGACCTTGGCCCGATGCTCTTCCGAGATCAGCGGCCCGAGACTGGTGTTAGGGTCTTCCGGATCACCAGGAGTCAAAGCTTCAGCGCCGGCCTTCAGGCGCGCTGTGAATTCATTGAAAATCGGCCGCTCAACATAGATACGCTCTGTGCTGAGGCAAACCTGCCCACAATTGGCGAAGACTGAACGGAGCGTGCCTTCGATGGCTTTGTCGAGGTTACAATCGGCGAACACCAAGGCCGGATTCTTGCCGCCCAGTTCGAACGAAACATCGCGCACGCCGCGCGCAGCAGATGCCATGATGGCTTCACCGGTTGCGGTTTCTCCAGTAAAGGTAATCGCATCGACATCTGGATGGCGGGTCAGCAATTCGCCTGCGGAATTAGGGCCAAAGCCGTGCACGACATTGTAAACGCCCTTCGGGATTCCAGCTTCGTTCATCACCTCGCTCAACAATGTGGCGGTGAGCGGTGTTTCCTCCGACGGCTTGACAACGACACAATTACCACAGGCGAGCGCGGGGCCGACCTTCCAGGTCATCAGGAGTAGCGGAAGGTTCCATGGGCTGATAACGGCAATCACCCCTTTGGGTACGCGGAGCGCATAATTCACAGCACCGGTGCCGTCGGGTGTCGGCATGGAGAAATGTTCACTGCCGACATTCTTCACCAAGTCGGCAAAAACCTTGAAATTCGCTGCACCGCGAGGAATATCGATATGCGCGGCAAGCGATCTGGGTTTGCCGGTATCGCTGATCTCTGCAGCGAGAAATTCATCAAACCGGGCAGTGATGCCGTCCGCAATCTTGTGCAAAAGTTCGGCCCGTTGGGCAACCGCCATGGTGCTCCACGGCCCAGAAAGGGCAGCCTTTGCGGCATGGACAGCAGCATCCACCTCAGCCACGCCACCTTCAGGCACGAAACCCAGCGACGCACCATTGACCGGGTTAAAATTTTCGAAATTGGGACTGTTGCTATCGGAAGTATAGGCACCATCGATAAAATGCCGGGCAGCAACGCTCATGTCACGACGCCAAGAAAACGGTCGTTCAGCTCCTTTTCATAATAGAAAATGCCTTTGCCGAGTTGATCCGCTGTCCACACACGGGTCGGATGGTCAGGAAAGTAGGCGTACCCGCCCGAGAATACCTCGTTGCGATTTCCTGAGGGGTCAAAGAAATAGATCGTCTGGCCGCGAGTGATACCGTGGCGGGTTGGGCCGACATCCCGGGATATATTATAACGCGAGATGATGTCGGCAGCATGGCCAACATCGTTCCAGGATTCCAGTAAGAATGAGACGTGATGAAACTTGCCTGGCTCGGGGTGTTCAACGAAGGCAATCTCATGTGCTTTGGTGCTACTGGAGAGAAAAACGGCGATGGGGCCGTCGGGGCTCTGGACTTTTTCGACTAGACTGAAATCGAGGGCCTCAGTGAAAAAACGGCTCACCTCTGCAACATTAGGGCCATAAAACAGGCAATGGTCGAAGCCGAGCGCGCGCATACCGCGTGGATCATTTCGCCAAATGTCAGGATTTTCGACGATCGGCCCATTGTCCGAGCGCGCTATCTCGGCATAAAGGTCAATCCGGTGGCCGCTCGTTAAGCTAACACTGATCCGTCGCCCGACGCCGGGCTGTTCGCCCGGCGCCACCCGATCGACCGCGAGACCAAAATTTGCGATGCGCTTTTCGAAGGCGTCGAGATCAGCATCGCCAGCAACCTTGAAGGCCATAAAATCTACGCCCGGCGCATCTGCCTCTCGCAGGACAATGCTGTGCCGGTCAAACTCGTCATAGCCAGAAAGATAGACACGCCCATCATCGGCTTTCTCCACCAGATCAAGGCCGATGCGATCAACATAATGAGCCAGCGCCTCATCCATCTCTAGCACCCGAATTTGAACGAATCCGGCGCGCAATACTCCCGTCAAAGCCATTTTCTAGCCTCCCCTGGTGACTCCTGCTGATCTCTATTTCACACGCCCGACCCGTCGCCCGCAAGCCTCAGCACTAAGTTCCCCTTTGGTATCAAGCGGCATGCTAGCGCATAACCTGCCTGCTGCTCGGATTCACTGACCTGCGCCCGGCTCATTTTTCGTGTCCGGTATCGTCCGCTCATGACAAACACCCGGCAGGTACCACAGCCACCGCCGCGGCAGCCAACAGGGATATGCTTGAGTCCCTGATGTTCCATGGCGCTCAGTACACACTCACCGTCTGGGCAGGAGAACTGCGCACCCGATTCCTCGAGGGTGACGGTGAAGTTAGTGCTCACGGAACCTCAAAAAAACCTGTCAAAGTGAAGCTGGGCGAAAGGCACCTTATGCTCGCGCATTAACATGCGCTGCACCGATTCGGTCATGATTGGTGGGCCGGCGAAATAGAACTCAAAATCTGCCAAATCGCCATCCAACGTTTGTGCTGCCAACTCATGGACAAAGCCACGAGAGCCGGTCCAAGCTTCTACGCTTACGGTCGGTTCCGATATCGCGGCGTAGTAGCTCATGCGTTCGGCGAAGGCGGGTAGCTCTGCCAAAAACTCTTCACCACAAATATCTCGTGGCTCGCGCCCACCAAAAAAGAAGTGGAGCCGCCGGTCACTGAAATACGCATTTTCGGCGAAGCCGCGGGCAATAGAAACCATCGGGGAGAGACCGGACCCGCCGGCAATACAAACGATATCCCGTGGTCTTTCACGCAAGAAAGCGAGGCCATAGGGGCCATCCATTTCAACCATCTGGCCTGGCGCCACGACGCCGTCGAATAGCGCATGGCTGCCGGCACCGCTCTGCATGTATTTGATGTGGAAATCCCAAGCGCCAGCGTCATTCGAAAGGTTGGCCATAGAATAAGCGCGCAGGCCAGTTACACCTGGCAGTGTAAAAAGCGCATATTGCCCGGGTAAAAATTCGGCTTTGCTCTCGGCTTCGAACCGAAACTCACGCATGTCGTGGGTTAGCTGCCGGCTCTCCACAAGCCGCACCAATTTTCGGCGCGGCAGAATTTTCGGAGTAGCGTCAGGGTCAATTCGCATCTTGATTGTGCAGTCGCCTAAAGGGCGGTTTTGACAGGCGAGCCGGCGATCCTTTCGCAGGTCGCGCTCGGAGAGGCCGGGTGATTCTGGCCACAGATTCTCCGTCTTGCCATCAAGCAAATCAAATTTACAGGTGCCGCAGGATCCCGTGCTGCATTCATAAGGCAAGCCAAGACCGGCGCGCAGCCCCCCCCTCAACAGGCTATCATCGGGGCTGCAGGGGAAGTTTTCATCTCGACCGTCTATAACAATGGAGTACATAGGGAATCCTCGGTACGCTTAGTGCCCGAACGCATAGCGCCAGCTATCGAAGGCTTGCCTGATCTCTTCATCACCTGCACCGGAACGCAGAAGAAGCAACAACAGCAAACGCGATTTGATGCCGTCAAGCCAACCAGCAGGGATAAGCCCGCGGGCTAGCAGATCCGTCTCAGCGCCCGGGAAATCATAGGTCGTCTGCATGGTATCGCCATGACGGGTACGCGACGCATAGACCACAGGTATCCGCTGAGCCGCCCGACCCAAGGCCTCGACCATCGCCTTAGGCACGTGGCCGCCGCCCGTCGCGTCAATGACGATACCTTGGTAACCTGCCTGTACGGCGAGATCGACCAGGGCACCATCTTCATTTAGGCCGACCGTCAAACGGGCAACACGCACGGGTTTCGGCACTGTCGGCAACGTGACTGGGTACCGCCCAGCCGGACGGGTAACGATGCGCGCTTGCTTCTCGATAATCCAGCCGATGGCGCCGCCGGGGCTAGAACGAAATGCCGCCGGGCTGGTGGTATGCAATTTCTGTACATAGCGAGCGGCGTGAATTTCGTCATTCATCACCACCAGGGTGCCAATGCCACACACTTGCTGATCCAAGGCCACCAAAATCGCGTGAAAGAGATTGGCTGGGCCATCCGGGCCCGCCATGGTCGGATTGCGCATGGCGCCGGTAAAAACTACTGGTGCATCATTTTGAACCAGGCGATCAATGACGAAGGCGGATTCCTCGAGGGTATCAGTTCCCTGGGTGACGACGACCCCACGCACGCCGTCATCCAACCGTGCGTTAATTGCGTGGGCCAACGCTGATAGATCGTCCAATGTGATATCGGGACTCGGCAGTTGGCGGAAGGAATGAGCCTCAATTTCTGCGATATCGGCCAACTCCGGGACTGCCGCAATAAGCATCTCGGCGGAATGCGACAGGGATACACCTTTACCGGGCGTCGTGGCACCCATCGCAATGGTACCTCCGAGGGAAAATACGCTAATCCGAGGCAACATATGATCAGACCGATATCAATGCCGAAGACTGATTGACGTTATCGCACCGCAACGCGGCCAACCACACGCCGCAGGGCCAATTAATAACTGGGGTTGCGTGCGTCAGAGAACGGGCTTCAGGAAATGCGGCGGCCCGTCTCGGGATCAAAAAACAGGAGCGATTCCAAATCGACATTTACGTCAATCTTATCGCCGTCTTTAAATTCCTGCACACCCTCGACGGTAAAAAAGAGGTTCACGCCCTCCAGATCCAAACCAACTGTGGTGTGCATGCCAAGTGGTTCAAGATCGTTCACGACACCGGTCATATGGGTTGCATCCGACCCTTGTTGCACGATCCGCACATTCTCTGGCCGTAAACCTATCTCAACATCAGAGACAGACGTCGGCAGGTCATGTTCCAACCTATTCGGCAGCGGCATATTCATTGAGCCGACTGAAACATAAGCTGTGCCATTATCGCGCGTGATACGCGCCGGCATGATATTGATCGGCGGGTTGCCAACAAAACGCGCAACGTCCCGGTCAACCGGATCATCATAAAGCTCCTGCGCCTTGGCGACCTGCCGCACTCGGCCATCGAGCAGCACACACACCGTATCGGCGAGCGCCAGGGCTTCGGTGTAATCCGGCGTGGCGAACAAAAACGTCTGGCCAGTTTCGCGCTGCAAGCGCTTTAATTCTGTCCTAAGGTCAATTCGCAACATGAAATCTAGGCTCGAGAGCGGTTCGTCGAGCAAATAAAACCGCGGCTGGCGGACCATCGCGCGACCGAGGGCGACACGCTGCCGTTCGCCACCGCTGAATGTCGCCGGCGTGCGATCCAGAATATGATCGATCTTCAGCATCCCGGCCATTTCATGGACCCGGCGATTGATCTCATCCTTCGGCGTTTTCGCGATACGCAAAGGCGACGCTATATTCTCAAAACCACTTTTGTTGGGATAAAGGGCAAGATTGTCAAAGATCATCGCGATATCACGCTGATTCGGCTGATGTTTGGTAAAGTCCTCGCCTTCAATAAAGATGCTTCCTGAACTCGGCGCCTCTAATCCGGCGACGATCCGCAAGGTGGTCGTCTTGCCGGCACCTGCTGGCCCTAGCAAGACAATCAGGGATCCATGCTCCACGGTCAGATTGATATCGTCGAGCGCCTGGTTCTCACCGAAATTTTTCGAAATTGAGCGTAGCTCTAGAAGCGGTTCAGACATCAGGCGCCTCCGCTATTGATCAAGCGAACGCCAGTCTCGGCATCGAACAGAGCCACAAGATCACTTTGCGGAGCAAGAGTAATAGCGCTACCTGTCTCAGCGTCCGTTCCCGCGGGGACAATGACTTTAAAGGATGAATCCCCGAAAGATGCCGTAACGACCGTCTCAGGTCCTTGCGGCTCAACGGCCTGCACCTGCGCGGTAAAGCAGCTCGGGTTGTCAGCGGCGGCAATGCTCAAGGTTTCTGGCCGCACGCCAACGACGACGTCAGAGCCTATTTTCACATCTGCGCCAACGATTCCCACCGGCAACGGCATTGTCGCTTCCCCTGAAGAAACAACGCTTTGGCCACTGTCTTCCGCCAATTTTCCTTTAATGAAATTCATCGGCGGATTTCCTAGAAAACTACCTACAAAGCGATTGGCGGGATATTCATAGACGTTATGCGCAGTATCATATTGCTGCAGGGACCCGAAATTCATCACCGCAATTTGGTGCGCCAGCGATAACGCTTCTATCTGGTCATGGGTCACATAAATGATGGTTTGTCCGGTTTCACCCTGAATACGTCGCAATTCGCGACGCATTTGGTTGCGCATCGAAGCTTCCAGGTTGCTCAACGGTTCATCGAGCAAAAGAATTTCAGGATTTGTTACTAATGTCCGGCCAATCGCAACGCGCTGCAACTCACTTGCCCCCAACTCTGAGGGTTTGCGATCGAGTTGGTGGCCGAGCGAAAGAAATTCAGCCACTTTGGCGATCTCTCTGTCGATCTCCGGCTGTTTCATTTTTCGGATTTTCAAGCCGTAAGCCAAATTTCGGCGCACGGTCATATGCGTGAAAACGGCGTAATCCTGAAACACCAGCCCAACATTGCGTTGTCCCGGCGGTACATCCAGCACCGATTTTCCATCGATCAGAATATCACCGCTGGTTGGTTTTTCCAGTCCGACGATCATATTGAGGATCGTCGTTTTTCCGCAGCCAGACGGGCCCAACAGGGCCATTGTTTCGCTTTCCTCGATGGCGATCGAGACATCGTCAACGGCTTTGAGCTCGCCAAACTCCTTACGTAGATTAACCAGTTCCAGCTTAATGTTGGCCATTACTGATCACCGCTTGATGGCGCCGAGCGTCAGCCCACGCACCAGATGTCTTTGAATGAAGAAGCCGATAATCACCAACGGAATGATGGAGACCATGGCCAGCGCCGCCTGTACGCCATAGAGCGTGCCTTCGGTTGCCGAAAAATACTTGCTGAGTTGGACCGGAATCGTCTGCACATTGGTATAAGTCAAGATCAAGGCAAACAGAAACTCGCTCCAATTCAAGATAAGAATAAACAGAGCGGTTGCAATGATTCCGCCTTTTATCAGGGGGACCGTCACCTTGAGATGCGCTCCCCAACGCGAATAACCGTCCATCATCGACGCCTCCTCGATTTCCTGAGGCAATTCATCAACGAAACTCTTCAACATCCAAGTTGAGAACGGTACCGTTACCGCGGCATAGGCCACGATCAAGCCAAAATAGGTGTCGGTCATGTCGAACACTTTGGGTCCAAACATGATGACGAACGGAATCGCGATCGCAATGGGCGGAAACATTCGCCCCGCCAATATGAAGAAAGGTGTGAAATTACCCCCAAATCGGTATCGCGATATACTGATTGCGGCCATAAGGCCGACCACAATGGACAATATTGTCGCGGAAACCGAAATGATCACGGTGCCCTTGATGCCGGGCCAGGCGGAGCGATTTAAGAAATCAGCGTTTGCTCCGCCGACGCCATCGTCTTTCGAGCCACCGAAATCTTCGTCGCCTACTTGTTGTGTGCCACCACGCCGTTCCAATAATACATGCGGCGCCAGAATGGTAAGATAATTATCCACCGTAGGCTTTGAGGAAATCCATGTAGGCGGGCTTGTAACCCACTCGCTTCGCACCTTAAATGACGTCGACACCATCCAAAAAATTGGAAACACGGCGAACAATAGCCCAGCGACAAGTCCAATCAAATTAAATGCAGTAAATTTACTTTCCGGCATGATCAGCGCCCCTCGACCAGCTGATAGCGGATCGGCTTCAGCATCATATTTATCAATACAACGGTGATAATCAGGACGATGAAAGCAGCGGAGCCAGCATAAGCAAGTCGGAAATCCTCGAACGCCAACTTATAAAGATAGAGGCTGATGGTTTCGGTCGCCGTACCCGGCCCACCGCGCGTTAAAATATAGATTTCGTCGAACAGCTTGATCACTTCCATGCCGCGAATTACGAAAGCTATGATAATCACGGCCTTCATATTTGGCAGGATAATAGTCCAGAATATCTTAAAGTTACTGGCGCCCAAAACGGTCGCTGCGCGGATTGGATTTTCCGGTACTGAATTAAGACCAGACAGCATAATCAGGAAGAACAACGGCGTCCAATGCCACACTTCAGTCGTGATCACCGCGATAAATGCCAAGTGGCCGGTATTAAGCCACATCAGGTTGGTTTCGCTAAAGGTAATCCAGCCAATGAATTGGTTCACCGGGCCGTTATATTGAAACAGCATGAACCAAGTGTAGCCCACCACAACAGGCATGATCATCATCGGCGAGAGCAATGCCGTGAACCACAGGCGTTTACCCCAGAATTTCTTTAGGAACAAGGTGGCCAATGCGAGGCCGATCACAAATTCCAAACAGAGGCTGATCACCGATATGATTACCGTACGACCTAAAGCCTGCAAATAACGCGGCTCGTCGGTTATTAGGTAATTATACCCGATACCCTGATCGATTTTTTGTGTAAAAACGCTGACAAAAGCATCCCAGAAATCACCATAAATCGGCTGCCATTCTGTCATGCTGATAACGAATTCCAGAATGAACGGGAAAATCAGCATCACGCACAGCAATATCTGCACTGGCGTGATCAGAAGGCCAGGGATGTACCGTTTATCGTTTGGGTCAAACCGGCGGGGTTTCCTCAATCGTGCAGAGGAAACCCCGCCATTTGAAGTATGCGCAACCACGGTCTTTTCTTATTTGTTGTCGTTGATGAATTGTTGCGTGGTCAAACTGTTAGCTCCACTTGTCCGCACCGGACGCCTTTTGAAGCGCCGACGGATACATAGAGGCAAGTGCGCGCCAGGCTTCTATCTGAGTGTCTTTGCCCAGGCGCCTTGTGATGCGGTTTTGCTCCTTCGCGGTATCCTTCATTGCCTCTTCCGGAGTCTTTTGCTTGTTGTACGCGGCCTGCAAATTTTTATCCAATGCATCGTGATATTCCGAACCACCGCGCAGAATTATCTCAGGCACGCAATCGACAACCGCCTCGTAGGATGTAGCCAAGAAATCGCCGGGATAAGCAGCAAAAAACTCATCTGACGGATTGAGGAAGTGATTGTTGCGCCACGGATCGAAATACCCGCCCTCGTTCGGGATCGAACGCATAGACATGGTCGGGCCCGTCAGCCACTGCGCGTAGAGGTAAGAGGCTTCCGGAATTTCCGAATGCGCATTCACCACGAAATCCCAGGCAAACGGCATCACATCGGCACGGATCAACTCGCCGTTGACGATATCGCCCGGTACTTTAGAGATACCGGTCTGGGTCGGCTCGCCGTTTTCGTCCTTGCCAGCGATAATCGACTGTGCGCCCGCCGCATCGTGGCTGTAACGCCACAGCGACGGCCAACCGAACTCGAAGAAGCCGCGGCCAGCGGCATAATACTGCGCATAGTTTTCGGTGAAGCCGTAACTGAACTGCTCCGCCGGCATATATTCCTGAATGTTCACCAAGTCGGTAACTGTCTTGATGCTCTCAGGGCTATCGGCCATGGACTTCATGTCCTTGTCGAAATAGAGCTTACCTTTTGACTGGAAGCGCGTCATCCAATGGAATTTGTTCCAGAACGGCGAGCGATATTCCAAGGCACCCCAGAAATCATTGGCCTTATCCGTCATTTCTGCGGCAAGTGCGTCGTACTCCTCCCAAGTGTCAACAACGGCGCGTTTTGATTTTGGAGATTTGCCGGCAGCAGCTAATTTATCTTTCCGATAGTTCAACAACCACCAGTCGCCATCGCAATAAAGGCCGTACATCTTGCCCTTATATTTTTGACCGAAATCAGAAACCGGGTATTCCAGCTTGTTTGGGCCCTCAAATACTTCTGGATTATATTTATCCACCCAAGGAGTGAGATCGTGTGCGAGGCCAGATTCTGCGAAATCAGGAAGGCTGAGCGGCGCTGGCAACATCAGGTCATACCGGCCGGTCTGCGCAACTGCTTCTTGCATGCCTTTTTGATGAGTCTGCGTCACCGGAACTTCGATAAGTTCGACGTCAAAGCCGGTCAACTCTTTCCATTCGGCGCTGTAAGGCGACATATTGCCGCCAGAACCCGAGGGATGCATGATCGAAATGGTCTTCTTCGGCGCGCTGGCATAGAGCGCCTTCGCCGCCTTAACGGCGCGCTCTTCCGGCGTCCCACCCTCTGCTGCCCAAGCACTCTTCACGCTGAGCGGGGCTTTGCGCATGATCATGGAGATCGCCGTGGCGCTCAGGCCAAGGCCCATCATGCCTTTTATCAAATCGCGGCGCGAAACCTTGTGATCGCGCGAAAAATGCATACCCCAAAGACGGTATAACTCTTTCTTGAATAGTTCTTTCTTCTCCGCATGTGACATGTTCATTGCTCCCTAAAGCTTGGCGGCCCGAGCCGCTTATTTTTTGCATCCGAACCGCAGCCAAAAAACATTAGTGTCACCGTCCCGCTGCCTACCCAAATAATCTGACCGCGCGACAGTGAACGAAATTCTACAGATGCCAGGCGAACATAGCGGGGCACTCATGTGGCGTAAAGCCAGAAATTGCGACAGAAATTTAGAATCCTTCTCAACTACGCAATATTGTCGCCCAAATGCTAGTTAACCCTCCGATCAATAAAGCCTGAAGGCGCCTCGCCGTTTGCCCGACGACGGCCGCACCGGGTCAACGTTTGATGGCCCCCAGCGTGAACCCACGCGCCAAATGTTTGTGGATCAACAGCCCCATAATGACGATTGGCAGGGCAGCGACAGTAGCCAGCGCCGCCTGTACGCCGATCGCCCCGCCATATAGGTTCATATTGACCGGTACCGTAATCACAGTTTTTTCAGTGAGCACGACGGCCAACAGAAATTCGCTCCAGTTCAATATGAAGATGAAGAGCCCAGTAGCGATCACCCCGCCCCTGATAAGCGGCAGGGTGACACGAAAATGCGCCTCTAAACGCGACATACCGTCCATCATGGCAGCCTCTTCGATTTCTGCCGGTATTTCGTCGATGAAACTCTTTAGCATCCAGAACGCGAACGGCGCCGTGAAAACAACATAGGCGAGAGTTAACCCAATATGCGTATCGCGCAAGCCGACCCAACCAAACAAAATCAGAAACGGGATGGCAATAACTACCGTCGGAATGCCGCGCACCGAGAGAATCGCAATTGCCAAGGCATGGCCACCAGCGCGGTAGCGCGAAAATCCGATTGCTGCCATCCCGCCAATCAACAATGAGAGGAAAGTGGCGGCGCTCGAAACGATGAACGAATGCATCATCGCCACCCATGAAGCACCATTTCCAGCGATGTACATGCCTTTGATGTCGAAAAATAGCGGCGCGTAGTTGTCCCACGTCGCATTACTGGTAATCCACACGGCCGGGGTGGCCGCCCACTCATGAGTCGGTTTGAATGAGGTTGAAACCATCCAAAAGATAGGAAAAAGAGCGAACACAAGGCCGACGAAAAGGCCGATGGCGTTGTACCAGCGAAAGGGTCGTTGGGGCATTAATCGATGCTTTCGCTGTCAGCATTGTCGGTCAATGCGGCGGCAGCATAGAGTAGCGGAGCCGACGAATAAAACGAATTCGGGAGTAGACGCCATGACCGGGAATTACGAGACGATAATTTATGAAAAAGACGGCCGGCGAGCACGGATAACCTTCAACCGTCCGCACATTTTAAATGCCGTCGCCATGACCGGCGCGCGAGAACTCGACCGGGTAGCGACCGAGATCGCCGATGATGCGGATATTCGCATCGTCACCATTACCGGCGCCGGACGCGCCTTTTCGACCGGCATCGACCTTAAAGATCTTGCTACCGGGTTGATCGATGATAGCTATTTCGACCTTTGGGACCACGCGCTTCGCCTTTTCGAGACTATGGACAAGCTGGTGGTTTGCCTGATCCACGGCTACGCTCTAGGGGGCGGACTGCAGCTCGCCCTCGCCGCAGACATCCGCGTATCAACGCCTTCCGCCAGGCTCGGGCTACCGGCTATCAAGGAAGGCCTTATTCCCGGCCTCGGCACGCTACGCTTGGCGCGCTATATTGGATTAGGCCGGGCTAAGCGGCTGATTATCACCGGTGACATGATCGACGCGACCGAAGGCGAGCGCATCGGGCTCATAGACTATCTCGTTTCCGAAGACGGGGCGGCTGCGGAATTCGAAGATATAGTCGAACGCGTTAGCGCCGTTAATTCGAAGGGCTGCCGACTGTCCAAGAATATGCTGGAGAGTTGTTTTGATCTCGATTTCGAAAGCTTCTTCTCTCTATATAAGGAACGCCAAACCGAGGCCACCGGCTCGGATGATTTCCGCGAAGCGATGACCGCCTACCGTGAAAATCGGCCGCCGAACTGGTCTTAAGAGAATTAGGGCATCAGAACCGTGAGCGTGATCGATTTTCGCACCACACCTGAGCGCTACCGTCATTGGCAGCTCACACTGGACGGCCCGATAGCCACTCTGGCGCTCGATGTCGACCCGAAAGGCGGTCTCAGCCCGGGCTACGAGTTGAAGCTGAATTCTTATGATCTCGGCGTCGATATTGAATTGAACGACGCCGTCCAGCGCCTACGCTTCGAACATCCCGAAGTTGGCGCGGTGGTTCTTACCTCAGCCAACGATCGGGTGTTCTGCGCCGGCGCCAATATTGGCATGTTGAGCGCTTCCAGCCACGCGCACAAAGTCAATTTTTGCAAATTCACCAACGAAACCCGACTCGCCATGGAAGATGCTAGCGCCCATTCGGGGCAAACATATATGTGCGCGATCAACGGGCCCTGTGCCGGAGGCGGCTATGAGTTGGCGCTTGCCGCCGAACATCTCATTCTGCTCGACGATGGTGCGTCGTCCGTGTCCTTGCCGGAAATACCACTGCTGGCAGTGCTGCCCGGCACCGGTGGCCTCACCCGATTGGTCGATAAACGCGCCGTCCGTCGCGATCGCGCAGATTTTTTCTGCACCATCGAGGAAGGTATGCGCGGCAAACGCGCGCTCGAATGGAATCTGGTGGATGACATCGTGCCGCGTTCCAAATGGCAGAATGCGGTCGCTGCGCGCGCCTCCAAGGTAGCCGCGGCTTCGGATCGCCCGGCCGACGCCGTGGGCATCACGTTTTCGCCGCTCGAGCGAACTATAGAAGGCGATCGCATCGAATATGCGCACCTTGCCTGCGTGATCGACCGCGAGCTAATGGCAGCCAATATCATCACCCGCGCGCCCGATACCGCGCCACCCGTGGAAATAGCCGCGATTCATAGCGAAGGCGCGGCATTCTGGCCGCTTGCAATAGCCCGTGAATTAGAGGATTTGATCCTTCATCTGCGTTTCAACGAAAGTGAAATTGGCACCTGGCTAATCCGCACCGAAGGCGAGAGCGAATATGTGGCTGTCGCCGATGCCGCCTTGTCGGCCCACAGCGAAGATTGGCTGGTGCGCGAGATCACACTCTATATTAAGCGCACGCTGAAACGCCTCGATCTATCAGCCCGATCCATTTTCGCATTCATCGAACCTGGTTCCTGTTTCACCGGCACGTTGCTGGAATTAGCTCTGGCCGCCGACCGTGTCTACATGCTGGATGGCACCTTCGAAGGCGACAATCGCCCGGCGGCAACGATCTGCATGACGCCAGAAAATTTTGGCTCGTACCCTATGGCCAACGGCCTCAGTCGGCTGGAGAGCCGTTTTTTAGGCGACCCGGCAGCGCTCGCCCAGGTTGAAACAGAGACCGACCAGGCACTCGACGCGATGGAAGCAGAACAACTTGGCCTCGTCACTTTTGCACCCGACGATATAGACTGGCAGGACGAGACGCGCATCGCCATCGAAGAGCGTGCAGCCTTCTCGCCTGATGCTTTGACGGGTATGGAGGCGTCGCTCCGATTTGCCGGACCGGAGACCATGGAAAGTAAAATCTTTAGCCGCCTCAGCGCCTGGCAGAACTGGATATTTCAGCGCCCGAATGCGGTCGGCGTAGAAGGCACGCTCAAACTTTACGGCAGCGGTCGGAGGCCGCGCTTCGATAGAAAACGGGTTTAAGACATGACGATCAACTACAATGAACGCATTCCCAACAATGTGGCTTTGGCTGACAACCGGCGGCTCCAGCGTGCACTTGAGGCGTGGCAGCCCGGCTTTCTCGATTGGTGGAACGAGATGGGGCCGGAGGAGTCCAGCGAAGCGGATGTTTATTTACGTACGGCGATCTCGGTGGAGAGCGACGGCTGGGCCAATTTTGCCTACGTTAAAATGCCGGAATACCGCTGGGGCATTTTTCTCGCCAAGCCCGAGACCGACCGGCGCATTGCTTTCGGTGCGCACAAAGGCGACGCTGTGTGGCAAGACGTGCCGGGCGAACATCGCGCGACGCTGCGGCGCTTGATTGTGACGCAAGGCGACACCGAACCGGCTAGCGTCGAGCAGCAGCGCTTGCTCGGCCTCACCTGCCCGTCGCTCTACGATCTGCGCAACCTCTTTCAGGTCAATATCGAGGAAGGCCGCCACCTGTGGGCCATGGCCTATCTCCTGCACGCACATTTTGGCCGTGACGGACGCGAAGAAGCTGAGGGGCTGCTGGAACGCCGCTCGGGCAATATCGACCGGCCGCGCATTCTTGGCGCCTTCAACGAGCAAACACCAGATTGGCTGTCCTATTTCATGTTCACCTTCTTCACCGACCGTGACGGCAAATATCAGTTGGCCTCACTGGCCGAATCTGCGTTCGATCCACTGGCGCGCACCTGCCGCTTTATGCTGACCGAAGAAGCGCACCATATGTTCGTCGGTGATACCGGTATTCAGCGCGTCGTGCAGCGGACCTGCGAACTGATGAAGGCGCAGGACACCGACGATGTCGCGCACCATGGCGGCGTCAATCTTAATACCATCCAGCGCTATCTAAATTTCCACTTTGCCGTTTCCATCGATTTGTTTGGATCCGAATTTTCAACCAACGCCGCCAATTATTTTACTGCCGGCCTGAAGGGCCGCTACAAGGAAGAGCAGATAGACGACGACCATATTCTAGCTGAGACGCTCTATTCGGTGCCCAAGCTCAACGGCGGCGTCATTGCCGAGAGCGAAGAAGTGGCGCTCACCGTGATCAACGAGCGCCTGCGCGATGACTACATCGAGGATTGTGAGAAAGGCATTGCGCGATGGAACCGCACCATTCGGGAAAACGGCATCGACTTCACGCTCAGCCTGCCGCACCGCGCCTTTCAGCGCGCGATTGGACAGTATCGCGAGGCGCATTTCACGCCCGCAGGCATCCCCGTTACTGAAGCGGAATGGACTGCTGGCAAAGACCAATGGCTGCCCAGTGAAGCCGAGCGCGCATATGTCATTTCGCTCATGCAGCGGGTTGTCGAGCCGGGCAAGTTCGCCAGCTGGATCGCACCGCCGCGGCGCGGCATCAACGGTCAACCACTCGATTTTGACTATGTCCGATTAATTTAAAAATTCGGCCCCATTGCAGGAGGAAAAAATGGCACGCTATCCAATATTGTTTTCCGAATGGTCGATTCGTAATTGCAAAATCAAGAACCGGGTGGTGTTTCCACCAACCTGTCCGACCTGGGTGTCGGACCCCTGGAACGGCCTATTTATCGACATGGCTACCGATTATTACGAAGAGCGCGCCAAAGGCGGCGTTGGCCTCATCATCATTGGTGGCACCCATGTCCATCCAAGTTCGATCATGGCGCCGCTGTTGATGCCGCAACTGTTCGATGACCGCCAGATCGAGCCGCTTTCCAAGATCGCTGACGCTGTACACAAGCATGGCTGCAAACTGGCGATCCAACTTTGGCATTCAGGCGTGCGCGGCTTTCCCGGATATAAGCAAGCACCGGGCTACGACCCGGACGCAACCTGGTACACAGTGTCGCCGAGCCAAGTACCGCTCGGTGAATTCCCCGGCGCCTCGACACCCAAAGAACTCAACGAGGAAGAAATCCAGGAACTGATTGAGGCCTACGGATCCGCAGCTACCCGCGCCATGGCTGCCGGCCTTGACGGGGTCGAATTGCATCTCAGTCACGGCTATCTACCGTGGCAATTTCTCTCGCCGCTTTACAACAAGCGAACCGATCGATGGGGCGGTTCCTACGACAACCGCCTGCGCTTCCCGCTCGAGATTTTACACTCTATGCGCCGTGCAGTGGGCGATGACAAATTCGTCGGATATCGCATTAATTCGACGTCGTTCTGGCCAGGCGATCTCGAGATCGAAGATGTGCGGAAGATCGTGCCCGATATCGAAAAGGGCGCGGATATCGATTACGTCGACGTTTCGGCCGGCGTACATCATTCCTTCATTCATACGCCGATGGAGTTCGAAGGCGGCTGGGAGCGAGGCTATGCTTCTCAAATTCGTGAAGTTTCCAATAAGCCGGTACTCGCAGTTGGACGTATCACCACACCAGATCTGGCCGAATCACTGCTTGAGGCTGGCGATGCCGACGCCATCTGTCTCGCTCGCCAGCTATTCACCGATCCCTATTGGGCAAAGAAGGCAGAAGAAGGCCAAGCTGACGACATCCGTACTTGCGTCGCTGCCAATTTTTGCTGGAAGAGCGTCAGCCGCGGCGCGCGTATCCAATGCGTCTACAATCCTACCATCGGGCGGGAAGGTGCTTGGGGTGAGGGGACACTAATCAAAACCAAGACGCCGAAAAAGGCGCTAGTGATCGGAGGCGGCCCAGCCGGGTTAGAATATGCCCGCGTCGTGGCAGCGCGAGGTCATAGCGTTACCGTGGTCGAAGGCGAAAGCGAACTGGGTGGCCATGTACGCCTGCAATCGCTGTTACCCAGCCGCACAGAATTTGGCGAGATCGCCCGCTGGCTGGCCGATCAGGCGACTAAGAATGGCGCTGAACTGCGTACTGATTCACCGGTCTCGGAATCTAGCCTCGGCGCCCTCCTTGAAGCCGAGCAGCCCGACCATGTCGTTGTGGCGACCGGCTCCAGCGTTTGCGTTGACGGGTTCCAGGGGTGGACTGGCGAGCCCCTGCCCGGTTGGGAAAGCGGCAATTGTATAGGCTGGGACGAAGTACTAACGGCCAGCACGCGCAATACCGGCGTGTCATTCCCCGGCGATGTGGTGGTGATCGACGACATGTGCGATGTGGTGGCGCCGCTTACCGCCGTTGCCATGACCAAGGCCGGCGCTAATTCTGTAACCCTGTTAACACGCTGGCCGATGGTTGGCATGGAGACCATCCTCGACGTCTATCTCGATTGGATCCTTCCCAAGATTTACGAAAGCGGCGTGAACATGATGTGCGACCGGTTCGTTCGGCGTATCGAGGGTAACAAACTGCACATCTTTAATGTCCATCACGAAAAAGATGAGAACACCCTCGCTGCCGATTGGATTATCATGGCAACAGGACGGCGGTCAGAAAATGCTCTTCTCGCGCCACTCAAGAAAAGCGGCATCAGCTTTGAAGCCATCGGTGACGCGACGGCGCCACGGTCGACCTATGAGGCTGTCTATGAAGGCCACCGCCAGGCACGCAAACTGTAACTTGAACGGCCTAGAAGGGCAGCTTGCTTAACAGAGCAACAGGTGATTTTTCCCTTGAGCAACAGCTATAAAACAATAATTAGGAGAGCTATATGAGCTATCGCATCACCGTCGATACGGGCGGCACCTTCACCGACATGGTGGTGGCAAGCGATAGCGGCCAGCAGGTGATCGGCAAAGCCCCAACCACGCCGGCGCGCATTTTTAACGGCATGAAGGGCGCACTCCAATCGGCGGCTGGGGAACTCGGCGTGACACCTGCACAATTACTGGCAGAAGCGACAGTTCTGATCTACGGCACAACGAGGGCCACCAATGCCATCGTCCAGGGAAAAGTAGCCAAGACCGCCTTCCTCACCACAGAAGGCTTTCCCGATACGTTGGTGTTGAAGGAAGGCGGCAAGCATGGGCCACATGACTTCACTCAGGATTACCCCGACCCCTACATTCCGCAGAAATATACTTTCGAGATATCCGAACGGATTGATTCTGAAGGTGGTGTGCGCAAGCCACTGGATGACGCAGCGGCGCATAAAATTCTTACCCGCCTCAAGGCGCATGAATTCGAGGCCGTTGCCGTTTGCCTGATGTGGTCGATCATGAACCCTGCTCACGAGCAGGCCATCGGCCGAATGATAGCGGAAGTTCTGCCCGGCGTGCCCTATACGCTGTCGCATGAGCTGGTGCCTATTATCCGCGAGTACCGCCGCGCCTCCGCCACCGCCATCGACGCTTCGCTTAAGCCGCTCATGCAGGAACATTTGCAACAAATGGAGAGTGACTTGCGCGGTGCCGGGTACAATGGCGAAATCCTGGTATCGACCGCCGCCGGCGGCTGTATGCATGTCGAGGAGCTAGTGCAGCGGCCCATTCATACGGTCAAGTCCGGCCCGGCCATGGCGCCGGTGGCCGGGCTCAACTACGCCCGTATTGAAGACTATGGCAGCGATATCATCATTTGCGATACCGGCGGCACGACATTTGATGTTGGCCTGGTACGCGACGGTGAGGTCAAGTTCACCCGCGACACCTGGATCGGCCCGCAATGGACCGGCGATATATTGGCAATTTCCTCGGTGGATGTGCGCAGTATCGGCGCCGGCGGTGGCTCGATCGCATGGATCGATCCGGGCGGCTTGTTGCGCGTTGGCCCACACAGCGCAGGTGCGGTGCCAGGCCCGGCCTGCTACGGCGCAGGCGGCGACCTGCCGACGGTGACGGACGCCGCCCTGCTGCTCGGCTATCTAGATGCACAATATTTTCTCGGCGGACGCATGGCGCTCGATGTAGAAGCTGCACGGCGCGTGATCGAGACTATCGCCGCGGGCATCGGCGGGTCCATCGAAGAGGCCGCCGACGCCATAATGCATTTGACCAGCGAATATATGATCAAGGCAATCCACGATATTACCGTAACAGAAGGCTTCAACCCGGCGGAAAGCGCACTTGTCGCTGGCGGTGGCGCGGCCGGTCTCAATATCATGCCAATCGCTGCCGAGCTTGGTTGCACCAGCGTCATTCTACCCAAGACCGCCAGCGCGCTCTCGGCCTGCGGTATGCAATTCTCCGACATCATCGCCGAACACAGCGCTAGCAAAGTGACGCTGAGTGGCAATTTCAATTATGACGGTGTGAACCAGGCGCTGCAGGCGATCGACGATGAGTTGGGGCGCTTCGTTAAAACGCTTGAAAGCCGCGGGCTGGCCGATTCGAGCATCGAATATTTCCTTGAGGCACGCTACCTGTTCCAAGTTTGGGAACTCGACGTGCCGATCGGCATTCAGCGCTTCCGTGACCAGGAAGATGTAGATGCCTTGGTTGCGGCGTTTCACGAGGTGCATGAACGCGTCTTTGCCGTGCGCGACGAAGATAGCCAAGTTGAGTGCCTCAACTGGAAAGGCCGGGCGCGCATACGGCTGCCGCATCCTCCCGAAATAATGTCGGCGATCGAGACATCAGGAGACAACGCCCCAGTGGCGCACCGCTCGGCCTATTTCGGCTCCATCGGACGCGTCGAGACGCCGATTTATCACGGCAATGCTTTGTGCCGCGGCGCGCATATTTCTGGCCCCGCGATCATCGAGGAACCGACCACGACACTGGTGGTCTACCCCGGCATGTCAGCTCGCCTCAGTAACGCCGACAATTACTTGCTTGAGACCGGAAACAGGTGAGAGGAAAAAGAAGATGACCAAAGGCGTCAAAGGCAATGGCATTGCACCTCAACAGCTCAATTCAGTATTGATTTCCATCCTCGCTAACCGCATGGACGGCATCGTGCGGGAAATGTCCAACACATTGTTGCGTGCGGCGCGCTCGGCGGTGATTGCCGCAGCGCGCGATTTCTCATGCGCGCTTTGTACCGCCGACAACCGTCTGCTCTGCGCTGCCGAGGGTCTACCTGTCCATATCTTCGGTTCGCATTTGCAAACCCAATCCATGTGCGACATGCATGATGACCTTAATGAGGGCGACGCATTCCTCCATAATGATGCCTATCTCGGCAATACCCATTCCGCGGATTTAACCGTTCTGGTGCCCGTATTCATCGATGGCGAGCACATGTTTACCGCTTGTGCCAAAGCGCACCAAGCTGATATCGGCAATTCAATCCCGTCCACCTATCACGCCGGCGCGCGTGATGTGTATGAGGAAGGCGCAATCATCTTCCCCTGCGTACGCGTGCAAACGGGTTACGAGATGCACGATGATATCATCCGCATGTGCCGCCGGCGTATCCGCGTGCCGGAGCAATGGTATGGTGATTTTCTCGCCGCACTTGGTTCGGCGCGCATCGCCGAGCGCCGTCTGAAGGAGCTCTGTGCCAAATACGGCAAAGACCAAATCAAACAGTTCATTGAAGAATGGTTCGATTATTCCGAACGCGTCATGGCCCAGACGATCCACGAGTTGCCGAAGGCGAAGATAGTCAACGAAGGAGCACATGATCCGTTTGAGCCGATGCTACCGGGCGGTATTCCAATCAAGGTTGAGCTGACCCTCGATCCCGACAACGCCACAATCGAGATCGATTTGCGCGACAATATCGATTGTGTCGATTGTGGGCTCAATCAATCCGAGGCCTGCGCGATCAATAATGTGGTGGCTGGCGTATTTCATAGCTTGGAGGGCGATCTGCCACGCAATTCCGGCTCGTTCCGCCGCATCATCGTGCATTTGCGCGACGGCTGCGTGGTCGGTCGGCCAAGCTTTCCGCACAGCTCTTCCATGGCGACCACCAACGTTGCCGACCGCTTGGTAAATTTGACCCAGTCAGCCTTCGCACAGTTGGGAGATGACCACGGATTGGCCGAGGGTGGCAGCGCTATGGCAGCCGGCTTCGCTGTCGTTTCCGGAAATGATTTCCGGCGAGGCGGTGAGCCCTATATCAACCAACTCCAAACCGCCGTCAACGGCGGGCCGGCGAGCCCGCAGGCTGATGGCTGGGTGACATACGGCTTGCCGGTCGTCGCCGGCCTGATGTACCGCGACAGCATTGAGCTGGGCGAAATCAAACACCCCGTTCATTTCGACAGCATGCGCCTGCGTGCTGCCAGCGGCGGCGCTGGGCGATTTCGCGGCGGACCGGCGGCTGAAGTTGTTTACGGCCCGCGCCAAGACCCGATGACCATCGTCATTCCGTCCGACTGCCAGATCAATCCGGCACACGGCGTGCGCGGCGGGCTGAACGGCGAGCTGGCGGCACAATGGAAGGTGAGCGCCAATGGCGACGAGACCGCGTTGCCCAATTTGGTGCAGCTTAAATTGGAGCCGGGTGAATTCGTGCGCGGCCGGGACGCTGGCGGCGGCGGCTATGGCAGCCCGTATGAGCGCGCCGCCGAGCGCGTTTTGAAGGATGTCGAACGGCGCTGGGAAACCATCGAGCGCGCGCGAGATATCTATGGCGTGGTCCTGACCGGAAGCCTCGACAATGATGATCTCGCCATAGATCAAACTGCGACGGAAGCGACGCGCGCCGGTGCTTAGGTCCGCGTCACCTTCCAGCTCGAATCTATCTTCGAGCTTGCCTGAGTAGGTATCACCGTCACCGCACAGCGTGCGTGAAGATCCGATTTCACCGGCAATTAGATGCGGGATGAGGCTGAGGCAGGCGAGATGGGACAATAGAATGGTCTAGAGCGGTGTCGCCACCGCGTATCTCGGGCTCGTCAACTACCACCTAGTGGTGGCGCGCGACGGTGTCAGTGCGCGAATGGGTTAGGCACTTCGTCTCGATTTAAAATGATGCCTGGCTGACATGTCAAATCTCATGTCGGACTTTCTCCTGTGCTTTGATGGCGCGCATGAAACCACCCAACAAGCCGGCAACCAAGCGGCCGCGACGTGCTAGGCTTGGTGGAGATACTGAGGGAACACGCATATGCTGATGACCGGCACCGAATATCTCGAATCTTTGCGCGACGGGCGTACCATCCGGATCGGCAGCGAGACGGTGAACGATGTCACTAACCATCCGGCTTTTCAGAACGCGGCACGCTCCTTCGCGCGCATTTGGGACGCCCGTAACAGCACTGAATATGCCGACGATCTATGTGTTGAAGAAGACGGCGAACACTTCCCGGCCTACTATCTGATGCCCAAGACCCGCGCTGATTTGGAGCAGCGCACACGCTCGGCGACAGCGATTGCCGACCTATCCTACGGCATGATGGGGCGCTCGCCAGATTTCGTCGGCGGCTATATCACCGGCGCTGCCATGCAGCCGGAGATGTTCAAGACTGACGCTCATGATTTTTCCGGCAATTTAACTGCCTATTACAAGCATTGCCGCGCCAACGATATATTTCTCTCCCATGCCGTGGCTCCACCGCAAGGCACCCGCGATCCTGAACATTACGGCCGCTCATCGTCTTTCGTCCCAACCCTCTCTGTAACATCGGACGGCGACGATGGGCTGGTGATCAACGGCGTTAAACTTCTGGCCACGGCAGCGGCATTTTCGCACGATGTGTGGATCGGCAATATCCTACCACTGGCGCCTGGCCGCGAGGCGGAAGCCGTCACCTGCGTCATTCCAGTGAATTCGCCGGGCCTCGAACTCTGGTCGCGCAAGCCCTATGCGAGCTTTGCCCAAAGCGAATACGACAACCCCCTCGCCACCCATTACGACGAATCTGATTGTGTGGTGATCTGCCGCGACGTGAAAGTGCCGTGGGAACGCGTCCTCACGCTCGGCGATATTCCGTGGTCGCGGAATATCTATTTCGACACGCCGGCGCATACGCTTTCGAACCATCAAGCAGCAGTGCGCTACCGCTCAAAGTTGAAGCTGCTGCTCGGCATCGCCAAGCGTGTCACCGAATCGATGGGCACAAACAAGGTAGCGGCGGTAGCTGACACGATTAATCACCTGTCCGCCATGCACGCCACAATATCGGCCATGATAGCCGGCCAGATCCAGGACCATGAAACACTCAACGGCGGCTATGCCTGCTACAACCGGCGCTACATGTATGCATCGATTTATTTTGCGACGCAGAATTATGACAAAATACTGGCCCGCATCCGCGAACTGACCGGCGGCAGCGTGTTGCAAATGCCAGCCGATGTGTCGGTCATGAATGATGAAGAAACCAAGCGCATCTTCGACATGTGCTGGTCGACTGAGAAATGGGACGCTAACGACAAAATGAAACTGTTCAAGCTCGCCTGGGATATCCTCGGTACCGATTTCGCCGGCCGCCACTCACAATATGAGCGCTTTTATATGGGCCCAGCTTTCATCGTCCGCGAACATGTTGGCCGCGAAACCGATTGGGCCGAAATCGAAGATTTTACCGACGCGCTGCTTGCCAGTTACAAAGCGCCGCGTCAGATTGACTGAATTTTAACTTTTCGAGACCAACGCTCTCAACACCCGTTCTGGGGTGAGGGGAATTTGTCTGAGATGGAGGCCCGTGGCCGCTGAGACGGCGTTGTTGATGGCGGGGGCGGCGCCAACCAGAGGCGGCTCGCCGACGCCCTTAACGCCGAACGGGTGGCTCGGATCCGGTGTTTCCAGGACAATAGTGTGGATCTTGTCGGGGGCTTCCATGCTGCCGGGGAACTTGTAATCCATGAAACTGGGGTTCACCAGTCGGCCATCCTCCCACACCATTTCCTCGCAAAGAGCATAGCCCAATCCCTGCACGAAGCCGCCGTGAATCTGGCTCTCCACCGCGCCCGGATTTATGGCGCGCCCGACATCATGGGCGCACCAGGCTTCGATGACGCGAACGGCGCCGGTAGTCTCGTCAACCTCGGCATCGACCACTTGGGCACCGAAGGTCAGCACTGAAACAGTTTCAAGACCGAGAAAGCCGCTCATCTGCGTGTGGTCGGGGTCCAAGGGGTCGTTTGGCATGAAGCTTCCGGTGCCGGTAATCGGACCGCCGACGGCCCAAATCGAGCGGCCGGCGATTTCGGCAAATGTCACCTCGGCGTTTCTTGGCGGTTCGGTATTTACGCCAATTCGCCCGCCCGGGCGGAGTTCTAGATCTTTTGCTTCGCATTCCAGCATAGCTGCAGCATGTTCGAGTAGCTGGTCGCGCACAGATGCCGCGGCCTGGTGCACGGCGCGACCCACCGTGTGGGTGACGCGGCTGGCGGCGGTGGCGTAATCATAGGGCGCTGAATCAGTATCGGGCGGCGCAAAGGCTACCTGCTCAATGTCGATGCCAAGTACGGCTGCGCACATTTGGCTGAGCGACGTATCGGAGCCCTGGCCGATATCCACTGCAGCAACATTAAGAATTACGCTGCCGTCGCCTTGCAAGCGGGCAATCGCACCAGTAGCAAGAAAGGCCGAAGTGTGAGCCATAGCGGAAATTCCAAGCCCACGCTTGTGTCCTGGCGTTGCCTTGCGCGGCCGCGACCAATCCGAGGCGTCCCGCACGGCTTCTAGGGCTTCTACCAAGGCGGAAGACGCTATGGGTTGACCGCCGAGCCATTGCTCGCCGGGTTGAATAGCGTTCTTGATGCGGAGATCAATGGGGTCGATACCGAGTTTATCGGCAATTTCGTTTATTTGCGATTCGCTGGCGAAGGAAGCTTGAGGATTGCCGAATCCCCTGAACGCGCCAAGACGGAGCTTGTTCGTATAAACCGCATGACCAAGGGCGCGAACATGCGGGATCGCGTAGGGACCTCGCGAGTAGAAGAGCGCCAAGTTCATCACCGCCGGGCTGTCATCGGCATAGGCACCAGCATCGAACCAAAGCTCCATCTCGCGCGCAACAATAGTGCCATCCGATTTGGCACCGGTCTTAATGCGAAGTGTGCCGGGATGGCGCGCACGCATGGTCGTCATATCCTCGTCTCGGCTGAGAACGAGGCGAACCGGTAAGCCCGCCTTGCGCGATAGCATCACTACAACGAGCTGGCCCGAAGCTTCTGCCTTGCCGCCAAAGCCGCCGCCAACGCGTGGCGCGATGCAGCGAATCTTGCCCATCGGAATGCCGAGGCCTTCATGTAGATTGGCTTGCGTACGAAAGATGCTTTGAGTGGACGACCACACCGTCACCCGGCCATCGGGCGCGAAAGCGGCGAGCGCCGCAACCGGCTCCATATAGGCATGATATTGCGCAGCAACTTCGTAGGTACCCTCAACCACCACGTCAGCCTCATCGAAACCATCTATCCCACGACCGATCACTGCTTCGGCACGAGCCATTACGTTTCCAGCGTTCTCTGGCGCCTGGTAGACCTTGACGTAATCGGCGAATTCTTCATGCAGAAGCGGCGCGCCGTCAGCGATCGCGGCATCGACCGTGGTGGCAGCCGGCAGCTCTTCATAATCGACTTCGATCAGACGCGCTGCCAAGCGCGCTGTCTCTTCGTCTTCCGCCGCCACCGCCGCCACCGGCTCGCCGATATAGCGCACTTTGCCAAGCGCCAAGGCCTGCTCGTCCTTCACCACCGGGCCGAAGGGGACACCGGTGATATCCTCGCCCGTCACCACCGCCTTGACGCCCGGAAGCGCCGACGCCGCCTTAGTGTCATAGGAAAGAATGCGCGCATGGGCATAGGGGCTGGTCAGAAGTGCAGCGTGCAGCATGCCGGGCATAACCATGTCGCCAGTGAAGAGCGCCTTGCCGCCGGCTTTTTCGCCGGCCTCGAGACGTGGCGGGCTTTTACCGAGGGCGCTTTCGAGATCGCTCATTGCTCCAGCCTTTCCGCTGCCAACTGTACGGCGTCGACAACCCGGACATAGCCGGAGCAGCGGCAGAGATTGCCGGACAGCGCGCTACGGATTTCTCCACGGGTGGGCATCGGTTTGTCGGCCAGCAACGCCGTCGCGGTGACGATCATGCCGCTCATGCAAAAACCGCATTGGATCGCCCCGGCATCGACGAAGGCCTGCTGCATGACGGACAGTTTGCCGCCTTCACCGAGACCCTCAACGCTGATGATGTCGCGCCCCACAATATTCGCCGCTAAAAGCAGACAGGCGTTCATCGGCAAGCCGTCGATCAACACTGTACAAGCGCCGCAGACACCTTGATTACAGGCATTTTTTGTGCCGGTCAGCGCCAGTTCACCGCGCAGCACATCAAGCAGCGTGCGCGACGGCGGGACACGAAGCGCACGGTCCTCACCATTTATCCGGAGGGTGATATCCAATTTTTTGCTCATGACCGAGCTTCCAATTTGGCCTGCGCGGCAGTGAGAGAGCGCGCCAGTAGGCGCGGCACCAACATCTGGCGGTATTCGGCGCTACCGCGTACATCATCCACAGGATCGCTGGCCTCAACCAGTTTGGCGGCGGCAGCCTCGACTGCATCCACCTCCAGCGCCGAGCCGAGCAAGCACGCCTCGGCTTCCGCGACGCGCACTGGTGTGGCGCCGGCGGCGCCGAGGGCAATGCGCACGAAGCTGCATTCGGAGCCGGTCTTTGCGAGCACAAGAGCTACCGATAGCGTGGCGTAATCGCCGTGCACGCGGGCGAATTTTTCGTAGTGTCCCTTTGCACCTTCCGGCTCCGCGGGCAAAAGGGCCGCCGAGACCATCTCGCCCGCCTTAAGCGCCGTGGTGAGATAGTCCTCAAAGAATTCTTCGGCGGGGATTTCGCGTTTGCCCGCCGGTCCGGCAGTTTCAATTATGGCGTTTGCCGCCACCAGCGCCGCCGGCAAATCAGAACTGGGATCGCCATGCGCCACGGCGCCGCCGAGCGTGCCGATATTGCGCACGGAGGGGTGAGCGATCTGCGCTACCGCTTCTCGGATAACGGTGTTTCCGCCGGTGAGCCGCGCGTCAGCAGCAAGAGATGCATGATCCAGCATTGCGCCAATGCGGACACCACCATCCGCCGCCACGTCGATCGCCTGCAACTCGGGAACAGCGCGCAAACTGACCAGGGCAGAGGGCGCGATCAGTTCGGCGTTCATCATCGCCACCAATGTGGCGCCGCCGGCCAGCAGCATCGCTTCCGGATCAGCAGAGATCAGGGCCAGGGCCGCATCGAGGCTTGTGGGTTGATGGAATTCCATGTCCTTTGCCTCAGCTTCCAGAAATGGTTTCAGATGCTTTTGCTTCGGCAGCGGTGCGGAAATTTTCAGCGAATTCGGCGCCCAGCGCCGCCGCTTTTTTTTTCATGATGCCGAGGCCGAATTTCACCAAACGCCCGGTGACCTGAACATCCGATTGGTAATACACATTGGTGTCGCCCATGTCGGTAGTGCTCAAGATCAATTCGCTCTTTGCCTTAAGGCGACTGGCGTTGGTGCCCTCCTGGCCACGTGTGTCGATCCGGGCAAAATCGGGCGGCCGTTCTTCAGCCACCTGGATATCGAGATTGAATACCGTCTTGATCGGCCCGATCCCGACTTTTACCGCCGCCCGATAGGCGCCATCACCGATATCCTCGACGTCCTGGCAGCCGGGCACACAGGGCGCCACGAAGGCAGGATCGCGGATGCAATCCCAGACATGTTCGAGAGGCGCCTCGACGGCGAAATTTTCCTCGATAATCATGATTCCCTACTTGCTCTTTCTTGCTTGTTATGGCGCCTGCGATGCTCTGTCAATCGGCGAACATAGCCGGAAATAGATCGACGTCTTATAGACCATGGCAAACGGGCATAAATAGGTTACTTTCGCTTCGCAATGAAAAATCCCGCGATTCGCCCCAAGGACGCCGCCACCCTCGCTCTCATACACCGAGATGGCGGGACCGCCTCGGTGCTCATGGGCCAACGCGGCAAGGAACAAGTCTTCATGCCTGAGCGCTATGTCTTTCCCGGCGGCGGCGTAGAGGTCTGCGACCGTTATGTGCGACCCGCAGGCGAATTGCGCGAGGGTGTGGCACGCCGGGTAGCGCGTTCATGCACATTAGCACGGGCGCGCTCTCTCGGTGCCGCCGCAATACGCGAAACATTCGAAGAAACAGGACTCATGTTGGCAGCGCCCGGCGCCCCGCCAAACCACAAGGGGCGTCCAGAATGGCGCGGTTTTCAGGAGCGCGATCTGGCGCCATCGCTCGATAAGCTCGATTACATCTACCGCGCCGTAACGCCGCCCGGATCGCCACGCCGTTTCAACGCCCGATTTTTTATGGCCTTTGCGGAGGATCTACGCGGCGAAATCACCGGTAATGGCGAATTGCATGATATCGCCTGGGTGCCGATAGCGGAGGCGCTAAAAATGCCGATCCCGCACATCACCGGCGTGGTGCTGCGGGAAATAGATAGGCTCCTGCACGACCCCACGCCCCGCGACAAAGCGGAAACCACCCCATTCTTCCGCCGCGTCGGCAAGAAGTATATTTTGAAGATGGAGTAGCGGCTTTTAAGCTGCCCGACGCCGTTCTGCAATGCCGCGTTCGACGATTGGAAGCACTTGTTTTGCGAATAGTTCCTGGGTCTGGATCGCCTTATGCGCCGGGATCCCGCCATAATGGCTGACCAGGATAAATTCTTCAAATGCGATCTTGTCATAGAGCGAGAGTAACTGATTAGCGACTTTCTCTGGCGTGCCGATATAGACGATACCGAGATCAACGATATCCTGGTACGAGACATCTCCGAGACGAAGAAAATCGTCACCGGCATAAAAATCAAAACCGCCGGCGCGCATCCGCGCTTTGACCTCTTCAGTGCGGTTCATTTCCTTTAACGGCGACACGTTATATTCGATGAATTTCATTGCATATTCTTCTGCGTCACGCTCGGCGCGCTGCTGATCTTCGTCTAGGTATAGCGCTTTGAGGAACGACACATGCGGCGTGGTACCAGCGCGGGCACAGGCTTCCTGATAAATATTGTGCGGCTCAATGAAGATATCGTCCGGTGTCGGCGCGCCCACGACCACGCTCCAACCGCGCTCGCCAGCTTGGGTGAACGTCTTTGAGCTGGTTCCGACCTGGAAGATCGGCGGATGCGGCTTTTGGACCGGCTTGGGCACAATGGAAAGGTTTTCGCAGGAGTAATACTTGCCGTCGAAAGAGAAGCGCTCTTCGGTCCAGCCCTTGATAAGAATTTCGATACACTCGTGAAACCGCTCGAGACTTTCCTCATAGGCTACATTTGCGGGCTCCTGCAACCAGCCGTGACCGCGCCCGATACCGACCTCGATACGCCCACCGGTGAGAATATCTGCCTCGGCGATCTGGCCCGAAAGCACCATCGGATTGTGCAGCGGTAAGGTATGGCAAAGGGTGCGGAATCGCAGATTGCGTGTGCGCTCAGCGAGTTTGGTATAGAGCGGCAGCGGCGCGCAATTGATGGCAAATTTTTCGAAGAACGGATGCTCCAAGGTGGTAAACACCCCGAATCCGCGTTGATCAGAATGTTCGGCACATTGGATCACATCATTGATGAGTTCCGCATGATCGCGCCCCGGCGGGCATTGAAATTCGACATAGGTCCCTAAACGCAATTTGGTCATTTTTTTGTAACTCCCCTACTGGCTTATTGCGACCAAGTGTAACGGCATCTCAACCATGGTTACCAGCCTGTCGTGCCGAGCCGCTAGCATAAATTGTCAGCTTTCCAGAGCCGCGGCACGGGCAGCCTCTATTTCCGCTGCTGGCATACCAGCCTCCTCGGCAGCATCCAGCAAACTCCGCCAGGTCGAACCCGGCAGAGGCACGCCATCGGCACGCCGCTGTATACGGTGACGCGTTTCCGTGTCGCCCGGACAGAGCACCTCGCCACCCGCCTCAGCAGAACGCGCAGAACGGAAAAATTCAACATATTGGCGCAGTTCGGCGGCAAAACTACCCGCCGTGGCGACAAATTCCGGCGCGATATAGATCGACAACATTCCGTTCGCCAATTGCTGCTTGCCCGGTGTGGAGCAGCCCGAGCCGGTCAGAGCGCCGGCCAATATCTCGCACATGAAGGAAAGGCCAGAACCCTTATGCTCGCCCATCGCCCGGATCGCGCCCGAGCCGGTGCGGACATCCAACGGCTGGGAACTATCACTGACGCCATAGAGCAGAACTGGGTCTGTAGAGAGCGTACCATCGCCATCGATCAAGGCACCCGCCGGAAGCGACTTACCGCCACCTAGCGCATTCAACACCTTGCCTTCGGCAACAATCGAGGTAGCAAAATCGAGCACTAGAGATGGTTCATCCTCCGACGGAATGCCGATGCAAACAGGATTGGTCGACATGCGCCGCTCCGTCCCGCCGAACGGTGCTACCAACAGACCGAGGCCCGACGTATTGACAAAATGAATTGAGATCACGCCTTTGGCTGCCGCCATCTCGGCCCAATCACCGATCCTCCCCAGGTGACCAGAATTGCGCAGCGCGATCAGTGATAGACCGCTACTTGCCGCCTTAGAAATGCCGAGGCGCACCGCCTGCGGCCCGACCGTCTGGCCGAATCCGAACTTGCCGTCGACCACCGCCAGCACCTCATTTTCGCTGACGATGGAGATTTCCTGGTCACGCAAGATGTTGCCTTCTTTTAACCAATGTAGATAGCGCGGCACGCGCAGCACGCCATGGCTCTCGTGACCAGAAAGGTTCGATGAGGTTAGATAATGTCCGATGCGCTCGGCTTCCCCTTCGGAGCAGCCGGCGGCAGCGAACGTATCACTGACCAGGCGGCTGAGAATATCGGCTGGGACTGTGATATCTCTCTCCACGGTGTCCGACATGTTCAACTCTTACCTCGCTCGTGAGCCAACATTTCTAACAGCGAAATCAGTAAATGATCGCGCTCCCGGGTTAGGTCGTCGAGCGAGCGGCCCGCAGCTTCAGCAGTCACACCTGCTATCACTTTTTCTGCCGCAGCGTCCGAGATTTTAGGTTCGCAACCAAGATCTGCCCACCAAGATTCAAGTGCCGGGCCAAAATGTTCTATCGCATGACGAACGCCGCCATCGCCGCCAGCGAGATGCAAAATCAGATTTGGCCCCATCAGCGCCCAGCGCAGGCCGGGACCGTAGGAGACAGCTATATCAACATCCTCGACACTCGCCACGCCGCTATCGACCAAATGTACCGCCTCTCGCCACATCGCCGCTTGCAGCCGGTTGGCAAGATGGCCGGGGACTTCGCGGTTGATGCGGATCGCCTTTTTGCCGCAGCCATTATAAAAGGCGAGCGCCCATTCGATAGCGGCCGCATCCGTATCCTCACCGCCGACAACTTCGACCAGGGGTACGAGATGCGGCGGATTGAACGGATGGCCTATGACATAGCGCGCCGCCGCCCTGCGCCCAGCCTGAAGTTCACTGATTAAAAGGCCAGACGAGCTCGATGCCATGACTACATTATCGGGTAACACGTCATCAAGACGGCTATAGAGCTCTATCTTGATCTCCGCATTCTCCGGCCCACTTTCCTGCACGAACTGGCAGTTTCGTAATGCTTCCGATGGATCACCGAAAAACGCCATGCGACTTTCATCCATCTCGGCGGGTGCACCGAGTCGGATCAGAGCAGGCCAGGCGGCGGCGATGAAGTCGCAACAGCGCGCTTCGAAACCAGGCGCCGGATCCCATACATTGACGGACAGGCCATGCGCCAGAAAATGCGCCGCCCAGGAAGCACCAATGGTGCCCGCGCCGAGTATCGCGACGCGGTCAACCGCGTCCGGTTTCACCAAATTCATATTTACGCCCTCACGTGAATGTTCAGATTTTAAGATATCAGAACCACCGTGCCTTCGCCCTCGACCCGGCCCAGCATCGAAGCTATCAGCAAAACATTGCCCGAGGGGTAGCCCCATACATCGGGACTGAAGACACTGCAAGCAGCGCCTCCACCGGCAAAGAAACATAGGCTATACACCGCTGTCCTGGGGCCAAACCAGTGCCAATGGGTGGATGACGAACCCACCCTGGGTATGAAACAGGGATGCACCGGCTTTCTCCGCGTAATTAGGCGGCGCCAATGACGGTTTGCCTTCAAAATACCAGCCAAAAGTACCGCGCTCTTGGGTTTCAGCATAGCGCAGCGTCTCCGCCAAGGTCTCAGTGAGCGGGGGGTCAGCTTGACGGCGGTCCTCGAGCAGAAGGAGGGAATGCCGTGCGTTGCGGCCAGCCATGCGAGAGCTGGCGCTGAACGCCGGCAGCACAGATCGACAATGGCGGAATCGGCCAATTTCCTGATTAGCATCTGAATTTCACAGGCCATGAGTTCTACATCGTCCTCGATGCTGCGTTCCGCATGCCAGCGGGTTATACGGGCAGGAATAACGTCTGAGGAAAGCCCGGCCAAGCCAACCGGCGGTGTGTCAGGCTCAAGCACCAGCGCGGAGATGCAAGTGGTAAGCAGCGTCAATTCTGTGATTAGGCCACAAGCGCCGCCGCCGATGATGGCAACCAGAAATTCAGTATCAAACTCTACGTCCCCAACCTATTTCACATGCATTGTTATCGACCTTCACCAATCATATGCTGCTGCACGAATCTTGATGATAGGAGAGAATCCTTGCGCTTCGAAGGAACTAAGACTTACGTCACCACCGAGGAACTGAACGCCGGCGTCAACGCTGCTATCACCTTACAACGGCCATTGCTGGTCAAGGGCGAGCCGGGCACCGGCAAAACCATCCTCGCCGCCGAGATTGCTGCAGCACTGAATGCGCCACTTATCGAATGGCATGTGAAATCAACCACCAAGGCACAGCACGGCCTCTATGAGTATGACGCGGTGGCGCGTCTGCGCGACGGTCAGCTTGGCGATGAACGGGTAAAGAAGATCTCCAACTATATTTTGCCCGGTAAATTGTGGGAAGCATTTGAACTTGAGCAACGGCCGGTTCTGCTAATCGACGAGATCGACAAGGCAGACATCGAGTTTCCTAACGATCTTCTGCTCGAACTCGACCGCATGGAATTCCATGTCTATGAGACTAAGAAAACCATCCGCGCGTTACATCGACCGGTCATTATTATCACCTCCAACAATGAAAAAGAGCTGCCGGACGCCTTTCTCCGCCGCTGCTTCTTCCATTACATCCGGTTCCCTGACCGGGAAACCATGGAGCGTATCGTCGCCGTTCATTATCCCAACATCAAGAAGCGCCTGGTTAGTGCAGCACTGGGTCTCTTTTACGATATTCGCGAGGCGCCAGGGCTGAAGAAAAAACCGTCCACATCCGAATTGCTGGATTGGCTAAAGCTACTGATGGCCGAAGATATTTCACCTGAAAATTTGCGTACCACCGATTCGGCACAACTCATTCCGCCGCTATACGGCGCCTTGTTGAAATCAGAGCAGGATGTACAACTGTTTGAACGCCTTGCCTTTCTCAACCGGCGCGAACAACACTAAGGCAAAAGGCTTGTTCCAAAATCTATTCCGTGAATTGAAACGGGTGCGGGTACCGGTCACACTACCAGAATACCTCGACCTGATGGCAGCGATGGAGAAGAGCCTCGCAGATTACAGCGTCGATCAATTCTATTTCCTGTCGCGCGCACTTCTGGTGAAAGACGAACGCCATCTTGACCGCTTTGATCAAGTGTTCAGCCATGTGTTCAAAGGCCTGGAACGGGTCTCAGCGGATGATAACGAAGTGGAAATCCCCGAGGAATGGCTGAAGCGCTTGGCTGAGCTCAATTTGAGCGAGGAGGAAATGGCCAAGATTGAAGCGCTGGGTGGCTGGGAAAAGCTGATGGAAACACTGCGCGAGCGCCTAGCAGAACAGGACGAACGTCACCAAGGCGGTAGCAAATGGATCGGCACCGCCGGCACCTCGCCGTTTGGCGCTTATGGCTATAACCCGGAAGGCGTGCGCATCGGCCAACGCGAGGGCCGCCAGGGGCGTGCGGTCAAGGTTTGGGACAAACGCGAATTCCGCGATCTCGACGGTGAGGTCGAACTCGGCACGCGTGGCATGAAAATTGCCCTTCGACGTCTCCGCCGTTTTGCCCGCGAAGGCGCACTGAGCGAGCTCGACATCGATGACACCATTCAATCGACTGCGAAGAACGGTGGCTGGCTCGATCTCCGCATGGTGCCGGAGCGCCATAATGCGGCGAAGCTCCTCCTTTTGCTCGATGTTGGTGGCTCGATGAACGCCCATGTGCAAGGCTGCGAGCGGTTGTTCTCAGCGGCACGCAGCGAGTTCAAGTATCTCGAATATTATTACTTCCACAATTGTTTCTATGAAAGCGTGTGGCGCGACAACCGCCGCCGCCGAACCGAGCAAATAGATAGCTGGGAGCTGATCAACAGCTACAATTCGGAATATAAATTGGTCATTGTCGGCGACGCCTTCATGAGCCCTTATGAGATTGTTTATCCGGGCGCGAGCGTCGAGCATTTCAATGAAGAATCAGGCGAGCAGTGGCTGAAACGCCTACTCCGCGCCTATCCTCAGGCCGTCTGGCTCAATCCGCTGCGGCAACGTGGATGGCATTCCAGCGAATCTATTAAGATGATTCAGGAATTGATGGACGACCGCATGTATCCGCTGACTCTGGATGGCCTCGATTCAGCCATGCGCGAACTCAGCAAATAAGGTGCTTACCGCCGATTCTGCGCGGCCTCTGCGACGGCGAGGATGCGGTACATCGAGCGCAACACTGGCTTTTCGATCAGCTTGTTGTCTATGAGCACCAGGCCCGAATCGCCTTCTTCAAACGCCTTGATAACGCGGCGTGCATAATCGATCTGTACTTCAGACGGGCTGAATGCGTCGTTAAGAGTCGCAATTTGCTTGGGATGGATCGCGCCTTTGCCTGTGAAGCCGAGGGCAGCACAACGCTCGGCCTCCTCACGCAATCCCGCCATGTCTTCGAGATCGAGGAATGGAACATCGATCAAGTCCAGGCCCGCCCCCGCCGCCGCATGAACTAATTGTGAGCGAGCACGGAATAAAGGCTCCCAAACCGGCGCCACGCGCAACTCTGCCGCCATGTCGACGGCGCCGAATAGGAGGGAATCGATGCGCGGGCTAGATTTGGCGATGTCGTAGCAGCGGTCGAGCCCGTCATTGGTTTCAATGATAACGTGGAAGCGGATAGCAGCGCATTTATCGAGCAGCAGTTCGTCGAGTAGTTGTATTTCCTCTGCCGATTTGACCTTAGGCAACATAATCGCTGCAGGCGGCACATCGGCAGCGATGATCGCGTTCAAATCTTTGAGGCCATCGGCACTGCGCAACGTATTGACACGCACCACACATTCTACGTCGCCGGTTTCCGGCAAATCCGCGAACAGCCCCAGAGTCATATCGCGTGCCTCATCTTTGTGCTGAGGCGCGACGGCGTCTTCAAGATCAACGGTCACAATATCGGCGCCAGTCCGGAGCGCCTTGGGAAACATGCCGGGCTGATTACCCGGCGTGAAAATCAGGCTCCGGCGCGGCTGAACGGTATCATCCGCCGTCAAAGCACCAGGACCTTGCCCGGGTTCATCAAATTTTGCGGATCCATAGAGCGCTTGATCATGCGCATTACGTCCACCGAATTGCCATGCTCAGCCTCCATATAGCCAATCTTTCCAACGCCGATACCGTGCTCCCCAGTGCAAGTTCCGCCCATGGCCAGCGCGCGGTCAATCATGTTGTCGTTGACCTGTTTGGCGCGAGCAAGTTCAACTTCATTGCCCGGCTCAAGCAAAAACCCTAGGTGAAAATTGCCATCGCCGGCATGGCCGACGATGGGCGCCAGCAGACCGTTTTCGTCGACCTCGCGTTTTGTCTCGAGTAAACATTCGGCAAGTCTTGAGATCGGCACGCAGACATCTGTCGCCCAGACCATGCAGCCGGGACGCAGTGCGAAACAAGCATAGAGCACGTCATGGCGTGCCTGCCAAAGCGCGTTGCGTTCCTCGGTAGTTTTGGTCCATCGAAAATCGGAGCCGCCGAATTCCGCGGCGATCTCACCGACCAATTTCGACTGCTCCTCGACGCCGCGCTCGGTGCCGTGAAATTCAAAAAGGATTGTGTTGTCGCGTGCATAGTCGAGTTTCGAATAGCGCATGCAGGCATCCATCTGAACATCGTCGAGCAATTCCATACGTGCAACTGGAATGCCCGACTGGATGGTCAACATGACGGTGTTAACGGCTCCCTCCAGGGTCGGGAACGAGCACATCGCCGCCGAGATTGCCTCGGGGATGCCGTAGAGCCGAAGCGTTACCTCGGTAATCACACCAAGTGTACCTTCTGACCCGACCATGAGACGGGTCAAATCGTAGCCGGCGGAGGATTTCCGCGCCCGGCCACCGGTCTTGATGATCTTACCATCGGGCAGCACCACGGTGAGGCCAAGCACATTCTCACGCAGTGTGCCGTAGCGCACCGCATTAGTGCCCGAAGCGCGCGTCGCCGCCATGCCGCCCAAGGTAGCGTCGGCGCCAGGGTCGATCGGGAAGAACAGGCCGGTATCCTTGAGATATTGGTTGAGCTGCTTGCGCGTCACGCCAGCTTGAACGGTACAGTCCAAATCAGCTTCGTTGACGCACACCACTTCGTTCATCTGGCTCAGATCAATGCACACGCCGCCATAAGGCGCAGTGACGTTGCCCTCCACTGACGTGCCAACACCGTAAGGCACCATCGGCATGGCGTGGGCAGCACAAATGCTGACTATTGCGGACACTTCCTCCGTGCTGCGCGGAAACACCACGGCGTCCGGCGGTTGCGGCGTATAGAGGCCACATTCACCATTGCCATGTTGTTCGCGTACGGCAACTGAAGCAGTCAAGCGGTCGCCTAGCAATTGCGAAAGCTCGCCGATGGCATTTTCACGCGGCAGAGATTGAGTTGCCATGATTTGTTTCCGTTAGATTTCGGCTGTCACCTGTCGATCATACACCAACCTGGCCGGTTGGTAATTGCCTAGTTAGGCTTTGCCAAGCATGAGCCCGGCGGCAAGAAAGCCGCCATCGACCGCCATGGTATGGCCGGTGATGTAGCGCGCCTCTTCGCTTGCCAGATAAAGTGCTGCCGAGGCAACCTCGGCGGGCGTGCCGTAGCGATCTTCGGGAATTGCCTTGGTATAAACTTCGCGCGTCTTGACGGAATGCATCTTGGCTACCAATTCGGTATCGATGGCGCCTGGCGCCAACGCGTTTACGGTCACGCCTTGGGACGCAAGTTCGACCGCCATCACCCGCGTCAGCGTCTCCACGCCGCCTTTAGCGGCGCCATAGGCGGCCCGCCCCGTGCCGCCACGGATTGCCGCAGTCGAAGACAGATTGACGATGCGGCCATAACCTCTCTTGACCATCTCGCGCGCCGCCGCTTGGCCGCAGAGGAATGTGCCAGTCAAATCCACATCAATGATGCGCCGCCATTCCTCCTCGCTGGTCTCGAGGAAACCGCGCTCGACACCGACCCCGGCGCAATGCACCAAGATGTGCAAGTTACCGAGTTTGACGATTGTTTTCGTCACACCCGCGTTGACCGATGTCGCATCCGCCACATCAAGCACGACAGAGATTGCTCGGGCGCCTGATGCAACCAACTCGGCGGCTACCTCCGCTGCGCCTGCGATATTGATGTCGGCCACTGCCACAGCGGCTCCATTGGCCACCAATTGCCGCGCCACCTCACGCCCTATACCACTGGCGCCACCGGTTACTAACGCGACTCTTCCAGCGAAATCCATATCTACAACCTGATCTGTTCAGTTTCGCTTCAATCCGCCGCCGATGCTAATCTCATGCGGCCTATGGAAAAAGAGAGAATTCAAGTTCCGGCATTATAACGCAAAAGCTTCGCGGATTAATCCCCAACGAAAGGGCAGCGGCGGTAAATCGCTGTTCTTGCCAGCTAAACAGATCAGTTACATGGACAACATAGTTATCCTCTCTACCGACGCCCTCTATACCGTAGCAAAAACCTTGATCGACCTCTATGACGAGACCAAACAACACTGGACAAATCTCGATTATGCTAGCACATGCTAGCCGTTCGACGCGTTCAATGAGTTAGCGGGCCTGGAAAAACCTGCCGCTCTCGACGAGCAAAACAGCACGGTATTAATTTTCAAACAAAGGGACAGACGATGACGGAAATTATACGCGATCTCGTGGGCTATGGGGGCAAGCCGCCGACCAAGCCATTCTCGAACGGCGCCCGCCTCGCTGTCTCCATCGTCGTCAATTACGAAGAAGGCTCTGAATATTCGCACGCCATGGGCGACAACCGTCAGGATACAATGTTCGACTGGGGCGCTTATCCGACGCCGCCTGAGATCCGCAATTTGGCGGCAGAATCGGTAGCCGAATACGGTGCCCGCGTGGGCGTCTGGCGGGTGCTCGACGTGCTCCAGGCGGCGGATGTAAAATCGACCTTCTTCGCCTGCGCCGTCGCCTTCGAGCATAATCCCGAGGTCGCGAGAGCCGCGGTTGCAGGCGGCCATGAAATTTGTAGCCATGGCTATCGCTGGGAGGAAGTGTTTACGCTCAGCGAAGAAGAAGAGCGTGAGCATATCCGCATGGCCATCGAATCCTTTGAACGCACCTGCTTCAAGCGCCCAGTTGGCTGGTATTGCCGTTATGGCCCAAGCGTGCGCACACGCCGCCTTGTGGTGGAGGAAGGCGGCTTTATTTACGATTCTGACGCCTATAACGACGACACACCCTACTTTGTCGACGTCGAGGGGACACGCCATTTGGTAGTACCCTACGCCTCTGACGCTAATGATTTCAATTTTTGGCTGGCGCCAGGCTTCGTGACGGCAGACGATTTTGATACTTACTTGCGCGATAGTTTTGACACCCTCTACGCCGAGGCGGCGACCTACCCGCGCATGATGTCGATCGGCCTCCATCCCCGCATCATTGGCCGCCCTGGCAAAGTCGCCGGCCTCTCGCGCTTCCTCGACTACGCCAAACAACATGATGGCGTGTGGTTCGCCACCCGCGAAGAAATCGCTCGCGATTGGCTGAAACTGCACGGGTAATCACTTTGATGTGGCTCCTCAATCACCGAGCGGCATGTCGGTACCCTTTGGCTACCTCGAATTAGCTCGGGCGCGCGGGCGCACTTGCCGGAATACATTATGTATTCAGGTTGGTAGTATCGCTTGCAGGGTTTTAAAGACGAAACTAACGTTCGGCGATTTTGACCAACACCTTGCCGAAATTCTTGCCTTCAAGGAGGCCAATCAGGCCCGCCGGCGCCGCTTCCAGCCCATTGATGGTATCTTCCTTGAAAGTGATATGGCCAGACTTTAGCCATGCCGCCATGCGAGCAATGGCCCCAGGCCAACGATCGAGCCAGTCGGTCACGAGAATGCCGTGGACACTGGCGCGGTTGACGAGAATATGGCGCAGGTGGGAAGGGCCAACATAGGTCTCGGTCAAATTATATTCCGCAATAAATCCGCACACCACGACACGCGCTCTGAGGGCGAGTTGGCGCATTGCTGCATCGCCGGTAGGGCCGCCGACGTTTTCAAAATAAACGTCGATACCGCCGGGGCAGGCCTTTGATAATGCCGCGTCAAGGTCGCCGCAGTCACGGTAATTAATGACGTTGTCGAAGCCCAACTCATCTCGGCAATAGGCCGCCTTCTCGGGGGTCCCCACCGTGCCCACCACGCGGCTGCCGCCGATCTTGGCGATCTGACCAACGAGCGAGCCGACCGCGCCCGAAGCGGCGGAAACGAGGACCGTGTCGCCCGCTTTAGGTTGGCCTACTTCCAGAAGGCCGAAATAGGCGGTCATGCCCGGCATGCCCAGCACGCTGACGGCATAGGAGATAGGTCCTTGCGATTCATCAACCCTGCGCAACGCCGCTGCCGGAACGGCGGCATGGCTGCGCCAGCCCATGTCGCCGGTGACGATCTCGCCAGGCGAAAAACGCTTATGGTTTGACCGCACCACCTCGCCCACCGCGCCACCGCCCATAGCGCTGCCAATTTTGACCGGCGGCGCATAGGATTTGGCTTCGCTCATGCGCCCGCGCATATAGGGATCGAGGGAGAGATAAAGCACGCGCACCAGTACCTGGCCATGTCCGGGCTCAGGCATCGCCACCTTGCGAAACTCGAAATCACTTTCTTTCGGTGCACCCGAAGGCCGCGCCGCCAGGATTACTTCTTCGGCGGTATCGTTTTCAGATTTTACCATGGAGTCCGCACCTACCTTCCGAGATCCTAGTTACCCATCTCCGATATCCGCGAGAACAGAATTCAATTCCCTGGCCGCTTGGTTGATGTCGAGGGTGATGGCGGCACGGGCAGATTTGGCATCGCGTTTGCGCAGGGCCGAAAGCAGTTTGCGGTGCGCGGTTCGCGCATTTTTCATCATTGTTGGGCGGTCGGCGGCGAGGGTCAACAGGGGACCGGTGCGGAGCCAGGTTATTTGAATGAGATCGACCAGCAAACTAGAGCCGGAAGCGCGGTAGATGGTCATGTGAATTTTTGAATTGGCGGTGAGCATAGTTTCCGTGTCGCTCTGCTTTGCCGCCGCCACCATTTGGTCATTCAGCGAAGAAAGGCATTTGATATCCGCCCTCGAAAGATTGCTGACCGCCATTTCGGCGGCCAAGCCTTCCAGCGCGACGCGCACCTGACGCTGTTCCTCGAGTTTGGCGCGCGTCATGATAGGTACGCTGATCGAGCGGTTGGGCACAGCTTCAAGTGCGCCCTCGGCAACCAAGCGCTGGACCGCCTCGCGCACCGGCGTTTCGCTGATTTGGAGCGCTGCAGCCATCGAACGTAGGGTCACGCTCTCGCCCATTTTTATGCGCCCCGAAGTGAGCGCATTCCTGATTTCATCGTAGGCCGTCTCATGCAGCGTCTCGCGCCGCAGGGGGGCGAGTTTCTCAGCGCCAGCCGGCGCCGTACTTTGTTCTCCAACCGCCCCGCCTTCAGTAAAAGCGCCGTCTTCAACTATGAAATCACGCAACCGTTTCATTCCTTGATCAATGATATTTTATGTGATCACATATCGCACAATACCGAAAGGTTAAAAGAGGTTAGATATGGCGCGCAGCAGCGAGAGAATATTGACCACCCAACTCGGTAGCCTGCCGCGCAGCGATGCCCTGCTCGCCATGTTGATGCGAATTGAAAAGGGTGAAGATATAGACCGCGCGGCGTTTCGCCGCCAAGTCGAAGACGATATGACGGAAGTGATCGTCAAGCAAGCCGAGGCTGGCATTGATATTGCCGGCGACGGCGAGCTGCCGCGTATCGGTTTTTCCTATTATGTGAAAGACCGCATGACCGGCTTTGGCGGTGTCAGCCAGCGCAACACGGTGAGCGATTTTGCTAAATTCCCCGGCTACGCGGCGCTCAAGATGGCAGCGGTCAAGGCATCAGCCGGAGACGGGGCGGATCTAGAGGAATCGGCTTCTGTCTACGAAATGCCTGAAGCGCAAGGGGAGGTAATTTATGACAGCGAGCTCGCCGCTGCGAAGGAAGAGATGGAGATCTTTTCCGCAGCCCTTGACGCCTCGGTCAGCCGCAACAAATTCTCCGGCACTTTCGTCTCAGCTGCTGGGCCCGGAATTATATCCACCACACTACTGCGTAACGAGGCGCACCCCACATATAAAGATGATAACGAATACGTCATGGCGCTCGCCCGCGAGCTGAAGAAGGAATACGACTATATCATCTCCTGTGGCCACCAATTGCAGATAGACGCTCCAGACCTGGCGATGGAACGGCAGATAATGTTTGTTGACCAGCCGCTCAGCAAATTCCTCGCCCGGGTCGAACTACATATTGACGCTCTCAATATTGCCCTCGCCGATATCCCAGCGGAGAAGGTACGACTGCATGTTTGCTACGGCAATTATGACGGTCCACATATCGACGATGTGGAATTGCAGGAAGTGCTGCCACTGTTATATGCCGCAAATGTTGGCACGCTCAGCATCGCCTGCGCCAATCCCCGCCATCAGCACGACTGGAAACAGTTTAAGACCTACAAACTGCCCGACCATATGACGCTGATGCCCGGCGTTATCGACGTCACCACAAACACACTGGAACACCCGGAAGTAGTGGCAGATCGAATCTGCCAGTTTGTCGAGGTGATTGGTGATCGCGAGCGTGTGATCGCAGCCTGCGACTGTGGTTTCAGCACATTTGCGGGCTATGTGATGGTGCCCTCAGATGTGGCATGGAAGAAACTCGAAATGCTGAGCCGTGGAGCACAACTGGCAAGTGAGCGTCTTTGGAATTCGTCCTAAAGGCTTAAGCTATTCATAAAATTTATTGCGCGGTTATGGTCAACTCAGACTCGTTTAACAAATAGTGGGGAGATAAATGATGAGATTATTTTTTTCGTTAGCTACGGCTGGGCTGCTTGCACTTGGTGCCTTAGGCCTCATCGACAAAGCTCAAGCTGATTCCGACCCGGTCGTCATCGGTGCAGCAATAGCACTGTCAGGCTTTGTACAACCCTACGATGACGGGCCTCTCAAGGGCGCCCAACTAGCCATCGCCGATATAAACGCAAAAGGCGGCGTGATGGGTCATCAGCTCAAGATCGTCACTGCGGATACTAAGTCTGATCCTGCGCAAGGCACCAACGCCGCCATCGAAGTACTGGAACAAGGCGCTGAAATGGTCATGGTGACCTGCGATTTTGACTTTGGCGCTGCTGCTGCACTGCAGGCCCAAGCAAGCGGCAAGGTGACCTTCTCGTCTTGCGCTGGCGATCCGAAATTCGGCGTCCAGGGTATTGGTCCACTAGCCTACACTATGGCCCTCGGAACACCTGCGCAGGGCGCAACCCTCGCCGAATGGGCCTATAAGGAAAAAGGCTGGCGCAAAGTGTATGTCCAAATGAATTCGATGGTCGAATATTTCAAATCGCTCTGCAGCAACTTCAAAACCCGCTGGGAGGAATTGGGCGGCGAGATCGTTGGCGAGGACGTCTACAATTTCACCGAAGTAAAATCCTTTGAAGGCCAAGTGACCAGGATGAAGCAAAATACGGAGAAGGACTTTGTGTTCCTCTGCGCCGCAACCTTCGACGGGCCATCACTAATCAAACAGGCCCGAAACGCCGGCGAAAACACGCCGATCCTCGCCTCCGAATCGATGGATGGAAACTTCTGGCTCGAAGCAGTGCCCAACCTGAGCGAATTTTATCTTACGGTTTATGGCTCTATGTTTGGCAATGATCCAAATCCTCGCATCAACGACTACGTCGCCAGATTCACCGAGATGCATGGGCAGGCGCCATTCACCGCGCATTCAATGACCGGTTACAGCCTAGTCGAGGCGTGGGCGCTGGCAGCGGAGCGGGCCGGTTCGTTCGATTCGGACGCCATTCGCCAGGAACTCGATAAGTTTGACAATGAAGACCTCTTGATCGGTTCGACGAGTTATTCGCCGGACCTTCATATCAATCTCTATCGCGGCATGCAGGTCATGGAAGTTCAGAACGGTAAACATGCTCCGATCACACGGTACACCGCCGAGAAAGTACCGCCGATCACGTTCTGAGGCAGGCGGTTCAATTTCTAATCTAAAAGGGCCCCGCGGCGTGAATGTAGAAGCGCTGCGGGGGCCTTAATTTTAATATGATCGTCCTTCAATATGCTATCGATGCGCTGAGCGTTGGCGGTCTATACGCACTCGCGGCACTGGGCATCGGGCTCATCTTTGGCATCATGCGTCTGGTCAATTTTGCGCATGGCGATCTCCTAATGATGGGCTCATACGCCATGTTTATGCTAGCCGTCACGGTATGGCCGGTTACCATTCTAGGTGGCGTGGTAATAGCCATATTGGTCGCGGTCATTACCGAGCGAATCGCATTTCGCCCACTACGCGCGGCGAACCCCACCACACTGCTCGCTGCCTCATTTGCAGTGAGCTTTTTTCTACAGAATTTTGTATTAATGATCATGGGCGGCCGCGCACTTGGTGTAGATATCGTGCCGGCACTCAATGAGCACATCGCCTGGGGCACCACCAGTATTTCAGTGCTGAATCTCTTCACAATCGCCATGTCAGTTGTCCTCATGGGCGGGCTTACACTTTTCCTGATGCGCACGCAGATTGGCGTGCATATGCGTGCCGCTTCTGAAGATGTCCAAATGGCGCGCATGCTTGGAATGCGTGTCAATCTAGTGATCGCTACAGCATTCGCTATCAGCGGTCTGCTCGCTGGCGCAGCAGCGATCGTGGTGCTGGGCAAAACTGGCCTCGTGCTGCCAACCATGGGTTTACGCCTCACCTTGGTTGCCTTCGTTGCAGTGGTGATTGGCGGTATGGGCAGTCTCACAGGCTCTGTGATCGCCGGCTATTCATTAGGCATCCTGGAAGTTGTACTCGGCGGTCTGTTGCCACTCGCCATTCTGCCCTACCGCGAGGCCTTCATTTTTGCCGTGGTGTTGCTATTCCTGATGTATCGCCCCGGCGGCATTATCAAGGTCGCAGCCCTTCAGGAACGCGTCTGATGACGCTTGGTCAGCGCGGCGCAGGCGTCCTAGCTCTACTCTGGCCAGTGCTCTCGCTGATGCTCATTCTCGCGATTGTTGTTGCGCTCTCCCATTTGGGTCCGCTCTCGTTTGAACGCATAGTGATCAAAGCCCTAATCATGATGACGGTGGTCATTGGTCTCTATATTTTCGTCGGCAATTCGGGCGTGCTGTCGTTCGGCCACTCTACTTTCATGATCGTCTCTGCCTATATGTCCGCCTGGCTCACCATGACGGTGATGCGCAAAAAAATTATGCTGCCCAATATCTGGGAGGGCTTCGGCTTGATGGAGATGCACGTTCTGCCGGGCGCGTTGCTGGCTGGGCTACTCTCTGCCGTCCTCGCGATGATTGTCGGCGTACCGTTGATGCGCCTCTCCGGCATCGCTGCCGCGATCGGTACGTTTGCCGTCTTCACCATCATTACGGTGGTTTACAATCAGTGGGATTCCTTTACCAAAGGCGCAAGCACGCTGATCGGCCTACCCACCTATGTCGATCTATGGACTGCATTCGGCTTCGCTGCCGGCGCGCTATTGATCGCCTTCGCATATGACCGTTCAAAATTCGGACTGCAACTACGCGCCTCACGGGAAGATATGGTCGCAGCCCGAGCAGCCGGCGTGAACATTACCTTCCAGCGCCTTATCGCCTTTGTGGTCAGCGCGTTTGTGACCGGCATCGGCGGCGTGCTTTATGTCCATTTTACCGCCACCATCACCCAGGCCAACTTGCTCTATCTTAATCTGACCTTCGTCACCATCGTGATGTTGCTGGTTGGCGGCATGCGGTCTCTTACGGGCGCGGTGGTGGGCGTTGTCTCTATCTCAATTGTCAGCGAAGGCTTAAGGCAAATTGAAAAGCCGGTAGGCGTATCAGGACTTGGTGAAATAGGCTTGGCAGCTTTCATGCTGTTGGTCTTAGCCGTGCGACCGAGCGGCATCGCGGGCCAGTGGGAATTTTCCATGCCGGCTTTCCTACGCCGCAACTAAATAGATTTGGCCGAACAGCGCGGCAGCCAATTGATGTCGTAATCGTGGAATACAGAAAGCCGCTAGGCTTCCTCACCAATTACCATGACTTACTCATCGGTCATTCTACTATTCGCCGCCGAAACCATCACCGTGGTGTAAATCAACGCCTTATGGTGACTGATCGGCCCCAATTTTATCTCTCTGTTCACCATGATATCCTCCTTGCTAGGCAGTCCACGCGGAAATTATTTGTCACTCGGCTGATGCCTGTCGATAACTGCCTCTTAGGCGATTACGCACCTGCAGGCAGGGGCACCCTCAATCCGCAGTGCCGAGAAATTGCCGCGTTTGGGCGATGGCGTCGGCCAATCCCAGCCGCTCGATCGGCGCTTCAGACGGAAAAGCGCCGAGCAGGCGGCTCGGAAGCGCCGAATCCAACATGACGAATACTCCCCGGTCATCTGCGCGCCGAACCAAACGTCCGTAAGCCTGCTTGAGCTTGAGGCGGGTCAACATGTCGTCATAACCCGTGCCGCCGAAGCACTTCTTGCGCGCCTTGTGCAGGATATTGGGGCGGGGCCACGGCACCCGGTCGAATACTATTAGCCGGAGGCTCTGGCCCGGCACATCAACACCGTCTCGCACCGCATCGGTGCCGAGCAGACAGCTATGCTCATCGGCGCGAAAGATATCAACAAGGGTTGAGGTATCGAGCGGATCGACATGTTGCGCCCACAGCCGCAACCCGGCTACATCGAGCGCGGCATCGATACGAGAATGCGCCGCGCGTAGCCGGGAAATGGCGGTAAACAGGCCTAGCGCGCCACCGCCCGAGGCTATAAATAGCTCGCGATAGGCTGCCGCAACCTGATCGGCGTCATTACGGCGAACGTCGGTAACGACGAAGATACGGGTCTGTTCACCATAATCAAAGGGCGAGGGAACTTCGGCCCGCACCGCTTTGACGCCCGTCACATGGCGGACTCCGGTACGCGCTTCAGCGCCGTCCCAATCGGCGGCAACATCTCCGGAACCATCACGCAAGGTCGCCGATGTCAACAGCGTGCCATGCGACACAGAAAGGACTGATTCGGCGAAGGGCCGGGTCGGGTCGACAAAATGGCGGTGCATACCGAGGTCAATTTCGCGCCCATCGCTGCGCTGAATCGCGAACCAATCGACATAACCGTCCTTGGCAATCTCCGATACCGCAGCTTCATTAGCGCTGGCCGGAGAGAGCATCAAGGTTTGCAGCATGCCGCACCACGAGGCGAGTTGGTCTTCCCCGCGCCGGGCTACGCCGCGCACCACACCCTCGATGCGGGCACGCTGGGCGCTATCAAGAGAATCGGCTTTCTCGTCCAGAACTGCAGCGAGGCATTGCGCTAGAATCAACAGCGGGCGACGAATACCGCCGAGCGCAGATTCGAGTGCCGCCGCCGCGCCGGCCAAGCCTTCGATCTCTGGAACGGTCGGCGCCTCCAGGCTATAGGGGCTGTCACCATCGCTGCTGCGCGCCATCACTTGCTGGCGTACACAACTGAGAAATTTTTCCGTCGGACCATGTGCGCCACCTTCCGAAACTCGTTTTTCCCATTCATTGGACGGCAAGGCCCGTGCCGCATTGAGAGCCTGGTCCAAAGCCTCCAAAGCGGTTTCGTCTTCAAAAATCAAATCCTCAATACGGCTTTTCAGGCCGCGGCGGCGGCTTGCGCCGCGCCGCTCAGTGCCCATCAACCAGCGTCTGAGCTCCCGCGCCTCACTGCCTGTTAAATGCGCCGAGAAAGCAGAATCCGCCGCGCTGAAGACATGGTGACCCTCATCAAAGACAAAGCGTGTCGGTGCGCCACGCTCGCCCGAGACAAAAGCACCCCGCGCCGCCTGTACCATCACCAACGCGTGGTTGGCGATCACGACCTCGGCACCGCGTGCCTTGCGTTGATTTTTCTCGACGTAACATTTGCGGTAATGCGGGCAGGCGGAATAAATGCACTCACCGCGCTGATCTGTCAGAGCGAGAGTGCGGCCATAGCCAAACAAATCGGCCAACCAAGCGGGGAAGTCGCCGCCCACCATGTCACCGTCGCGCGTCGCCTCTGACCAGCGTGCCATCATCGCTAATGCAATGCGTTCTCTGGGCACCAGGGCACTGCGGCTGACTGCTTCTTCCAAATTCAACAAACAGAGATAATTTTCCCGCCCCTTACGCACTACAACCTTGTCGGCCTTGACGGCGTGGTCAGGAAATAGTCGATCCAATTCGCCGTCTATTTGCCGTTGCAGGTTGCGCGTGAAAGTCGAGAGCCACACGGTGCCTTCATTCTTTTCCGCCCACAGGCTCGCCGGCGCAATGTAGCCGAGCGTCTTACCAACACCGGTGCCCGCCTCGGCCAGTACTAAATGTGGCTCTTCGGGCGCCGCCGCCGGTTGAAATGCAACACACACCGCCGAAGCGTAATCCGCCTGTTGCGGGCGCGCCTCGGCGCTTTTGCCAAGCAAATCCGCAAGGCGCGCGCGGGCTTCGAGATTGCTTACGCTAAAATGGCTTGGCGTGGCCACAGGTGCTGAATCCTGCCATTCTGCAAGACGCGTCCAGACGGCCAGGGCCGTGTTATCGCTGGTGCTCAGCGTGCCCGTCGCCGCACCGCACTTCTGGGCAGCTGGGCCAAGCGCTTGTAGCACTGCCTGACCCCAAATCCACCCCGCTTTCTCCAAAACGGCAGCGATCTGGACCGTGGCATCCTCGCCTTCGGATAGATTCGCCGATACGCTTCGATTCGCCAGCGCCGATAACAACGCTGCCGCCGCATCAAGCAACAATAGAGTTTCGTCGGCATGATTGCTCGGTCGTTGCAAGGCCAAAGCGTCGGCCAAACCTATTGCTGTCGGTAGGCAAAATTTTGCTGGATGAACAAAGGCGTAAAGCTCAAGCAGGTCATAGGCATGAAACGCGTTGATGCCGAAACGCCGCGCCACTGCCTGAGCGTGACAAACAAATGGCGGCGGGCCCTCGGCTAGGCGCCTGGCCACCTCACTCGGAGATATCTCCTCGATCTCTCCGCTCACGTCAAGCCATACGCCGCGCTCCGGCGCCAGCACCAAGGCGGGCGCCTCGGGCACCACCACAGGCGGTGCCATAGAGCGCTTTTCTTCGTCCGGAGGTGCGGCTCGCAACATGTTGGCAGTATAGTCATTGACGAGCTTAGTTCGCTTGACGCATTTTGCCCTATACATGAAATAATTGGGGACAACCAGCGATGACCGGCAATTCAGCCAGGCTCAACGAATTCGTACGGGAGGCAAAGGCGTGGCCGTTCAAGGAAGCGCGTGACCTCGCCAAGCGGCTCGAGAAGCACCCGCCGACGAGTGGCGCCGTCCTCTTCGAAACCGGATATGGGCCGTCGGGATTGCCGCATATAGGCACGTTTGGAGAGGTGGCACGCACGACAATGGTGCGCCGGGCATTTTCACTGCTGTCCGACCTGCCGACCCGGCTGGTGGCATTTTCCGACGATATGGACGGCTTACGCAGCGTGCCAAGCAATATCCCGAACGGCGACGCGATGACGCCTCATCTCGGAAAGCCGCTGACCAGCATCCCTGACCCGTTCGGCACCCATGAAAGCTTCGGCCATCATAATAATGACCGTCTGCGTGCATTTCTCGACGCTTTCAAATTCGACTATGAATTCAAGAGCTCCACGCAAGCCTATCAAGATGGTGAATTCGACACGGCGCTCCTCAATGTCCTGCGCAATTATGACAAAATCATGGCCATCACCCTGCCTACATTGGGTGCCGAGCGCCAAGCCACCTACAGCCCGTTCCTGCCAATCTGTCCGCGCACGGGACGAGTGCTACAAGTGCCAATTACGGCGCGCGACGAAGACGCCGGCACGGTATGTTACCAGGACGAAAATGATAAAAGCGTCGAAGTTCCGGTTACCGGTGGCCATTGCAAACTGCAATGGAAGGCCGATTGGGCGATGCGCTGGCATGCGCTAGGAATCGACTATGAGATGGCGGGCAAGGACCTCATTTCTTCGGTCGAGCTATCCGGAAAGATCTGTCGAACTCTAGGGTCGCCACCGCCGGCCGGCTTTATTTACGAACTTTTTTTGGACGAAAACGGCGAAAAGATATCGAAATCCCGCGGCAATGGCCTCACCATTGATGAGTGGCTGAGCTACGGCTCGCACGAAAGCCTCTCGCTTTATATGTTCGCCACACCGCGGCGCGCCAAGCGCCTGCATTTCGATGTGATCCCGCGCCATGTCGACGATTATTTTAGCCATCTTGAGAAATTTTCCAAACTGGACCTGGCGGAGCAGCTGGAAAACCCGGTATGGCATATACACGCCGGCCAGCCGCCGGCACCGGAGGCCGGTATCAGCTATGCCGTTTTGCTTAACCTCGCCAGCGTGTGCAATACCGAGGACCCTTCGGTTCTTTGGGGATTCATCAGCCGCTACGCTCCAGATGCGGCGCCCGAGAAAACGCCCATTCTCGACCAACTTGTGGCACTTGCAATTAATTACTATCGTGATTTCGTCAAGCCGGACAAGCGTTACCGCCAGCCGGACGCGATTGAAGCGAAGGCGCTAGAAGAGCTAATTTCAGTGTTCAAAGCCTTGCCGGAAGACGCCACGGCCGCAGACATTCAAAGTGAAGTTTATGAAATCGGCAAACGTCATGGCTTTGAAAATCTTCGCGACTGGTTCAAGGCTCTCTATGAAATATTACTTGGCCAGGAACAGGGGCCGCGCATGGGTTCATTTATCGCGCTCTATGGACTTTCAGAAACCGTGGCGTTGATTCGACGCGCTCTGGCAGGAGAGGATCTCGCTGCTTGACGTAGCTAATCACTGCTTGAACGTTCCAAAACAGGCTGCGGTAGGGATTTTTCAGCAGCCGCAACCGGCCGGCGTGAAAACAGATGTTTGCCCTCCGCTACCTGCCAGGCGATCAACGCCGGTGCACCAATAACCAATTCTCGCACCCGTTTGATCAGCGAAAGCGCCAACGCGACTTCCGGCCCAATACCAATGACGGCGCCGAGAAGAACAAACGCGCCTTCCTGGACACCGACCGCACCAGGTACGAAAAAGGCTGCCGCACGCACCGCCAGAATTAGACTCTCCAGCAACAGTGCGTCGGCGATAGTGACCGGGATATCCATAAAATAGAGTGCCAGCCATATTTCCACCGCTCCCAAAGTCCAGGCAATCATTTGCCCGGCAGCGTTAAAAGTCAAAGCCCAGCGCCGCCGATAAAGCGCGCGGATTGCCTCGTCCAACGCCTCAGCACCGCCGACTGCTTTGACCCAATCTCGGCCCTTGGCGACCCGTGAAACCAAGCCAACCAAATAACTAAACAGGCCACGGTGCTGGAAAAAGCAAAAGAAGATAACCAGCACTAGGCCAAGCCCGACACCGGCCCCGGCGCCTTTGGCGATATCGTTGTGGCCGTAATGCGACAACAACAGACCGACGCCGACGAGCGTAAAGAGAAGCTGCGTCAGGGTGCTCAGAGTGAGGTCAACGACGACGCTAGCGCCGACAGTTTTTCCCTGAAAACCACGGAAAACCAGAAGTCGAGTGCGAACCAGTGCGCCGCCAACTTGAAACGCCGGCATCAGGGTATTCACGCCTTCACCGATCCAGCGCGCCCACAGTAATAGGGCGATAGGCCGCATCGTGTCTCTGGGAAACAGGAAACGCCACACATAGCCATCAAGGGTGATTGGTACCAATCGAGAAAGGATGACGAAAACTAGCCCCCAGCCTACCGCCGCAATGGCTGCTGCCACGTCTCCAACGCCCTGGTAGAGCACGAGAGCAATAATCGCGCCGATTCCGGCGATCAGGGCACTGAATGCCACAACACGCACTGGCCGTGTTTCTCCTCTCAATTATCCACGCCGCGCGAGCGGATTCCGGGCCGATCCATGAGCGCCGCTAGCGCGGCGCGATTTCCGATTATCCATCGGCGTTGGCGCCGAGACTTTAACTGAAACGATTATTCCTTGCAAAGCCGTCTCGACTACCAGGGCTAGGGTGACAAGCCCGTAGGGTAATAGAAACGATCTGATATGGCATAAATTCCAAACTCACGCGACAGCTATTGTCAACGCGCCCGCAGGTAATCTTCCCGCCGCTGATAAGTGCAAAATCTTAACCAAACTTTAAGGTTCTCTATGCAATCTGTGGGCTTCACTAAAAGCGTTCAGACTGCTGCGGTTGAGCGTCGGCATTGAACCCATGCTTACGCTGTTTGCGGATACGGCGATATTGGTCATTAGCGCGCTAGTATACCAAAGTGTGACACAGAACCGTCGCGGCCGTTTCATCACTTACGAACTCAACACGGTCACTTCTACCAGCGAGACCGTGAAACAGGATTTGGCTAATTCATGGATTATGATGGTCGTTGAGAAGATAGGAACCGAAATCCAACTCGTTAAGCTTCACAACCATAAAATCCGCCGTGGCCAAGGCTATCTGTTCGGCGAACCACGTGAAAGCAAGCACTTACCTAGCCCTTTCAAAAGATGCCAGTCTGTGACAAAAGCTTGTCCGTGACTGACCCTTGGGCAATATGAGCATACCGCTTCTGCAGGGCATCGCCGATCTCAGCAAAGCCTATGACGGCTTTATTCTCGACATCTGGGGCGTGATGCACCAGGGCGGCAACGCCTACAGCGAGGCCATCGACTGCGTCCGCCAACTGCGCGCCGCCCGCAAACGGGTCATATTTCTTTCGAACGCGCCACGGCGAGCGGAAAAGGTTGCCGCTACCCTGGAAGACAAAGGTATCATACGGACGTTATATGACGGCGTACTATCCTCCGGCGAAGCAGCGCGGATCGCCTTCGAAGCCGGTGACACGGCAGCCACAGGAAATTTGGGCAAACGCTATTTCCTGCTGGCGTCGCAAGACGACGATGATCTTCTGCACGGCCTCGATTATGTACCATCGGCAACGGTAGCGGGGGCTGATTTTTTGCTCGCGATCGGACTGCGCGACGGGCACTCGAGCCTGGCAGGGCATGAGCCATTTCTCAGCGACGCAGCCTCGCGCGGCCTGCCGATGCTATGCGTCAACCCGGACCGTGAAGTGATCCGCCTGGGCACGCGCGAATTGTGCGCCGGCGCATTGGCGGCCCGCTATAATCAAATGGGTGGGGCTGTGGCCTATATCGGCAAACCCTACCCGTTCATTTACCGCCTGTCCCTGGACATGTTGGGCATCGCACAAAAGGGGCGCGTGCTGGCTGTGGGCGACGGGCTGGAAACCGATATCTCGGGCGCCCGCGCGGCGGGCATCGACTCTCTCTTGGTAACCGGCGGCCTGCTTGCTGAAGAGCTTGGTGTGTCCCGCCTTGAGGCGCCAGACCCGGCTGCCCTGAATGTGCTCTGCAGCAAAGCAAACGAGCACCCTCGCGCCGCAATTCCGGCATTGTGCTGGTAAATTTAGACGACTGCACGGACCCTTCAACAGATGTTAATTGATTTGTGAGCGGTCCTTTGCCGATAGTGATGATATGACGGCAATGGTGAAAAAAGTCCCTGACTCGCACCCGGACAACCGCAAATCCTAGTGCTCAGCATATTGCTTTCGGTGTTGATGGGCGGCGGCGTATCGGTTGGCCTTCATGGCTGAGTGTGGATTATTTTGGGCTTCTCGGTATATTTGCCCAAATTTATCTCCGCCTGCCATTCGGCCTCAAAGTTGCGGAAAACAAATACACCCGCCACTAACCTCTCCCCGACAGTTCATGACAGGTCCAGAGCGCCATAGTTAAGGTCAAAAGCGCGCCGGCCTGATGGGCGATACCAAGCGGTACCGGAACGAATAGCAGCAAAGTAAAAATGCCGAGAGCGAGTTGGGCCACCGTCGTCACCGCCCAGGCGGTAATAGCGCGGCGCGCACCCGCAGAAAGTGGCTGACGCCAGCTGGCTAGCCATAAAGTCATTGTGGCGATAACCACCAGTAAGGCGAGCAGGCGGTGATCGAGCTGCACCAAGGGCAGGTTTTCGAAAAAATTGCGCCACCAGGGTTCGAGCCGAAAAATATCAGCCGGCACGAATCTTCCGTCCATGAGCGGAAAGCTGTTATAGGCGAGGCCAGCGTCATTGCCAGCGACAAAGGCGCCCGACAGGATGGTAAGGAAGATTGCTCCGGTCACTATGGGTGTGGCGATCCGCAACACCTGGCCGCGGCCAATAGCAAGCGGGGTGCGCCGAACCGGCTGTAGCAGCGACATCGCCGTCCAGAGCATGTAGGCATATATGATCACCGCCAAACCGAGATGCGCAGCCAAGCGGTACGGGCTGACATCGGGGCGCTCCACCAAGCCACTCTGAACCATGTACCAGCCGAGCACACCCTGCAGGGCGCCAAGAATGAACATGACGACGAGTCTGGGCGCCAAATACCACGACAATTTCCGACGCAGCAGGAAATAGAGAAAAGGTAGGGCGAACGCTACGCCGATCACCCGGCCAAGAACACGGTGGCTGTATTCAAACAGGAAAATCCGTTTGAACTCGGCCAGGGTCATAGCAAAATTGATCTTCTGATATTCAGGAAATTCCTGATATCGCTTAAACACGTTTTGCCAGGTCGCTTCACTCATCGGCGGCAAGACGCCGAACAGCGGATGCCATTCGACCATCGATAGGCCGGAATGGGTGAGGCGTGTGGCGCCGCCCAGCAAAACCATGGCGAAGATCATGGCGCACACAATAAATAGCCAGATGGCGATTGCGCGCTCCTTATGCGGCACCGTTATCATGCGATGCTCCGTCGGTGGTCCGGCGCTTAATAAGTTGCATTCCCACCATGCTCATGACGTCTTCGCCATGCTGGTTGAAGATTGTCATGCGATATCTAAGAAGTCCCCGACCGGGCTTAGAACGGGATGGCTTTACCTCCAGCACCTCGCCGCGCATGCGCAATGTATCGCCCGGGCGAACCGGCTTAAGCCAGCGCAATTCGTCCATCCCGGGGGACCCCATACTGGCGCCTGGTGCGAACACCTGGGCCTGAAGCAACAGCCGCAAGCCGATTGCCATGGTCTGAATACCGCTCGCAATCAATCCGCCGAACGGCCCTTCCTTCGCCGCCTCGACATCCATGTGAAAGGATTGAGGGTCGTATTTGAAGGCAAATTCAAGAATTTCGGCCTCGCTCACGGTCTTTCCCTCGGTCTCGAAGATTGAGCCCTCGGTAAAATCGTCAAGATAGCAATGAAACATCAGCACACACCCGATTGTTGCCTGCTCAAAAACCCTCGAGCGCGCGAACCGTCACGGTATGATCCAACGGGCCGTGCCCGCTACCAAAACCTGGCGCAGAGACAATCGCCTGGCGTACAAATTCGCGAGCTCGCTTGATGGCATCGCGCAACTCCATACCCTGGGCAATGCCGGTGGCAATCCCCGAAGCCAGTGCGCAACCGGTGCCGTGAGTGTGACTACTGTGAATTCTCTCGGCTTCGAACAACTCCGTACCATCCTCAGTTTGCAAAAGGTCAGTTAGCAGATCGCCGGTCATATGGCCGCCCTTGAGCAACACGGCGGGCACGCCCTGATCGTGTATTATTCTGGCAGCACGTACCATATCTTCGGAGGTTTTCACGGCAATTCCGCTGAGAACTTCGGCCTCTGGTATATTTGGTGTGATGATTGAGGCGTGCTGAATTAGACGCGACGTTAAGGCCTGCAAGGCATCTGCTTCTAGCAGCCGATCGCCGCTCTTGGCGACGAGTACTGGATCGACGACCAAGGGAATACCCCTAGCCTTTGCATCGATCACATCGGTCACAGCTTCAATGATATCGTGGCTGTACAACATGCCCATCTTGATGCAATCAACTCCTATATCGTCGAGCATCATGTACATTTGTTGCGCCACCATATCGATGGACACGGGCTCAATCATAGCGACGGATTTGGTATCCTGCGCGGTCAGGACAGTAATCGCAGTCCCGCAATAGCCGCCGAGCGCGGTTACCGTCTTTACATCGGCTTGAATACCGGCACCGCCGCCGGAATCAGATCCGGCAACGATAAGGACGCGTCCCTTCACTTGGCCGTCGCTCCTACGAGTGCCGCTACGCTCGTTTCGATTATCACTGCACCGCCTGATGCATAGCACTGACAATGTTACCGACGACTTCGTTAATCAATTTTTCATCGTCGCCCTCAGCCATCACCCGGACGACAGGTTCCGTGCCGGATTTGCGGATCAACAAACGGCCGTCCTGCCCTAAGCGAGACTCCCCTTCAGATATCGCGCATTTGACTTGACTAAAGTCGAGCGGATCCTGCTGGCCGTAGGGCACGTTCCGCAGCGTTTGTGGGATGGGCGTAAACAGCCGCGCCGCTTCGCTCGCCCGCTGGCCGGAAGCTGCCAATACAGCCAAAGTCTGTAAGGCGGCGATCAAACCATCGCCGGTGGTGCCGTAGTCGCTGAGTATAATATGGCCAGACTGCTCGCCGCCAAGATTGAAACCACATTGGCGCATATGCTCGACCACATGGCGATCTCCCACTTTGGTGCGCTCCAGGGTCAGGCCGATTTTTTTGAGATAGCGCTCAAGGCCGAGATTTGACATCACGGTGGCGACCACGCCACCACCGCGCAAACGCTCGGTTCGCGCCCAATAGTCCGCTACCAGAGCCATAATTTGATCGCCGTCCAACAGCGAGCCGGTCTCATCGCACATCAGGACGCGGTCAGCATCGCCGTCGAGCGCCATACCAAGATCAGCGCCATGCGCGACGACGGCAGCCTGCATGACGCCGCAATGGGTCGAACCGCAGCCTTTGTTTATATTCAAGCCATCGGGCTCGACGCCTACCGAAACCACCTCCGCACCCAATTCCCACAGCACGCTGGGGGCTACCTTGTAGGCCGCGCCGTTAGCGCAATCGACAACGATTTTAAGCCCGCCGAGACGCAGGTTGCGTGGAAAGGTATTTTTGGCAAATTCGATATAACGACCTTCCGCATCCTCCAAGCGTCTGGCCCGCCCGAGTTGTGCCGGGGCCGCGCGGTGCGCCACATCGCCATTGCCGATGCGCGCTTCAATCGCCGCCTCGACTTCATCCGAAAGCTTATAGCCGTCGGGGCCGAATATTTTGATGCCATTGTCTTCGTAAGAATTATGGGACGCGGAGATCATCACACCGATATCCGCGCGCAGCGAGCGCGTCAGCATGGCGACTGCTGGCGTTGGCAACGGGCCAACCAAAATCACGTCCATGCCGACAGATATGAAGCCGGCTGTTAACGCCGGCTCCAGCATATAGCCTGACAAGCGGGTGTCCTTGGCGACAATGACACGGTGACGATGATCGCCACGAAGAAAATGCGCGCCTGCGGCTTCGCCCACGCTGAGGGCAATCTCCGCCGTCATGGGCGGCTTGTTCGCCGTACCACGAATGCCGTCTGTACCAAACAGTTTGTGTGCCATCATCCGTCACTTGCCTCGCCTATCACAGCCGCGCTGTAAGACTCGAATTGTCACTAATACCATATTACGTTGATTCCGTGCTCGGCGAGTCTCCGCAGATGGCCTGCCAGACCTTCAGCGCCTGAACAGTTTCCTGCACATCATGTACTCGAATGATCTGCACACCCTGGGAAATCGCATGTAAAGCGCCGGCGATTGAGCCCGGCACGCGCCCTGCGGCGGCCTCGCCGGCACTGAGACGGGCAATAAAATATTTGCGCGACAAGCCGATCAATAGCGGACATCCGAGGGCGTGAAAAAGGCTAACATCCCGAATGATTTGCAGATTGTGCGCTATCGTCTTGCCAAAGCCGATGCCAGGATCGACGATTAACCGGTGGCGCGCGATGCCGGCTGCTTCACAAGCTGCAATCCGCCCTTCCAGGTAATCGAATATATCAAGCGCCACATGATCGTACATGGGGGCCTCTTGCATAGTCTCCGGCGTGCCCTGCATATGCATCAAGACGACTGGCGCGGCATAGCGTGCTGCCACATTCAGGCTATCTGAGTCCGCTATCAGTGCCGAAACGTCATTGATGATTTTAGCACCCACCTCCAACGCAGCGATCATGACGGCGGCGCGACGAGTATCTACCGAGACTACTACGCCTGCACCGGCCAGCGCCTCGATCACCGGCATCACACGGTCCAGTTCCTCGGCCTCGGACGGCGCGCTAGAGCCCGGGCGGGTTGAAACACCACCAACATCGATGATGTCTGCACCAGCATCGCGCATATCTATCGCCGCAGCGATGGCTGTGCCGCAATCGAAATTCTTGCCGCCGTCTGAAAAGCTGTCGGGCGTCACATTGAGCACGCCCATGATGCGCGGTCGATCCATACCGAGGCCACAGACGGGGACACGCGCGGCTTCTATACGCACCAATAGGGCCAAAATGCGCTGTTGTAGCGCCCTGCCGGTTTGACTAGCTCCGTCCACTAGATCAGCGCGGTCAAGTCGCGTCCGGGTTTCTTGCCCGGCGGCGGCCGCGATCAGTTCGAATTGGTTGGCTGAGTTAGCGATGCCCGGCAACGCCGTCAGGGGGCGCAAATAGACCCGGGTGTCAGCACCAATCCCCTGCCACGTCGTGTCAGACGGGGAAGAAGCGTTCATCCGAGGACTGCCAGCAACGGCGCAGAAGTCGAAACCGAGGAGTTAGGCACCAGGCTGCGGTTTGGGTTCGAGACTGCCCGCGTCGGGGGCAGAGCCTGAGCTTGGTACAGTACCGTGTTTACCGCGCCTTGGTGGCGGCTCATCATCGTCCAGTCGAGATAAAGTCTCGCCGCGCAAAATCGCTTTGATCTCATCGCCATTCAATGCTTCGTATTCGAGTAGTGCGTTTGCCAAACTATGAAGTTCATCCACATTGGCGTTCAGGATTTCCTGCGCCCGCTTATAGCCTTCATCAACAATGCGGCGCACTTCGCGATCGATCGCATTCGCGGTGTCTTCAGACACATTCTTGGTCTGGGTTACGGAATGCCCGAGGAAGACTTCCTGTTCGTTTTCGTTATAGGATAGTGGGCCCATTTCATCTGACATGCCAAACTGGGTCACCATGCTGCGCGCAATTGAAGTCGCCATTTTAATATCTGACGAGGCGCCGCTCGTCACTTTATCGTAGCCGAAGATCATTTCCTCCGCGATGCGCCCGCCCATAGCAACAGCTATATCAGTTTCGAGTTTCTCGCGGCTGAGCGATATGCGATCGCCTTCCGGCAAACGAACGACCATGCCGAGCGCGCGGCCACGCGGAATGATGGTGGCTTTGTGGATCGGGTCGGACGCCGGCAAATTGACGGCGATGATCGCATGCCCGCCTTCATGATAGGCGGTTAAGCGTTTCTCTTCGTCGGTCATCACCATCGAGCGGCGCTCGGCGCCCATCATAACCTTGTCCTTGGCGTCCTCGAATTCGGCCATGGTAACGACGCGCTTGGTGCGCCGTGCCGCAAGGAGTGCCGCCTCATTGACCAGATTGGCCAAATCAGCGCCGGAGAATCCCGGTGTGCCGCGCGCAATTGTGCGCGGGTTCACATCCGGCGCCAGCGGCACCTTTCGCATATGCACTTTGAGAATTTTTTCGCGGCCCAGCACGTCCGGATTGGGCACGACGACCTGACGATCAAAACGGCCCGGGCGCAACAGAGCCGGGTCTAAAACATCGGGACGGTTGGTCGCGGCGATCAGGATCACGCCTTCGTTCGCCTCAAACCCGTCCATCTCGACCAGCAATTGATTAAGCGTTTGTTCGCGCTCGTCATTGCCGCCGCCGAGGCCGGCGCCGCGGTGGCGGCCGACAGCATCTATTTCATCGATAAAAATAAGGCAGGGAGCGTTCTTTTTGCCCTGCTCGAACATATCGCGTACACGGCTGGCGCCAACGCCAACGAACATCTCGACGAAATCTGAGCCTGATATGGTGAAAAACGGTACATTCGCCTCGCCGGCAATGGCGCGCGCGAGAAGAGTTTTGCCGGTTCCGGGAGGCCCGACAAGCAGCACGCCTTTCGGAATCTTGCCGCCGAGCTTTTGGAACTTTTGCGGATCGCGCAAATATTCGACGATTTCTTCGAGTTCTGTCTTGGCCTCATCGATCCCAGCAACATCGTCAAATGTCACCCTCCCCTGGCGCTCTGTCAGAAGTCTGGCACGCGATTTTCCAAAACCCATTGCCTTGCCACCGCCCGACTGCATCTGGCGCATGAAAAAGATCCACACACCGACCAAAAGCAACATGGGAAACCAAGACAACAGAATACTAAGAAACGGCACCCCGCCTTCGATCGGCGCGGCGGTAATCTGCACATTGTGGGCTCGGAGAGTTTCCACCAGAGACGGGTCGTCCGGGGTAAAGGTATTAAACTCCCGGCCATCGACATAGTGGCCGGTCAGCGTCTGGCCTTGAATGGTGACGTCCGAAACCTTGCCGTTTTCAACATCCGTCACGAACTCGGAAAACGACAATTCGTCGCTCTCGCTGCGTGTCGAGCCGCCCTGAAAAAGCTGGAACAGCGCAACTAGCAGCAGACCGATGATGATCCAAAGCGCTATATTCTTGCCGAAGCTACCCAATCGAATTTCCTCATTCCTTTCGTGGCACTACCCTGTTGCAGCCTAATGGCGCACCAGCCATCTGCCGGTGGCCCCATAGAATCAGCAAAATACTGCCAAAATCGCTACGACTTACCACTCAATAATCAATAATATACCGGTTTAGTACAATAATTCTTGAATTTGTAGTGCCTTTCTCACGCGATCGGACCAAACAGGCTCCCACCAGGGTTTTCCAAGGGATAAAATTCTACTCGGAATCCTCGCCCAGCGAACGATCTAACATATTTTAAATGGGGTACCGCGAGCAGCCCGTCAAGATCCCTAAACGCCGGAAGTGCCGGGCGCGCCGGCGCCGGGATTTTTTCTAGCGCCCTTTCGCTATCGGCCATTACCCGACGCAACTGCGAAATACCCTCAGACCCCAGCCGCCCGAGCGTGCATTTCCCCCGGAATTCGGCGAGGCGCGGAACGGCGGCGCGAAAGCGACTGTCCCACACCCGTGTGTCGCCCGGTTTCATCGTCACGGCCTCGCTTGCTGCAGCAGGCTCGCGGCATACCAGTAACTGGCCACGGTAAGGCACGATGCGGCAGCCGCCAAGTGTGGCGGCACGCTTTGGATAGGTGGCGCGCAACTGCTTGTACAAGCGCTCCAGGCGCTCTAGTCGGGCACCGAATGGGCGTGCGCCAACACCTGCCAGTAGGCGGCCCAGGAGGCGCAAAGACACCGCGTCCGGCGCGGCTCGCCAGGCACTCCAATCGAGCCGGATGAAGCCGGCCGGGTGTGGCGCGGCAGTGCGGGCTAGCAGTTCACCGCAGGCCGTATCGAGCGCCGCCCGGTCTTGTCCGGCGCGGCGTGCCGTGCGGGCAAGACGTGATGCCGTCATTCCCTCGCCGCCCAACGTCTCAAGTGCCACTGCCAAGCGAGTACGAGCGTATGCTACATTGCGGTTGGATGGATCATCGAGCCAAGCTTGCGCGTTGTCGCGTAGCACAGCCTTCAAGCGGCATTCGGGCACGGAGAGGAGCGGGCGAATGAGGCGCACGACACAGCTGTCTGCAGATTCCAGATCCTGCACCAAGGGCATGGCTGCCAGGCCAGTGCCGCCACTGCCGGCAGAAAGTCTGAGTAAGACGGTCGCCGCTTGATCTTCCAATTGGTGCCCGTTCAAAAGATGAAGAACATGGTGACGCGCGCACCAATTAATCAAGCGGGCCAGCCGTGCCGTCCGCGCCGCCGCCTGAACGCCGCTCTTCGGCTTCTTACCGCGCCACGGCAAGACGCAATGGGTGATACCGCGCGCCTTGAGCCAGTACGCCACTTGTCGGGCCTCCGCCGCAGATTCCTGGCGTAGCCCGTGCTCAACGGTGAGCGCCGTAACCCGGCCCTTCCGTTGGCGCGCCCAGGCGGCAGCGAGCAAGCAAAGCGCCAAGCTATCGGAGCCACCCGAAACTGCAACGGCAAGATTCGGTGCTGGCTCGAAAGGACCCGCCGGCGCCATCAAGCGGCTGAATTCAGCGTTACTCAATCGTTTAGCGGAAAGCGGCGCGCGCTCCGGTTGAACAATAAGGGGCGTCTTCATAAAGCCACTTTAATTGCCCGCCCAACGGGCCCAAGCCCGCTACGAGCAGCTCGCCGCGCTGCGCCCGCGATCCGCCGCTTGGCGCACATTTGCTGGCATGTCGGGAAATTTGCGGTGGAGTTCCGCAAACGCTTGGCAAGCTTCGTTCGTGCGCTCCAAATTTGCCAATGCCATGCCCAGCTTCACCATATTATCAGGCGCTTTTACACCCTCGGGGTATATCTGGAGATTGGTTGCATAGATGCGTGCTGCATCACCAAACAACTTTCTGGCGTAAAACGTTTCGCCGCGCCAAAAGGATGCGTTGTCGGCCAGTGGATGATCGCCATGAACCTCAATGAAAGCACCGAGCACGCTGTCGGCTTTGTCATATTGGGCTTTGCGTAGCAAGCCGAGGGCGAATTTATAGCGTTCTTCCGGCGTGCCGTCCGGCAGAATCGAGGCTAGCACCGTCTGTTCGGGCTCACGCGTAAACGGTTCGACGACACCATCTTCAAGCGGGATAGTGCCGAGAATCCTGGGGCTGCCAGATGGCTGATATCCGTCATCGGGCTCAACAAAAGAGCTGGCGCCGCCAGACCGTGTCGGATCACTGTCAGCGTTATCCAACACTCCGGGAGCCTGGCTGCTTACCGCCGTGGCCTGGGGCGTCGATTCGAGCGCGGTTAAACGAAAATCTACATCTGCCACCAGCTTCTCAAGACGTGCATCCATGCGCTCGATCAGGTTCCGTAACTCATCAAATTGGCCTCCGATCTTGCGCATCTCGTTTTGATCAATTTGATCGAGCCGCGATTCCACAACCGCCAGCCGCCGGCTGGAGATATCGTCGCCGGGAGCCGACGACGTATCCGGCGACACCGACACGTTATTCGCCCCCGCTTCGCCGCCGCCTTTGAGGAAAACATACTGCTGCAAGTCTTGAAATTGCTTGGAGAGCGAATCGAAATTGCCTTTGAGAATATTGATCTGGCTGCGCAGAGCCGCCGTGTCGGTTTGCGCATGGGCTGCCGGTGAGAGCACGAAGGCGACTATCAGTCCGCCGCATAGCAGAACTGCATTCAGAGCCTTCATCAGCTACACCCGGCCGCTATGCCGGCAGCTACGAGTTAGTTAACCACCGTGACCGAACGGCGGTTAAGGCTCCAGGATTCCTCATTATGTCCGAGTGCGTAAGGGCGTTCCTTGCCGTAACTGGTGGTGGTCACGCGCGCTGGGTCCATGCCGAAGGCGATCAGATAATCACGCGCCGCCGAGGCGCGGCGCTCGCCGAGCGCCAGGTTGTATTCGCGCGTTCCACGCTCGTCGCAATGGCCTTCGATCATGACATTGTGCTCCGGAAAAAGTCGCAGCCATTCAGCCTGGCGTTCCAAGGTGCGCCGTCCATCCGGGGTCAATACCGCGCTGTCATATTCGAAGAACACACGGTCGCCAACATTTTGCACGAGGTCCTCCTGGGACCCTGGAATGGGTCCTGAGGAGTCAACCGTCGCAACGTCCACGTCGTCACTGCCGCCCGCGTCATCACCGCCGCCAGAATCGCTGCTCTGCGCGGACGAAGTCTCGGACGAAGTCTCGGTCGCGTCGCCGTCGCCGGCAGTCGCGGCAGTATCATCCGGTGTGCTTTCGCACGCCGCCGCAATCAGCAATACGGCGGCCAAAGCCACCATCCGTTTTGCTCCAAAAATTTTCTTCCACATCAGGTCGCTCCCTCAAATATGATTCATATTGCCGATGGCTCGGACGAGGCGCATACCGCGCTGTACGTGTTCCGGCCTGTTTTGCCGAGCCAATGGAAAAACAAGTTTAAAAGGGTCTTATTTATAATTGCCGATATGTAATACCTATTAGTTTTCAAGAATCGGCCAAATAAGAATGGAGACTTATAACTCTGGATATTCATGGGATCAAGGGCGACCAAGCTGGGTCGGACGCCGCCGTGGTTGTGAACAATATCCTCTCGTTACGGCCATTGATGTCGATTGTGACCAATTCCGAGCTGTCCGGATTGCGTTCACTCTGCCTAAAAAACATTAACACCCGTCCATTGGGCGCCCAAGTCGGCCCTTCTACAAGAAAATCTTGCGACAATATTCGCTCTCCGTTGCCGTCGGGTTCCATCACGCCAATAGAAAAACGGCCTCTATAGCTTTTGGTAAAGGCGATAAAATCTCCGCGAGGTGACCAGACTGGGGTGCCGTAGCGGCCCTTGCCGTACGAAATTCGCTGCACGCTCGAGCCTTTCCGCGTCATGACATAAATTTGTTGTTCGCCACTGCGGTCTGATTCGAAGACAATCTGCTGACCGTCCGGCGAATAGGAGGGCGCCGTATCGATCGCGCTATCATCGGTCAATTGATGCACTTTGCGGCTGCGCAAATCCATTTCAAATAAATCCGAATTTCCGTCCGCGGCATAAGTCAGCACGACGCTGTTGCCGTCGGGCGAGAAACGCGGCGCGAACGTCATGCCGGGGAAATTTCCCAACACCTCCTGCTGCCCCGTATCGATCTCGCGTAAATATACCCGGGGGATGCCCTGGTCGTACAAAAGGTAGGTAATTTCCTGCGCTTTGCCGGTGGGAGAAAAACGCGGTGTCAATACCAGCTGTTTGCCGTCTGACAGAAAACGCAAATTTTCACCGTCCTGGTCCATGATCGCGAGGCGCTTAATGCGTGCGTCGAGTGGGCCGGTTTCAGCAATATAGACAATTCGGCTATCGAAATAGCCATCTTCGCCGGTGAGCCGCTGATAGATGGCATCGGTTACTTTATGGGCGAAGCGACGCCACTGGCTTGTGACGCTGTTGAGACGCAGTCCAACTAGCTGCTGTTCAGCAAAAATGTCCCACAGTCGGAATTCAACTTCCAATTTGTCACCGGCGACAATTCGCACTTTGCCAGTCACTAGCGCCTGGGCGTTGATTTGACGCCAATCAGCATATCGCGGCACGCTCAACATGGCTTCGGGGCGCTGAATAAAGGCACGCTGGTCAATCGGGCGGAATAGTCCGGAGCGTTCTAAATTGCGCGCAACAACTTCAGCGATCCTGCGGCCAAATTTTGCCTCATCGTCAGACTCGCCGAATAAATCTGAAACAGCGACCGGTATCGGCTCTACATGCCCACGCGTGATATCAATGCGTAGATCCGCTCGTGCCGGCACCAGAGGAATGGCAATGGCCAAGATGAAGATTGCGACCAGCCAGATAAGAGTGCGCGACGGCATGCTCCGCCGATAAATCGCGGCCCTACCTGGTTCCCTGTAGAACTGCCAAATCATGCGCTACGTCTCCGCTGTGTCATCACTGTTGTCCATTTGCCATAATTGTTATCGCGTCCATTATAATCGCATCTTATACCGGCGGGACAAATGTCATCGTACCGGCGGGACAAATGTCATCGTACCGGCGGGACAAATTTCATCGTGACAACACGCCACTCATCATAGTTACCGTTAAAGCGCCGCAACCGCTTGATTGGGCTCGCTTTATGAACGGCCCGTCGGGCGCTTTCCGCCATCGTATTGAAAGCATTGTTTTGATCCTCCTCGTCTGCCTTCGGATTGTATTTCTCGTCAAGAATTTCAGCGCTTAGCACGGCGCCGTCAGGGCCGAGGCTGATACTGATGGTAACCTCATGCTTGCCGGCTTCACGCACGCCCGCCGGCACGCTCCAATTCGCCTCGACCGTAGCCTTGATCAACGCGGCAATCTGTTTGGACGTGGCCAATTTCATCGTACTTGTCGGCTGCGGCCGGTCGCGCGTTTCGGTTTTCGGCTTGGGCGGCGGGGTATCCGCTACATTGGCCAGCAAGGTGTTGAACTCGGGCTCGGGTTGCGGCTTCTTCTCCTGCGCCTCCTCGACCACGCTTTTGAGTAGTGAATCAAAGCTCTCCTGTTCCGATGCAGGCTTAGCGCGAGGCTTGAGCACAGCAGTTTGAGGAACCGGGGGCGCAACCAGCGGCTCGAGTTCCGGCTTGGTCTTCGGCAGGGGCGGCGGCTCCGGCGCTCTTACCTCAATCAGTTCCGGCTCCGGCGGTGGCGGCGGCTCCGGCGCTCTTACCTCAATCGGTTCCGGTTCCGGCGGTGGCGGCGGCTCCGGCGCTCTTACCTCAATCGGTTCCGGCTCCGGCGGTGGCGACGGCTCCGGCGTCTTTACCTCAATGGGTTCCGGCTCCGGCGGTGGCGACGGCTCCGGCGTCTTTACCTCAATGGGTTCCGGCTCCGGC